>Ga0316217_10001722_pt1 | contig 27699 bp, 24 predicted proteins | sample 1anoAmetaG_FD_203633 | JGI IMG/M metagenome (GOLD analysis project Ga0316217, IMG submission 203633) | Freshwater microbial communities from Trout Bog Lake, Wisconsin, USA - 1anoA | ecosystem: Environmental > Aquatic > Freshwater > Lake > Hypolimnion/Profundal zone | place: USA: Wisconsin...
CCGCGCTCAAGTTGCTTGATGGATGCTAAAAAGGGCTCCGGTTGCCTATATTTTGATTAGAAAGTTAGCCTTCAAGCAAAGTTGACCAATTCACACGGAATTGGCGTTTACTAACCGGGAGTGGCTGAGGTAGTGTCAGCGTCTCTCCGGCACTTAACGTTATAGTGAGATGCCGAATCGTTCTGCTGGCTCTCTTTATACTATAACTCCATAGTAACTGAAGAAGTCAATTTTATTTTTTGCCGAACAGTCTTAGGGATGTGCTGGTCCGCGTCTTTTGCAGCACCAGTCAATAGCCCCTTGTTGAGCCGGGATCCTACCTCTTCCGACTTAACACAACATCAACTACATTCCTCACATAACGCTCGTCGCTGACGCCGTCCACTGACTCGTGGGGGAAACCGGACCAGGGAACGAAAATAGTTAGCCAGCTCACCGAACAACTCAACCCGGGATGCAGGTTCGAGTTCTTCCCGCCGCATGAGGGCACTCAGGGAAATGGCTAACTCGTCTCGCCCTACCTTCTGGCGCAGCCGGACCGCCAGGTGGGGATGCTCGGCCAAGGAGTTGAACTTGTCGTCGGCCAACTGTTCCAGCTCCGGCAAGGAGAGCTCCGGGTTCCGTACCACTATGGTGCTGGCTGCGATATCCCCCAACCGCTGACTCTTGCCGCTTACCAGGCAAGCCACTCCTCCGACCATGTAGAGCAAGGGCAAACTGTCCACCACCCGCAGGAGGTTGCGGATCACCACTTGGCTGAACTGGAGACGCAGACCCTGCTCGTCTACTACCCGCAGGCGCAAAAGACGCTTGCCCAGGGTCTGGCCGCGCCAGAACCACTCACAACTGATACCGTAGCCGACAGAGATGATATAGCCGGCCAAGGTGATCAAGGCAATGCCGAAATCCAGACTGATTATCGAGAAGAGCCTTAACAGAGCGCTGGCCAACCCGGTGGCAAGCGAGATGCAGGAGATGTCGATACTCCAGGCAAGAAAGCGGACCACTGGCCCGGCCAGGAGGATGGAGAATTCGATTGCCTCGGGGGTCCGCACGATCAGGGAGTTGGAGCGCCTCCTAGACATTCCTCCCTCCAGTTGCGTCACCTGGAACACAGGAACCGGCCTTGGAGAGAAAGAGAACAAGCAGCAGGAGTTCGGCAACGCCGAAGCCGATCTTGACCGGATAAGGGAGTACCGGTTCGTGGTACTGGGAAAACAGCGCCTCGATCAAGCCGGCCCAGACCAGCATGATTCCGACCCCCCCAATCAGGGCGACTAAATCGCCCCACACCTCACACCCCCCTGCGGGGTGCGGCCTGAGCCACGGTGCGCCAACCTCAGCAATCACTGGTCGGATCTGTGCTACGGATGTTCTACGTGGCGCTCGGGCCGGCTGCTCCCTTTGCTCTAAGCAGCTAAAACCACAGGGTCTGACGCTGTGGCACGCGTGTGCTACCGGGCGAATCCGGAGGAGGCAGGCATGAAGGGGATCCACGTGAGGGTTTCCGAGCAGGAAGATGAGCTTCTCCAGGAGAAGGCCGCCCAAATGGGGAAGACTGTTACCGACCTGGTGCGCGAGGTTTTGTTCCGGAATCTGGATGGTCAGGAGCATCTTCCGGCGACGGTCGGGCAGGTCGATGAGCTTCGAAGCGAACTCAATTCTCTGGCGGAAACGCTGCGGGGGATTGCTCATTCCGTTGAGAAAATGGCCGGCCTGGAGGGGAGGGTTGAGACACTTTTCGAGCAAAAAAGCGCGCAGGGGGAGATCGCCAGGCGGGTGGAAAATGCCGAGCAGGAGATCCATACCCTCTCGGAAAATCTGGTGCGGCAGGTGGAACTGCAGGCGGAGGAGAGGCGCGAACCCTTCGGGATGCAGCGCTCTTTCGTGCAGGTCTCCCTGCTCGCCGCCTATACGCTGGCCAGGGGGACCTTCAGCAACAACACCGCTGCCTGGGAGCCCTACAAGGACGAGGCGCGGCGCCGCGCCTTCCCGACGGAAGGGGGTGCGAGATGAGTTTCGGTGCCAATGCTGCGGGGTTTCAGGGGGGAGGGTTCGCCCACCGGATCAGGATGTGGTACCGGGCTTTTCTCCTTTGCTGCCTCCTTTATCTGCTCGTGCTCGGTTACCTGCTGCACGAAAACGTCCAGCCGATCTATCTGGAGGTTGCCTGGAAGTTCCAGATCGCGAAGCTCTTCCGCGGCTCCCCGTTCCAGCCCGGTCTTACTATCAACGGCCAACTTTATCGGGCTTCGGACCTGCTGGGCATCAAGGCGTGCTACCGGATGGAGCGGGCAGTTTTGGACCGGCTCAACCATTTCAAGTGGTATCCCTCCCCCGTGTTCGCTCTGGTGCTGGGAGGCTACGGAGTTCTCGTGTTCCTGAGAAATTCCCGTTCCACGAGGAGGGACCACATCCGCGGTCCGGTGCTCATTTTCGAGAGGAAATTGGCCCGGGAGGCGGGGAAGGAGGGGGGGCTTTTGCCCTTCGGTCCGGTCTGCCTCCCCTTCAAGTTCGAGGGGGAACACGGCATGATCGCCGGCAAGACCCAGGTCGGAAAAACCATCACCATGACCCAGCAGCTGGCGGCCTTGAGGGAGGCGGGATTACCCGCCGTGGTCTACAACTTCAAGGGGGAATACGTCCAGAAGTTCTTCCGCCCGGGGATCGATTTCCTCGCCAATCCGCTCGACGCGCGCGGCCTTTCCTGGAACATCTTCGACGACATAAGGAGCATACCGGACATCTCCATGCTGCTCGGCTCCCTGGTCCCGCCGGGGAACGAGGTGCAGCAGTTCTGGAACAGTGCGGTGAGGGACGTGCTGCGCGGAGTGATTGCCGGACTCTACATCCAGGGGAAAAGAACCAATGCGGATATCTGGGGAGCAATCACCTCGGGGATGAAGAAAATCGCCAGGCTCTGTGCCCTGACCGAGCAAGGGGCGGGAGGGCTCAAGTACATCGAAAAGTTCGAAGGAAAGCAGGCTTCCATCGTCGGCGCGGTGACCATGATGTTCTGCGCCTGGCTGGAATATGCACAAGGGAAGAGGGGCTTTTCGGTGCGCAAGTGGCTGGAGAATCCCGGCGAGAGTTTCCTGTTCATCACCGACACTCTCGACGTGGAGCACACCCTGCGCCCCTACACCTCGCTCATGGTTGACCTGCTGTGCAGGGAGTTCCTTTCGCTGCCGGACGACCCCAACCGCAGGCTCTATTTTATTCTTGACGAGTTCGGGAACATGCAGCAGCTCCCCTCCATCAAGCGGGTCCTAACCGCAGGGGGGAGCATGGGGGCGACGGTGCTCTTGGGCTTCCAGGACTTCGCCTCCATCGAGCAGATCTACGGCCTGCAGGATGTCCAATCGATCCTGAATAGCTGCGGCACCTCGCTCGTGATGAGGCTCGCCGACGAGACCTCGGCGAGCTACTTCTCCGGCCGCTTCGGGGACACCCAGTACAAGGAGATCACAGAATCCCGCTCCGTGACCCAGGGGAGTTCCAAGGTGACCTCGACCTTCAACGAGGTCACCAGGACCGAGAAGCTGATCCTTCCTTCGGAGATCCAGGGACTCAGGAAGCTGGAGGGATACCTGATGATCCCGGAGCACAAGCCGGCCAAGATCAGGGTGAGGATCAGGCCGCCCAACCGCCTGCCGGCGGTGAATCCGAGCTTCGTGCTGCGCTCCGGCCTTTTGCTTTCCGACATCAAGGCGAACGATAGACGGATAGAGGAGACCAGACAGGCGATGGCGGAGTTCCCGGCGCCGGCAGCCCCGGAGAAGAAACGCGGCCGCCCGCCGCAGGGGGACAGGGAGTATTAGCCCTTTCTTGGGCGGCCTGCCTTTCAGGGGCAGCACTGATTAATATCAATGCGTTGATCTTAGTTGATGATCGGTCAGTAACTTCCTGAATTCCTATCGGTAATAGGTGCAGGTTTGACGATTAGGGTCGTTCAGCCAGGTGGTCAGTTAGCTTTAGGTGCTTGAAAAATACACCATTATGGTGTAAAAGGAAACCATGACCGAGAAGCGCAAGCCGACCTACGATTTAGAGGCCTTCAAGGGCGCCTTCAGCTCTGTGGACCGGCTGGCCCTCACCGGTACGGCGCTGCGTGGGGCCTCCGCCCTGGGGTTTGGCCGCGCCGAGATCGTCGGGATCATTCAGTCCATGCGGCGGGAGCAGTTCTACAAGTCGATGACCTCCTATGCCGATATGCGCCTGTGGCAGGACGTCTACCACGTCCCCTCGCCGGCGGGGCTCCTCTACGTCAAGTTCACTGCCGATGTCATCACCGAGTTTCTGCTGTTGTCGTTCAAGGAGAAGGATCATGAGTAACCCTGTCTGCCCCGAAACCGGGGCGCCGATGTACCGCGGGATGCGCCCCATGACCATCACCTACAAGGGTGAGACGGCGACTTTCGAGATGCCCGGATGGTACTGCGATGAGTCCCTGGAGAGTATCCACACCGGGGAGGACTTGAAGGTCTCCGACCGGATGCTGAACCGCTTGAAGGCGACCCACGAGGGGCTGTTGATACCGGAGGAGATCCGCCGGATCCGTAAGAGGCTGCACCTGAGCCAGGAGGCGGCGGGGCTTGTGATCGGCGGCGGCCCCCGGGCTTTCCAAAAATACGAAAGCGGCGACCTGCTCCCCAGCCGGGCCATCAGTAACGCCCTGGTCCTGTTGGACCGGGACCCGGAGGCGCTTTCGGTGCTCAGGGCTCCCAGCAAGGCCGCCTAGAAGCGCTAGGGCTCCCCCTCGCTGCCACGGCCAGGGGATACCCCCCGTTCGTAGCTACCACCTCTGGGGAGTCCGCCCCGCAACGCCGTAAAAGGACCGACAGTTTGGACCAAAGCAGCCGGCTTGAGTGCGCCGGCAGCTTTACCGGTCTTAATCCCGTTCGCAGGCCGCAGGCGGAAAGTCAAAACCGCCCGGCTGACCGGCACAAAGTCCGCCGGACCGCCAGGCAGAACCGAAGCTGGCTCGGGGGAGGAAAGCGGGGGGGCGGGTCGGGTTTGGGAAGCGGGGATCTCAGCGCCTAGATCACGAGCTGCGCCTCATGGGGCTTTCCGTCCTGTTGGACATGTCCACCGTTTTGACCACAAGGGGGCTGGCACGCTGCCCCTTTTTCGATGAAAGATGCAGGAGTCAAAGCGCTACGAGGTGTACCGTGAAAGGTCGAGGAGAGCATCCAAGAGGCATAAGCCGAAGGACGGCGGCGGGCCGAGATTTTGCCGCCGTCCTGGGCGGTGATTCCGTTGGTTGCTGGCCGGGTCAGGGCTTAAGCGGCGGTTTTTCGATCAGAGGCTGAATCTCCTGCCAGTACCAGCAGGTGGTACGCGGCCCCAACTTAACCGGTTTCGGAAACCTGCCGCTTTTTACTCCCGCCCACCAGGTGGTCTTGCCAACAGGTATCAATTTTAAGACTCCCGATAGCCTTAACAGCCCATTCTTCGGGAAATCACTTTCCATATTTGCCCCCCTTAAATCCGCGCACCGCCTTTTCGTTTTCGGCGGCCGAATGCGCTTCATTCGTTGGTTACCCTTCGGATGGAGTCAGCCCGAACGCGTGTTTGACCGACTCTTGCACACGATTGCGGCTGCGCGGAGCATGTCAAGTGCAAATATGTGAAATAACTAATCGTGTGGGGTGGAAAAGTTGGGACCTGTTTAGCGGACAAACTGCGGGTGTTCAAAATCTGGACCTGGGAGGTCCCGACTTGGTCTCTCATGGTTGGGTAGTTGGATCGTCAGACAATTATTTATTCAGTTAATATGGGTATGTAGGTGAAATGGCTTGAATAAACTAGCTTATTGCGTTATGTATCTATGCAAGTATCTATTCAAATATCAGGCAGGTCTTTAAATGCCCCGTGCCCACAACGACAACGAAGCCCGCTTGCTGGCGTACCTATCCGCCGGAATACGCACCTCCGAAGATATCCAGAAACGTTTTGGTCTCAGCCAGTCCACGGTTTCCCGTCTCCTCACGGGTCTCAGAGACGAGGTCGTCGTCATCGGTAGGGCGCGCTCGAGGCGCTACACGGTGCGCCGTGATGTGAGGGGTTTGGGAGGGGATTTTCCCGTCTTCAGCATAGATCCTGAAGGTAACGCCTTGTCCCTCGGGGTGTTGGCTGCCGTCGGTCATGACGAATATCTTTGGCAGCCGAAAAATGGGGAGGCCGCTTCCTCAAAAAGTCTCCCTTGGTTTCTGGCGGACCTGCGACCGGACGGTTTCACGGGGCGCGCTTTTGTCAGGCGCCTGCACGAGGACCTCGCCCTTCCTCCGCGGGTGCTCGACTGGCATGATGACCATGTCCTTGCGGCGCTGTCCCGCCGAGGCGAGGACTGCATGGGAGATCTGGTTGTCGGCCAGGAGTCCCTTGACCGGTATTTTCGCCTGACACGCGAGTCCGGGGTCCCTATTCCCCAGGACGAGCTTCCGGCCGCTTATTCCGACTTGGCGAGCAGAGCCATGGACGGCCAACCCGTCGGATCCTCGGCGGGGGGCGAGCAGCCCAAGTTTACTGCCTGTATCGAGCGGGCCGGGGAGGTCCTGAATGTCCTAGTGAAGTTCTCCCCGCCTGTCGAGACAGCTGAAGGGCGGCGTTGGGCGGATCTTCTTGTCTGTGAGCACATCGGCCTGCGGCTTGTGCAGGAGCAGGGAATCCCTGCAGCAAAGACGACGCTTCTGGAATCAGGAGGACGCGTGTTCCTGGAGGTGGTGCGATTCGACAGGGTAGGGCGGTTCGGTCGATTGCCAATGGTTTCCCTGCGGGCTATCGATAACGAATTCTACGGTCGGCAGGATAATTGGGCAGATGCAGCCCGGAGAATGGAAGCGGACGGCAGCATGTCGCGGGAGGACGCCAGGAACCTCAGATGGCTCTCTGCCTTCGGGGATCTGATTGCCAATACGGACCAGCATTTTGGCAATATTTCCCTGGCTGGGAAGGCGGGTCGCTACACCCTGTTGCCTGCCTACGACATGCTACCCATGTTCTACCGTCCCATGGACGGGGCGGCGCCGATGAAACCCTTCAGGCCGCCGGCCTTCACCACGGCTGCTGCCGGCGAATGGGATTCAGCCTTTCACGCCGCCATGGTTTTCTGGGAGAGGGCGGGGGAGGAGCTGCGGATTTCCGACGATTTCAGGGTGATCTGCCGAGCCAATCTCGAGACGGTGCGGAACTTGGAAACCGGGCCGCGACTGGTAGGATAGACTTGGTGTGCCCAACGCCTGGGAGAATAGTATCTACTTTATTGGGCACTTCAGGGTTTCAGTGGGTAATTTTTTCGCCTGCCAAGGGCGTGAGACACCTCCGAATTCAGAAAATGAATTCCAAATTTGCTCTAATTGTTGAGATTTGGGCGGGGCAGAACTGGGGGTGGGGGGGCATGCCGAGTAGCCAGGGACGGTTACCCGTCCCCAGCCCTCTAAGAACTGTGCATGCGAGTTTCCCAGCACACAGCTCAAGCCTAACCAAGGCCTTGTGACCCGGTGACTCGACCGTTTTCGTCGTTGGATAGTACCTCAAGCAGCTGTTCCCGAACCTTGCCAACTCAGTCTGCTCACCCGGCGTGCTTCCGCACGCCGAAGGAAGTATTCTGTGAAGGCGGGGTCATAAGGAGTCGCGTGGGCTTGAATCTTGATGTGCCGTATAATCGGTACACTCGCCATTGAAAACAGATCGAGGTTAGTGGCCGATCCCTGCGCATCCCGGATCGTTGTGAAGAACACCCACTGGCGCAAGCCCTCACGGCGAAAGTACCGTTGCCGTTTCCATTGCGTTGATTTCTTGGGGTGCCGACGATTGATCCAGGCGATCAGCGTCAAAAATGTCTGTTGGTCCACATAGGTGAAGGTCTTCTTTGACACCACGTGACGGTAGTAGTTGGCCCAACCTCTCAGTTTTTTGTTGAGTTGCTGAATCAACCCTTTAGTTGTGGCGGAGTGATTAGCTTTGATCAGTTCTCGAATATCAGCCAAGAAGCGTTTTACGCCTGGCTTGGATGGCTTGATCAGTAACGTGCCATTGTACTTTCGTACGTTGAAACCGAGAAAATCAAAGCCATCGTCGACATGCGTGATGTGTGTCTTCTCCTCGGAGAGTTCCAAACCACGTTCCTTAAGAAACGCTACCACAGCTGGTTTCACCTTCGTTTCCAGGACCTCTTTCGAGGTCCCAGTGATGATGAAATCATCGGCGTACTTTACGACATTGACCTTCTGATTGGGTGAGACCGCCCGACGAGCGGTTTCTTCCAATCCATCCAATGCCATATTCGCCAAGACTGGGGACGCAATACCCCCTTGGGGAGTGCCGGCTTCTGTCGGGTGGACGACGCCTTCTTCCATGTAGCCTGCAGCCAACCATTTCTTGAGGATGGTTTTATCCATCGGGATATGGTCCTGTAGCCAGGGGTGGCTAATTCGGTCAAAACAGGCTTTTATATCTGCCTCGAAAATCCACTGAGCTGATCGTTTGCGGCACAGTGCCGCGAAGCATTGCCCAATGGCATCAGCAGTTGAGCGTTTGGGCCGAAACCCGTACGCATTCGGATCCGCCAGAGTTTCCGCGACCGGTTCGAGTCCCAACAGATGGAGCGCCTGCTGAGACCTGTCGATCATAGTGGGAATTCCAAGTGGCCGAAGTTTGCCGTTTTTCTTGGGGATATAGATACGCCTCAACGGTTTTGGGCAGTACCCTCGCCGTTGTAGTGACCGGGCTGCATTGAGTTTCTGAGCCGGTGTTTTCCAAACGATTCCATCCACTCCGGGCGTTTTTCGACCGGAGTTACGTGTCACGCGTCGCACGGCTAAAAGTTTAGCCGAGAACGCATGGGTCAGGAGCCATTGCAGGGATTTGACCTTGCCCCAGCGCCCTTCCCGAGTTGCCTTCGCGATACGCATCTGCAGTCGTTTCACCTGTCGCTCGATAGTGCGCCAATTGATGGCGTCCCAGTTCGCGACCTTGGAGGATGCACCGAGCAGCGGTTTAGCCGTTGTCGTCATTTGCTTTTCCTCATCATAACGATTCCACGTACTCTCTCGCGAGGTTAGACCAATCGGACGTCTGCTCACTTTCGTGCCGGATGATGTTCCAATCCGTATCCGAGCCATTACAGCCCGGCATTCGCTTTTTCCGACATCCCAAGCCCGCACCGCCATAGGCAGGTTTCACAACCTGCTTTCCCATTGAGGGGGCGATACGAGGTTTCCACGTTCCATCTGTGAAGTACGCTGGGTTAGGTGTCTGCTATCGGCCGGGAGGCTAGTGGGTCACGAGAACGCAGTTGAGAATCGTTCTCCCGCCTCCGTTACCATTTTGGTCAAGCGTGAAAGCCACTTCCGCTTGTCTCTAATTACGGCCTTTATCGCAGATTCAGATGCCTTCACCATGCCAGCTATCTAGCACTCATCCAGTATGTGGCTACCAGAAGGGTACGCCTCTTGCGATTGGTACCCTGCACCTCACGGTGCATCGTTACATTGTCAGGACCGCTCTTTATTCAGGTCCCTAGATTCACCCGGTGACACGGGTGGTCCCCTCCGTCCAACCATGTGGGGGGACAACTTCGGCAGACAGCCTCGTGTCGCAACCCATCTTTTAGAATAAAGTTGATATTCGGAATGGAGGCTTTATCGACGGCGTTTAATGTGATATTGAGGATGCTGTATTTAAAAATCACACAGGGGAGGGTATCTCTATGAAGAAAGTGCTGCATGTTATTCTGTGTTTTGCAATGGTATTACCGGGTTGCTCAATTTATAAGGCGGCGACAGCACCGCCACCAATAGCACTGGAAAATGTTAAAAATGGAGCTAGCCGAATCACAATAGTAGGAACACTTGGTATTCCTAAAATGTCAGAGACAAAAACTGGCTCAAAGTCAGATGTTTATGAGTTTGTCAATGGCAGCTATGAGGGGACAAAAGTAAGGATTTTGCTGTATGTCGCCGGAGATATATTTTCAATAGGTCTTGCTGAACTCCTTTTTTGGCCAATTGAACTAGGATTTGGACAGGGTACGGCAGGGCGTGCTGTCGTGACATACGGCATGGATGACATAGCTAAGTCTGTTATGCTTGTCAAGGCAGACGGTTCTCCATGGGTGCTTGAATCAACTAAAATCGGAGAAAATCCAGCACTTGTACAATAGGGTGACGGAGGCCACTAAAAGACTCTCCTTAAGCGTGATCGAATATCAACTATTACCAAATAGTTGATATTCGATCTGGGCCGCCACCCGTTGCAGCTAGCTCGTTAGATACAAAAACTGATGGACAAAAAATGATCAAATTTATTGATAAAATCATTGTATGGGCAATGTATGGGGGGATTTTTCTTCTTGTAACTACCCTGTGCAATAAAGATATAACTACAAGTGGGCCAATCGGCAATTCTATTTCATCTGTTGTCGGGATTGTTGCAGCCTGCTTCACAAAGCCACTCTTTTCTAGATTCGCCCGTTATCAACTAGTTATGATCATTATTTTTGTGTGGTGGGGTACAATATATCTGACTGTTCATTAGCGCAGCTGCTTTTATGGAGGGGAAATGTTGATGATTATCGGATCTCTCATCACTCTTTCCAGCATATGGTTGATGCGATCAGACGACTATTGGTTAGGCCTCCTTGGCATGCTTGGGTTTATATTGGGTCTCTACGTAATCAAAAAGGGCCGTGACAAGATGACGAGAACCGACCGTTGTTAGGCCTGGTAGAAGCTGTTGGTGAGAAATCCCAATATCAACTTTTAATAAAAAGTTGGCATTCGCAGAAACGTTGTACCCCTTAGCATAACAGTGGGTTACGGAGCTTTGCGTTCCTGCTGGATTAAGAGCCGGTATTTTAAATCTCAACTATTATGCCTCTGGCGTTAAAACCTAGGATTCATATGGGATTTCCCTGGGGAATGTTGGAATGTCTTCCGGTTTCATGCTACCCAGGGAAAGTCTTGAAAAGCCTTATTGCATCGGCCAGCAACGCCTCCACCCGAAGGGCGGTCCGGCTGCAGACCCGTCTCTGGCGCTTGTGTCATTCCTTGACGATTTTTTTGAAGGGAATAACCTTGGCTCCAGCCTTCAGCCCTTCCAGGTAATCGGCCCAGGTCTGCATCATTTCTTCGCGCTGGGGAAGGAAGGCTGTCCTGTTGTAGGCCCTGCCGTTCGGATCTTTCACGGCGTGAGATAGCTGGTGCTCGATGAGGTCCGGTCGGAAGCCGAGGATCTCGTCCAGGATGGTTCTTGCCGTCGCCCTGAACCCGTGTCCGACAATGGTCTCCCCGTCAAAACCCATGCGCCGGAAGGCTGCGTTGATGGTGTTGTCCGACATGCACCTGGAGAAGGACTGGGTGGAGGGGAACACGTACCTGCCATGGCCGGTGAGGGGCTTGATCTCGGTGAGGACCGCAACTGCCTGGCGTGACAGGGGAACGAGGTGTGGCTGGCCCATCTTCATTTTTATGCCCGGGATGTTCCACTCTGCCGCCTCAAGGTCTATCTCCGCCCACTCCATGTGGCGGAGCTCCCCCGGGCGGACGAACAGCATCGGGAGGAGCTTGAGGGCGCACAAAGCCACGAATCCGCCCTGGTAGCCGTCCATGGCACGGAGCAGAGGGGCGAGTTCCTTTGGGTCAGTCACCGACGCCATGTGCTTGCGTGTTTTGCTGGTGGCCGGCAGGTAGCTCCTGAAGCCGGCGGAGATGTCGAAGTTCGCCCGGTCGGTCGCAATCGCGTAGGTGTAGATCTGTCCCATGATGGTCCGCACCCGGCGCGCCGTCTCGATCACCCCCCGCGACCGTACCCGGTCCAGAATCGCCTTGATCTCCTTGGCGGTCACCTCGACAATAGGCTTGGAACCGATCCAGGGGAACACGTCTTTTTCTAGCCGGGTCATGATGGTGGCGGCGTGGTCAAGGGACCATGCCTTGTTGCCGACCTGGTTCTTGTGCAACTCCCTGGCGATCAACTCGAAGCTATTGGCGGACCGCTCAGCCTTTTGCTCTTTGACTATCTTCCGGTCGGAAGAGGGGTCGATGCCTTTGGCAACCAGGGTGCGGGCGTCCTGCCGACGATTGCGGGCCTCAGCCAGGGAAATATCGGGGTAAACACCTAGCGAAAGCAACTTTTCCTTCCCCTCGAAGAGGTACTTGAATCGCCACCACTTCCCGCCAGTCTTCGTTACCTGCAGGTGCAAGCCCAGGCCGTCCATCAGTTTGTATGGCTTTTCTTTTGGCTGCGCCTTTTTTACCTGAAGATCAGTGAGTGCCATATGTTACCTTCAGTTACCCTACCCAAAAAAGGTGAGTTACCCTACCCCCTCTTGTGAGTTACCCCGAAAGTTACCCTAGTGTTACCCCGGATTCTGGAGAACAGTGTAGCACTAAAACGAACATTTAAAAATAAAAAACCCGTTGAATTTGCGGGTTTAAGTGTGCCGTGAAAAGGTTTGAAGTATCTAATGGCGGAAGCACATGGGAATCGAATCAACGGGCTACGAATGCATGAAAAAGTTGTGAAGGGTTAGTAGCTAAATAAATCAGATAGTTATCCAGGTGTTCTGACTGGCTGTCGTCCGCAAAAATGGCAAAAGTCGGATATAATCTGCGAAAGTGCTGCGAAAGCTTTGGTTGCAAAAAGGCTTTCGCAAAAACTCCCATGGGGAGAGTGGGGCCGATGCAAGATGAAATGGCAGTGGATTTGTAAAAGAGGCCGCGGACAGACTCTTTGTCCCGTTCCAGCGTCTCCCTGGTGCCGAGAAAGCCATAGGTTTCGGGATAGGCCTCGCCACGGTGGAGCGGATCATCCGTCGCCACGGAGGGAGGGTTTGGGCCGAAAGCGAGCTAGGCAAGGGGGCGTGCATCTACTTCACCCTTTGAGCCCAGATTGTTCAATCTTCGTCAACTCGGATGCTTGGTCTGTCCCGCCAATTTTGCCTCGGAAGTTAGGATTGCGAATATCTTGGAATTCAAACAGGCGGCTAATGTCGACCGGCTACCAGCAATGCGGCGAATCCCTCGGCAGCCAAGGGGTGGCTGAAATAATAGCCTTGTCCCTCGGCGCAGCGATGGGACAGCAGAAAAGCAAGCTGCTGCTGCGTTTCGATACCCTCAGCCACAACCCGCAGCTTGAGGCTCACGCCCATTGCTATGATGGCACCTACGATAGCCTGGCCGGTATCGCTGTCAATGTCCTGCACGAAGGACTGGTCGATCTTAAGGGTATTGACCGGGAAACGCTGTAGATACCCCAGACTGGAATAGCCGGTGCCGAAGTCATCAATGGCAACCCGCACGCCAAGGTCCCTGATCTCTTGTAAGATCGCCGTCGTTAGTTGCATGTCCTGCATGAGTCCGCTTTCGGTCAACTCTAATTCGAGATGACGCGGGTCCAGGCCGGTGTCGGTGAGAATGGCACGGACACCGGCGAGAAAATCCTTGCCTTGTAGCTCGACCGCTGAGACGTTGACCGCGATATGACCGAGGCTGAGACCGGCTTGCAACCAGTCTTGAGCCTGACGACAGGCTTCGCGTAGGACCCATTTGCCGATCGGCAGAATAAGGCCGCAGTTTTCTGCGATATTCACGAACTGCGTCGGGCTTTCAAGATGGTGCTCGGATCGCTGCCAGCGGAGGAGGGCCTCAGCACTGGTAATGGCGCCGGTCTCAAGATTCACTTTTGGCTGATAATGCAAAACAAATTCGCTTCGGTCGAGCGCGTGGTGCAGCGCCTGCTCGATGGCATGCACCCCAACCGCGTAAATATTCATATCCTGAGTGAACACCTGGTAATTATTGCGCCCGCTTCCCTTGGCATGATACATCGCGATGTCGGCATTCCTGAGCACAGCTTCGGCATTCTTACCGTGGTCGGGGTAGATACTTATGCCAATGCTCAACGTAACATGAAGTCGATGGCCATCGACGAGATGGGACTTGGCCATGGCCTTGATCAACTTTTCAGCACAGAGCACAGCGTCCTGCAGGCTCTCGATTTCAGCCAGCAGCACCACGAATTCATCACCACCTTGGCGGCTGACCGTATCTAGGGGGCGGATGCAGGCTTGCAGGCGCTTGGCGACACACTGCAGCAGTTTGTCACCAAGCGCTTGTCCGAGCGAATCGTTGACGTGCTTGAAGTGGTCAAGGTCCAGATGGAGCAGGGCGACCTTTTTGTCATGAAGCTGCGCGAGTGCGATCGACAGCGTCAGACGGTCGGTCAGCAGCGCACGGTTCGGCAAGCCCGTGAGAAAATCGTGCTCTGCCATATGGGCCACCTGCGCGTTGGCCTGCTCGGCCGCATCGGTCATCGTCTGGGCATGAACCGCGGCGATGACAAGGTTCTCGTTAGCTTCACGCAACTGCGTCACGACGCGTGCGACCTTGACCTTTGCGGCTCCTGTCTGGTCGCGCAGCGTCTTTTCGCGCATATCGGCGCTCTCTTCGCGCAAGTCGACTACCTCTTCGCGCAGATCGGCCACCATTTCTCGATTAACGACGGACTTTTCGTCAGCAAGGACCATGGCCTCGCGCTTGCCGATGGGATTTAAGCCAGCCGAGGTCGGCGACCGCGTGCTTTTGTTTGATTCAGGTGGCAGTCCAGTCACGGCTTGCCGGGTGGGCGAGTTATTCTTTTTTTTCACAGTTTGCCTCGATCGTCCCTGTGAGAGATTGACTGCAGTTGCTCTGCGCGGGAATCATGGGCACCTACTGGAACTTTCCATTTCAGGCAAATAAACACAATGCATCAATGCCGCGTTGCCAGTAAGGTGGCAAATCCCTCGGCAGCCACAGGTCGGCCGAAGTAATATCCTTGCCCCTCGGCGCAGTGATGAGATTGCAGAAAATCGAATTGGTGGCGTGTTTCAACTCCCTCGGCCACGACCCGCATCTTGAGGTTCGCGCCCATGGCGATGATGGTACTGACAATAGACTCTCCGATATTGTCAATGCCCTTTACGAACGACTGGTCGATCTTGAGCGTGTCGACGGGGAAACGTTGTAGATAGCCGAGGCTGGAATAGCCAGTGCCAAAGTTATCGACCGCAATCCGCACACCAATGTCCCTGAGCGATTGCAAAATCACCGTCGTTCTCTGTGCGTCCTGCATGAGCCCGTTTTCTTCCAGCTCCAGTTCGAGGAGCTGCGGATCCAGTCCAGTCTCAGTGAGGATGGCAAGAACGCCTTTGAGAAAATCCTTGTCGTGGAGTTCGACTGTCGAGACGTTAACCGAGATATAGCCGAGGTCGAGACCGGCTTGCAACCAACCTTGGGCTTGACGGCAGGCTTCGCGTAGCACCCACTTCCCGATCGGCACCATGAGGCCGCAATTTTCGGCGATGCTCATGAACTGGGTCGGATACTCGAGCTGATGGTTGGGTCGCTGCCAGCGGAGCAGAGCCTCGGCACCGGTAATGGCGCCGGTCTCTAGATTCACTTTCGGCTGGTAATGCAAGACAAACTCGTGCTGTTCAAGGGCATGGTGCAACCCCTGTTCAATGGCATGCAGCGCGACCGCACGGGTTTTCATGGCGTCAGTGAACACCTGGTACTTATTGCGCCCGCTTTTCTTGGCATGATACATTGCGGTGTCGGCGTTTCTGAGCACCGTTTCGACGTCCTCGCCGTCATCGGGGAAGAGGCTGATGCCGACGCTCAGGGTGACGTGGAGCCGATGGCCGTCGATGCGATGAGGCTTGGTCACGGCCTTGATCAATTTTTCGGCGGTTAGTGTAGCGTCCTGCAACTCCTCTACTTCTGTCAGAAGTACCACGAATTCGTCGCCGCCTGGGCGGCTGACGGTATCTGAGTGGCGGATGCACGCCTCCATGCGTTTTGCGACTGACTGCAGTAACTGGTCGCCGACCGCATGCCCGAGTGAATCATTGACGTGCTTGAAATGGTCGAGGTCGGCAAACAACAGGGCCACCTTTTTGTCATGTCGCTTGGCGAGTGCGAGCGACTGCGCCAAGCGATCGGTCAACAGCGCACGGTTCGGCAAACCTGTTAAAAAGTCGTGCTCAGCCATATAAGCCATCTGGTCAGCTGTCTTCTTGGCGGCTTCGGTCATCGTCATGGCTTGGACTGTCGCGATGACGAGGCTCTCGTTGGCCTCGCGCAACTGTGCCTCGGTGCCAGTGGTAATCTCTTTGGATCGCGCATCTCCCAGGGCCTTCTCACGCAGGCCGGCGCCCTCCTCACGCAGGCTGAGACCCTTTTCACGCAGTGTGGCTCCCTTTTCACGCTGACCGGCGCCTTTTTCGCGCCGCACAGCGCCTTTTTCACGCAGTTCGGTGCCTACTTCTCGACTGATGATGGCCTTTTCGAGGATGCCTACCGCGTCCATCCCTTGAGTACTCACGGCCTTCTCCCGCAGGCCGGCGCCTTCTTCGCGCAGACTGGCACCCTCCTCTCGCAGACTGGCACCCTCCTCTCGCAGACTGGCACCCTCCTCACGTAGACTGGCACCCTCCTCGCGCCGACCAGCACCCTCTTCACGTAGCCTTACGCCAGCTTCGCGGCTGAGGATGGCCTGTCCCTCGGCAAAATCAACGCCTGTTTCCTGAGTGGCCAGAGCCTCCTCCCGCAGACCGGCACCTTTCTCCCGCAGACTGGCTCCCTCTTCACGCAGGACGGCGCCCTTTTCACGACTAAGGATCGCCTTTTCGCCCGCAATGAGCGCTGCCTCACGTTTGGCGAGGGGCTTCACAGCCGGCTCGGACGGAGCGGGTACACCTCGGCCTGCCTCAAGTGGCTGACCGGCCACGACCCTCTTGGCTGAGGAACTTTTATCGCTTTTCACGGTTTGCCTCGTTTGTCTGTTTCAGGCGCTGGCGTTCGCGTCGGACGTCCGCCGAGCAGACCCTCGTAGTCGAGCACCGGATCACCGATGACGATACCTTCATCGGTGATCTCGAACTGGCGGATTTCGGTGCTGTGGGCGCTGGCGCGCACCTTCACAACCGCCATGACGCGCTTCAGGCGGCTCTCCACCTCGATGTAGCGCTGGACGATGATCGCGTCGGTGAGAAACGCGGATCCGTAGGGGCTGAAGCGCAGATCGATATAGCGGTCTTCAAGTTCCGAGGTCAAGAGCACTGTCACGCCGAGGCCGGACAGCACCGTGATCATGCGAAATAGCGACTCGCGGAAGTCCTCGCGAAAGGCTGGCGCCACCGCCAGCTCGAACCCGGACAGCGAATCGATCACCACCCGGGTGGCCTTCATCTTATGAATGAGGTTGGTCAGATGCTGAACAATCTCGTCCATCGACAGATCCAAAGTGCGGGTATTAATCAAACCAATTTTACCGGACCGGACCAAATCGTTGAGCGTGCGGACCCACGACTGACTAGGTGTCTGCTCAAACGCCACGATGATGCCCGGTTCGCCACAGCGCACGCCCTCGGCCAGGAAGGCCGTGGCGAGAATGGTCTTGCCTGATCCGGACGGCCCCGCAACCAGCAGCGAATAGCCTGCGGGCAAACCGCCACCCAGCATTTCGTCGAGGCGGGGTACGCCCATGGTGAGCCGCACTTCGCTGCGTAACGTAACGTTAGCCACCGTTTCGTCACCCGTATCAATGCGAACGACCGCCGCGGCAAAAATCTCGATCCCGGCACTGGTGATGCGGAACGTGTGCATGCCAGGCCGAGTGTCCTGACCGCGCATTTTAAGAACTTGCAACTGGCGCACCATCGAGTTCCGGTATACCTTCTGGTCCAGCGAAAGCAAACCATCGGCTACCGTGAGGACCGGATTCGGATCGCACGATGACAAAAACTCCCCGACCAGGAAGGCGGTTGTCTGCCAGCCGCTCAGCAGTACCCCGAGTTGCTGGATGAACTGTTGTAATCTGATCGCACCTCTTGATTGGCGCGACGTCTCCAGGACCGCCGAGCGGAATGAATCGATGATGACCAGCGCAGGGGAGGAAGACTCGAGCTCCTGTGTGATGCGAACCAGAGTCTGGTCGTAATTGCCCGTCACGACATCTTCGCTCAGATTGACGAAGCGGATCGACTCACTGACCTTATCGAAGTCGAAAAAAGAGAACTGCTGCTGGTAGCGCAGCATCTTGAGCGGTGGTTCTCCGAGCACGGTGAAGAACAGCGCCGGACGTTCCGGGGTCGCCAAGGCAAACATGATCTGATGCGCCAGTGTTGTCTTGCCTGAACCCGGAGGCCCCATAATGAGGTTGAAGGAAAATTCCGGCACACCGCCTCCCAAAACCTGGTCCAGTCCCGGCACACCAGTGGTGAGTAGGTTAATGGCCACTTTGTCATTCATGGTTGAGCCTCCCGTTCAATCGCTGACGACTGGGGCTCCCATACCGGGCTTAGCAGCCGACCGGTCAAGGGCGCTCCAATCAAGGTGGTTAACAATTCAGTGAAATTCACCAACAGGGCGTAGCTCGCCTCTGCAGAAACCTCCGGTTTGCAACCCGCGAGACGAGCCTCGAGAGTTGCTAGCTGAGCGGCGTTGCTCCCTCGATCTCCGTCATTTACAAGCCACGGGAAGGTGGCGCTTGTCAGATGGAGAGAGCGACTGAAGAGGACATTAACTCCTTGCACGCCGATCACCGGTGACAGCCGGCCGGCCATCTGGTGCCATGTGCTAATGGTGGCCTCGGCGACCGCGGCGGCATCGGAGCCGCCTCCGGAGTGCTCCTCCAGAGTTCTTCGTATCGCTTCACGCCGGCTATCTGGTGTTGGCATCGGAATATCTCCAATGATCGGCGCCGACCTGGAACCCGGTGGCGATGTGTTGACAAGGTGAAAAAACGCCTCTTAGGCGTGGATCGCTTGCCTCAGGCATTCTCGGACACGCCCGAGTTCTCCTATCTCTCTGTTCATATTATCCTAAGCCTGAAAGGATGCAAAGAGCCAGAACTTGAGGTAAGGCAGTTTGCATTACCCGACGGGAGTGAACGTCGTGAACCGTGGGAAATCGCCATCCAATTCCACAGCGTACCGCATCAGTCGTTTCCGCCTGAGGCTTCCCTGGCCTGGCAACCGTCCAAGCTCGTCATCACGATCCAGCCGGAAGAAGGAATCGTGCTGGGCTTTCAGGCAAAATATCCCGGGCCAAAGATGCAACTGCGTCCGGTGGACATGCGGTTCAATTACCGTGAGAGCTTTGCCGCACCCTCTCCCGATGCCTATGAAACCCTGCTTTGGGACGTGATGAAGAATGACGCCACCCTGTTTATGCGAGCCGATCAGGTGGAAGCGGCCTGGCAGCTGTTGATGCCGGTTCTCGATGTTTGGGCGGTTGCGCCTCCAAATGATTTCCCCAATTATGCCGCGGGCACCTGGGGGCCGGAGGAGACCCAAGGCCTGCTGGCTTACGGGCACAATTGGCCTCTGCCGATGGAATTGGAGAGGCCGTGTGAGAACAAGGAGTCGGCAAACCGCGCCGGAAGCGCCAAAGAAAAGGTCAGGTAATAGTAGTCAACACAATTCCTGCGCTTGTGGGTGGTCGATCACGATCATCATTCTGACTTCCTGCCCCAAACGGATCGGGTCATCTGCGGTTGCCAAATAGCCTCAGCATGATCAGAAACATGTTGACGAAGTCAAGGTAGAGCCTCAGTGCGCCGATGATGGCGCCGTTGGTACCAACGTTCCCCTGGTTTTTGATGCTCTGGGTGTCGTATGCGGTGAGACCCGTGAAGACAAGGATGCCGCAGAAGCTGACGACCCAGTAGATTAGGGAACTGTTCAAAAAGATATTAACCACCGAAGCTATCACCACCCCAACCAAGCCCATGAAGAGGAAACTGCCCCACGAAGTGAGGTCGCTCCTGGTCAGATAGCCGTACAGGCTCATGGTTGCGAACATGCCCGAGGTGATCATGAAGGTGGAGGCGATCGACGCCGAGGTGTAGGCGACGAAGATGGTCGACATGGTCAGACCGTTCAGCGCCGCATAGGCCAGAAAGAGCATGCTGGCCGTGGCTGGTCCGATCCTGTGGATGGCACCGCTTATGGTGAAGACAAGGCCCAGTTCGCCGAAGATGAGAACGTAGAACACTATCCTGTTTCCCAGTATGGCATTGAGGAGCGCTGGAGACGAGACCGTCATCAGTGACACCAATGCGGTCAGAGCAAGCCCACCACCCATCCACGCATAGACTCCCCTCATCACGCCGTTTTGTGCAACCGCCATCGTTGAATACTCGGTCCGGTACCTTTCCATTTCCACTCCCGTTCGGTAGTTTGTGACACTAAAAACTCTTATTCATCCAAGGGTATTTAGCGATTAACATGCCAACCCTGATAAACGGTTCCTGTAGGGCAAGTGGCCGTTGTCAAAGGAAGAATCGATGCTGCCTGGCAGAGGCGGCTTGGGTGTCGCAAAGCTTTTCCGTCATATACTGCAGTTGCGCTAAACCCGACGGATTCGGCTGACAGCCTTCCCCCGCTCCGAATGACTTCCAGGTCCGTTACCCCTTTACAACCAGGCACTTTTAGCCCCGGCACTGGTAAAGTTTCCTCTGGCACGTTAGTCGCAACCTATTCTGGTTAGAAAAAGTCAAACGCAGGTAACCAGTACGGGGTGAATCATGAAAAACATCAGACATATTCTTGTCGTCAGCAGAATGAATTCTTACAGCCGTGACGCCGTTCACTTTGGCGTCTCCCTCGCCCGTAGATACGACGCCAAACTTTCGGTCCTGCATCTGATCGCCAATCCCGTCGACATGACGGTATACGTACCGGGGCAGTTTCCAGAGAATGATATTGCCCATTACTTGAATGTACAGCAGGAAGTAAAAAAACAGCTAGAAGAGGAAATCAAAAAAGAGATGCAGGGTGGCTTCCCCATACAGGAGCTTACCAGGGACGGTGGCGCGCTGGATGAGATAGTGAAGGTGGTCGGTGCCGAAAAAATAGATCTGATCGTCATGCTGGCCCATGAGGAGGGCCGCTTGGAACATGCGCTTTTCGGGGGAGAAAACGATGCCATAATCCGCAAGATGCCCTGCTCGATCCTGCTGGTGAAGAAGGAGCCGGAATCGGTGAACTGGTAGCTTTGCCAAAGGTGGGGTGTTGTGCGCATCGGGGTCCTAACCACAAAATCGGCATTGCTGCTCCTTATGCCGGGACTGCTTCCCTTCGCGCACTCTTCATTCAGGGCGCGCCGCCCGGTCGGGTGCTCGGCTTCAGCACCATGCTCGACACCGCCCGCACCATCTACAACCAGTACGACTCGCTGATCCTGCCGTTACTGGCCTGGCTTGAAGCGCAGGGCGTCCGGTTGGAGACGGATTGCCTGGTGACGGATCTCCAGCACACAACTGAAGACGGTAAATTTATGGTGACCGGTATCGGGTGCTTGCGGCAGGGCAAGCGGGAAGCCATTGCAGAGATTTGCAGCGGGCTGTTTTGGATGAGCCACCGCCACGACTACGATCAACCGTAAAGACTTTGGCCTGACCTGGAATACCGCCATCGAGAGCGGCGGTGTTTTGGTCGGCGATGAGATAACCATCGCCCTGGAAATTGAACTGCTCAAGAAGTAGGTCGCTGCGAATTATGCCTCAAACCGGGCGAAACAATAACCTGAATCAAGGGAGCATTTATGCTAATCAACGTTAAAACAATGACCGGATACAGTTTGGACAGCCTCGACGGGGAAATCGGGAAGGTCAACGAATTCTACTTCGACGACAAACACTGGACCATCCGCTACCTGATCGCAGACACGGGCAACTGGCTCACGGGCCGGCTGGCACTGATTTCCCCCTATGCGCTGGTGGAGGCAATCAAGGAAGAGCGGCACGTGGAAGTCAATCTAACCAGAAAGCAGATCGAACACTGCCCCTCCCTGGACAGTGACAAACCCATTTCCCGGCAATATGAGGAGGACTATAATAGCTATTACAGCTGGCCCAAGTATTGGAACGGCCCCTACGTCTGGGGAGCCTATCCGAACTTTGAGCGTGACCCTGAAAAATGGACGGAGCCTGCCCCCAGCGGGAAGGCTAGGGATTCCCACCTGCGAAGTACCGGCGAAGTGAGCGGTTATCACATCCAGGGCTCGGACGGCGAGATCGGTCACGTCGCTGATTTTGTCATCGATGACGCCACCTGGACCATTCGCTATCTGGTCATCGATACCAGGAACTGGTGGCCGGGGAAAAAAGTCCTGGTGTCAACCCAATGGGTGGATGGAGTCAGCTGGAACGAGTCCAAGGTCTTCGTCGACCTTTCTCTGGAGTCCATCAGGCAGTCGCCGGAATACTCGGAGGAAGCTCTGCTCACCCGCGATTACGAAAACAGATTGCACCGGCACTACAATCGCCGGGGATACTGGGTCGAGTAACCGCACAAAGGGAGCTACAGGTGAAAATCAACGACATTACACGCGGAACAGGACTGGAAGAACACGGCATCTCCAATGCCAACTTGATCTACTGGACCTCGCCGGCCGCAGAACTCTACGAACAGGCCGTGAAAAGGGGTGAGGGGCTCATCTCGCACCTGGGCGCCCTGACGGTTAAAACCGGCCACTATACCGGACGGGCCGCCAACGAGAAGTTCATCGTGGACGAGCCGGGCAGCCATGACCTGGTCAACTGGGGCAAGGTTAACCACCCCTTCGAGGCGGCCAAGTTCGATGCCCTGTACCGGAAGATGACCAGCTACCTGCAGGGGCGCGACCTGTTCGTGCAGGACTGCTTTGCCGGCGCGAGCCCCGAGCACAAGCTCCCGGTGCGCATCATCACCGAGCGCGCCTGGCACTCGCTGTTCGCGCGCAACATGTTCATCCGCGCGACCCCGGAAGAGCTGCTGGCGCACCAAACAGAGTTCACCGTGGTTGACCTCCCGGCCTTCCATGCCAACCCGAAGGAAGACGGCACCAACTCCGAGGCGTTCATCATCATCAACTTCGCCCGCAAGCTGGTCATCATCGGCGGCACCAGCTATGCCGGAGAGATCAAGAAGTCGGTCTTCACCGTGCTCAACTACCTTTTGCCGCAGAAAAAGGTGCTCTCCATGCACTGCTCCGCGAACGCCGCGCAAAACGGACAGGTGGCGGTTTTCTTCGGCTTGTCGGGGACCGGCAAGACGACCCTCTCAGCCGCTCCCAATCGTCTTTTGATCGGCGACGACGAGCATGGCTGGGACGACAACGGTGTCTTCAACTTCGAGGGTGGCTGCTATGCGAAGGTCATCAACCTCTCCAAGGAGTCCGAGCCCGAGATTTACCAGTGCACCAGGAAGTTCGGCACCATCCTGGAGAACGTGGCGGTCAACACCATGTCCCGCAGGATTGATCTGAACGACGCCTCTTTCACGGAAAATACCCGGGCCTCCTACCCGATCAGCCACATCCCGAATATCATCCCTTCGGGCAACGGCGGCCACCCGACCAACATCATCATGCTCACCTGCGACGCTTTCGGGGTGCTGCCGCCGATCGCGCAGCTCACCCCCGAGCAGGCGATGTACCATTTTCTCTCCGGCTACACCGCCAAGGTCGCCGGCACCGAGGCCGGCGTCACCGAGCCCCAGGCGACCTTCTCCGCCTGCTTCGGCGCGCCGTTCATGGCGCTGCGCCCCTCGGTCTACGCGAATCTCCTGGGCAAGAAGATCGCCTCGCACCAGGTCAACTGCTGGCTGGTTAACACCGGCTGGAGCGGTGGCGGCCCCGGGGTGGGGAGCCGCATGAAGATCGGCTACTCGCGCGCCCTTGTCAACGCGGCACTGGACGGCACTCTGATAGCCGGGCAGTTCGAGAAGGAGCCGGTCTTCGGTCTAAGCATACCTTTGGGGTGCCCTGGCGTGGCACAGGAGGTCCTCAACCCAAGAAACGCCTGGAGCGACAAGGGTGCTTACGACACAACCGCCAAGAAACTGGTCGGGATGTTCCGGGATAACTTCCAGCAGTTCAAGGAGAGCGTCACCCCGGAGATTGCGGACGTCCTGTGATGGAGAGACACGCAAAAAGGAAAAACCAGCAAAGCGAAGAACCCGCAAGGCCTCTGCAGACCGGCGCATTGCAGGGACTCACCAACGTCGAGGCAGGCAAACGTCTGCAAAAAGACGGACCGAATGCCACGCCGGACAGCTCCGGGCACCGGCTGCTGGATGTGTTGGACAAGTTCTGGGCGCCTGTTCCCTGGCTCCTGGAAGCGGCCATCGTGCTTCAGGTCGTGCTGCACAAATATGCCGAGGCTGCGGTCATCGCGGCTTTGCTGGTTTTCAATGCGGCGCTCGCCTTTTTCCAGGAGGGTCGCGCCAAGGCCACACTGGCAGCGCTCAAGTCGCGCCTGGCATTGAACGCCACCGTCAGGCGCGATGGCGCATGGACCACGGTGCCGGCGGCTCAACTGGTGACGGGCGATCTCTTGAAGTTGTCGCTGGGAGCAGTGGTTGCCGCCGATGTGCACCTGATCGAGGGTTCGGTACTGCTCGACCAGTCGATGCTCACCGGCGAGTCTCTGCCGGTAGAGGCCGGCCCCGGGACGGACACTTACGCCGGGGCACTGGTCCGGCGGGGTGAAGCAACGGCCGAGGTGACAGCCACCGGAATCCATACCAGATTCGGACGCACCGCGGAACTGGTCCGCACCGCTGGCATTGTCAGTACCCAGCAAAAGGCGGTGCTGAAGATCGTGCGCAACCTTGCCGTCTTCAATGGGGTCTTAATCATTGTGATGGGGGGCTACGTCTTTACTCAGGCGCTCCCCTGGAGCGAGGTCATTCCCCTGCTGCTGACTGCCATCCTGGCGGCGATTCCGGTGGCGTTGCCGGCAACCTTCACCCTTGCCGCAGCCCTGGGAGCGCGTGCCCTGGCCAAGCGTGGCGTCCTGCCGACGCGGCTTTCCGCGGTGGATGAAGCCGCTTCGATAGATGTGCTCTGCTCGGATAAAACGGGAACACTCACCCGTAACGAGCTTTCGGTCGGAAGCGTTCGCCCCCTGCCGGGTTTCGACGCAGCCACCGTCCTCGGTTTGGCAGCCCTGGCAAGCTCCGACGGCGGCCAGGACCCGGTCGATGCGGCAATCCGGTCAGCCTCCGCGCTGGGAGAAAAGCCTGCAACTGGGTTGCCGGCACTGGTCACTTTTGTCCCCTTCGACCCTGCTAGAAAAACTTCCGAAGCGACAGCGACAGATGCTGCGGGCGGCGTGCAGCGCATTGTCAAGGGGGCCTTTACGGTTGTCGGCGCTCTCTCGGCCCCTGCGCCCGCTGCGGCCGGGATAGCCGACGCACTGGAAAAACAGGGGTCCAGGGTGCTGGCGGTCGCCACGGGAACGTTGACGTCGCTGCAGATCGTTGGCTTTATCGCGCTGGGCGATCCGCCCCGGAGCGATTCGGCCGAACTCATCTCGGAACTCAAGACCCTCGGCGTGCGCACCGTGATGGTGACGGGGGATGCGCCGGCGACGGCGGCAGTCGTCGCGCATGCCGTCGGGTTGGACGGGGCCGTCTGCCCGCCGGGGCCACTGCCCGCCGCAGTCAAACCGGAGGATTTCGCCGTCTTCGCAAGCATTCTGCCCGAAGGGAAATATGACCTCGTCAAGGCTTTCCAAAATGACGGGCACACGGTCGGCATGTGCGGCGACGGCGCCAACGACGCGCCAGCGCTGCGTCAGGCGCAAATCGGCATTGCCGTGTCGACGGCCACCGATGTGGCCAAATCGGCGGCGGGCGTCGTGCTGACGGAGGCGGGACTGGGCGGCATTGTCGACGCGGTAAAGGAGGGCAGAGTAACCTTTCAGCGCATCCTGAGCTATACGCTCAGGTCGACCATCAACAAGATTGGACAGGTGCTCCTGCTGGCAATAGGTATCATCATGACGGGGCATGCGGTGTTGACCCCGATGCTTATGGTCATCGTGATGATCACGGGCGACTTCCTGGCCATGTCCCTCACGACTGACCGGGTGCGCCCCTCTACGACCCCCAATTCCTGGCAAATCGGCAGGATTACACTCGCAGGTGCCCTGCTGGGTTCCTGTTTTTTGTCGTTTTGCGCGGCAATTCTGGCAGTCGGGAAATATGAGCTGCATCTCGACCTGGAGACGCTGAGAACTCTCTGCGTGGTCGCCATCATCTTTGGCAGCCAGGCAACCACCTATGCCATACGGGACCGCAAATACTTCCTCGGGCTGCGCCCGACGTTTTGGGTTGTGATGTCCTCTGTTGCCGACCTCCTCATCATCTCGACCTTGGCCGTGCGTGGCATTGCCATGGCGCCCTTATCCATAGCGGTTGTCGCCGGAGAATTTGGGGCGGCCATCGCTTTTTGGCTGCTGCTTTCGGGGCTGAAAATTCCTGTCTTTGCCAGGCTGAAAATGTCGTAGCTCAATATCGGGAGGCTGATACATGAAAGACATGTCCCAAGGCGATCTGCGCCAGGTCGTGCTCCTGAGGCACGGAGAAAGCGTCTGGAACAAGGAAAACCGCTTTACCGGCTGGACCGACGTCGACTTGTCCGATCGCGGCAGGGAAGAGGCGCTGCAGGCGGGGCGCACCCTGCGAGCGCACGGGTTCGGCTTCGACGTCGCCTACACCTCCGTCTTGAAGCGTGCCATACGCACCCTCTGGCTCCTAATGGACGAGATGAACCTGATGTGGATCCCTGTGCAGCGGGATTGGCGGCTGAACGAGCGGCATTACGGCGCACTTCAGGGACTGAACAAAGCTGACACGGCCAAGGAGTTCGGCGAGGCGCAGGTCCAGCTCTGGCGGCGCAGTTTCGCTATCCGTCCGCCCCCCCTCGGCGCAGACGACCCGCGGCATGCCCGGCACGACGCCCGTTACCGGGATCTTGGCCCCGAGCAGATCCCCGCCACGGAATGCTTGCAGGATACCCTGGAGCGCGTCCTCCCCTGCTGGCATGATTGCATCGCCCCGGCAGTTCGTTCAGGCAGCCGGGTACTGATAGTCGCACACGGCAACAGCCTGCGCGCCCTGGTCAAGCATCTCGACCAGGTTTCCAATGCCGAGATCGTCGGGCTGAACATACCGACCGGCGTCCCGCTGGTATATGAACTTGACCAGGAGCTAAAGCCGGTTCGCCACTATTACCTCGGAGAAGATGTCTCAAGACAGACCACGACGCAGGGCGCAGCACTATGAGCTAGAATGGATCAAGGGAGCTAACAAGTCGTTCGATCTGCCGCACCTAGACCTTGGCGCAAGGTCAAAACTGCAGGTAAATGAGGGAACTATGACAATAAGTATCCGCGCAGGAAAGCCGGCCGAATCGTACCCACTGGTGAACGTACCCAGACTCATCACAGCCTACTACACGCAGGTACCCGACCCTGCGCTGCCGGAACAACAGGTTGCCTTCGGCACCTCCGGTCATCGTGGCTCGGCCTTGGAAAACTCCTTCAATGAATGGCATGTCCTCGCCATCACTCAGGCCATTTGCGGTTACCGGAAAATGCAACAAATCGACGGCCCGCTGTTTCTCGGTACGGACACCCATGCCCTTTCCGCACCGGCGTTTGCCAGCGTTCTCGAGGTGCTGGCAGCAAACGGGGTGGACGTCATGATCTCGAAGAGAGACGAATATACCCCGACCCCTGCCGTGTCCCATGCGATTTCCTGATTGGTGTTAATCTTCAGCCACTGGCCTGATGCGACTTATTCTGTCACACCAGCATGGTATGTTCCTTGGTAATTCAACCAAAGGAGTCTGCCATGAAGAACCATATTCAGCTACAAAA
>Ga0316217_10001723_pt1 | contig 27696 bp, 23 predicted proteins | sample 1anoAmetaG_FD_203633 | JGI IMG/M metagenome (GOLD analysis project Ga0316217, IMG submission 203633) | Freshwater microbial communities from Trout Bog Lake, Wisconsin, USA - 1anoA | ecosystem: Environmental > Aquatic > Freshwater > Lake > Hypolimnion/Profundal zone | place: USA: Wisconsin...
AAGAAGCGCCTGGATCCTGTCCATGGTGGCTCCGTTCCGGGTGGTCACCCGTTCCCCGAGGAGACGGTTCACGGCCGGAAAGAGGGGCCCCGCCAGGGCGCCGGTGGGACACCACAGGTAGCCGGCCATCGGGCCGGTCCTGAGCAGGTCGGGGGTCCAGTCGGCCGTGGCCATGAGAACGAGCTCGGCCAGGGTGGCGGCGTCGGCGGGAAAGGCCACCAGCTAGCGTTCATGCTTTCTCAGCGTCCTCCGCTTCTCCGCGATCTCCAGAATTGGCTTTTTTTCGAGGGGTGCTACCTTGCTGGTCCAATGACCGTGGTTGAGCCAGCCCATAGAAAAAGCCAACTCGGGAGATCGCGGAGAAGCGGAGGACGCGGAGAAAGCAAAAAAATCTGGCCGTTCTGCGGCCCGTTGTTAAAGAAGCGCCTGGATCCTGTCCATGGTGGCTCCGTTCCGGGTGGTCACCCGTTCCCCGAGGAGACGGTTCACGGCCGGAAAGAGGGGCCCCGCCAGGGCGCCGGTGGGACACCACAGGTAGCCGGCCTTCGGGCCGGTCATGAGCAGGTCGGGGGCCCAGTCGGAGGTGGCCATGAGAACGAGCTCGGCCAGGGTGGCGGCGTCGGCGGGAAAGGCCACCAGCAGCCTGGAAGGATCCGTGGCGATGGTCCCCATGGGATTGGCGGACCTGATGGCCGAGAAGTCGCCGGCCGGGACCACCAGGACTGGAGCATCGACCCCCAGCGCCTCTCGGACCGCGTCCCGGATGCGATGCCCATGCTCCGCGCCGTCCCCCTGCCCCGCCTCGAAGATCACGTTGCCGCTGTTCAGCACGGTGGCGACCCCGCGGTAGCCCAGGGCGGCGAACAGCGTGCGCAGGTCGGCCATGGCGATGCGCCTGGCCCGGCCGACGTTGATCCCCCGGAACAGAGCGACCTGAACCCCCATGGCAACCTCCCGGCGGGCACCAGCTTAACAGCAGACCCGGTTCCTCCCGCCCTCCTTGGCCCGGTAGAGCGCGGCGTCGGTGCGGCGCAGGAGGTCGTCCTCGCTGGGGTCCTGTTCACCCAACTCGACCGCCCCGATGCTCACGGTGCAGCGCACCTCGGCGCCGCCGGGGCCGCGCAGGACCATGCCCTCCACCTTCTCCCGGATCCGTTCCGCATAGGCAAGGGCGCCCTGCAGGCCGGATTCGGGCAGAAGCACGGCGAATTCCTCCCCGCCCAGCCGCGCCACCGCGTCCGTGCCCCGTCCCCTCTGCGAGCAGGCCTCGGCCACCCGCCGGATGACCAGGTCCCCGGTGGGGTGGCCGAAGGCGTCGTTGATCCGCTTGAAGCGGTCGATGTCGAGCATGAGCAGGGAGAGAGGGTGGTTGAAGCGCCTGGACCGGCTCATTTCCTGCGCCAGCAGCGGCATGAAGTGGCGCCGGTTGCTGACGCCGGTGAGGGGGTCGGTGTTGCTGGCCTGTTCCAGCTGCCGTTCGCAGGTGTAGCGCTTGAGGTAGGAACCGGCGAAGGCGGTCTGGGCCGCGGCGGTGACGAAGGCCGCGGGCCAGATGAGGACGATGTACTGGGCCTGGTGGAACCCCGGGGCGTAGCCCGCCAGGGCCAGCGCCTGGGGCAGCGCGGTGGCCAGGACCGTGTAGAGGAGGTTCATCCGCAGGGAAAAGCCCTGGAACAGCACCAGGGGCAGCATGAAATAGAACATGAAGCCGCCGACGCCGTACACCATGCCCGTGCGCAGCCGGTCCAGGATCAGCACGAAGATCGTCTCCCCGGCCAGCACCAGGGCGAAGCCCAGGAGCACCAGCAGCCACCGCCTCCGCAGCCGCCAGGCCGCGTGGGCGAACAGCAGGAACAGCCCGAGGAAGGTCGTCCGGAGGCCCAGGGTCGTGCGGGCGCCCTGGGCATCCACCACCCGGTCCCAGACCCAGAGCCCCGAGGAGGTGACGGCGCAGAGCAGGCTCATGGCCACCGTGAACGTGCGGTGTTCCTCCAGTTTCCGGTCCAGAAGGGCCGGGTCGGGGAGGAGGATGGCCTTCACGGCCCGGGTGAGGTCCAGCATCTGCAGAAATTCCGGATGGAGCTTAGCACAGGCGCCAAGGGGCCTTGCCGGGCCCGGGCCGGCCTTCCATGAAACATGAATTAGGCGCCGGAGCCAACCTTAACTACCATGGTGGTGTGTTCAAAACCTTCCGGAACCTCTTTCGCGGCAAACCCTCCGTTCCTGCAGGCCCATCGGCCGCGCAAGCGGGTGGTCTGGCCTCGGTGACGCCGAATCTCGTAGCGGTGCCTCCGGCAGCTCCTCCTCCCGATCCCTTCAACGAGGCCTGGGGCGTGCTGAGCGGAACCCTGGAAGCGCGTCCGCTCCCATGGTCCGAGGAGGAGCAGAAGCTCGTCGACCTGGTGGCTCCCCTGGTCATGGCCCATTTCTCGCGGAACCACCCGGACCTCGCCTCCTTCCCGGCCCTGGCGGTGCAGATCATCGATCTGCTCAACGAACCCGACGTGGACATGGCCCGCCTGCTCAAGGCCATCAGCCCCGACCCCGCCATTTCCGTCCAGGTGCTCCGGGTGGCCAATTCGGTCCTCTACAGCCGGGGGACCGAAATCACGGAGATGCGCATGGCCGTCATGCGCATCGGCCTGCGGGGCGTGGGGGAGATCGCCGCGGGCGTGGCCGGCCGCTCATTGTTCGATGTGGCCCTGCGGGTGGAATACGAGATGTTCCGGGACCGCTTCAACGCCATGTTCCTGGACACCATGGCCGTGGCCTTCGGGGCCAGCCAGTTCGCCTTCGAGCAGCACGCGGGGCGCCCGGACTGGGCCTTCCTGGCGGGCATGTTCCACGATATGGGCAAGACCCTGGCCCTGCGTTCCCTGGCTTCCCTGATCATCGCCGGCGAGATCCCCTCGGGCCTGCCCGACTCGGTCGTGGAGGCGATCCTGGAGCAGGTCCACCAGCCCATCGGGGGCACGGTGCACGATCTGTGGGGCCTGCCCGCGCACCTCAAGGAAATCTGCCTGCACCACCATGACCTCGAGGTGCCCGGGGACCTGGACCACGCGGAGATCCACATCCTGCGCCTGGCCTCGGGCCTCCACCGGCTCAACGCGGATCCCTTCGACGGCCGGCGCCTGGCGGAGACCCGCCAGAGCGCCGCCGCCATGCACCTGGTGCGCCGGGGCATGAGCCTCCTGCACCGGGAGATGGGCCAGCACCGGGAGCGGGTCAAGGTGCTCTTCGGCAATTGAGGGGCCGGCTTCGGGCTCCTCGTCGCGGCCGCCCACCAGGAGGTCCAGTGCCTGCGGGTTCAGGAGCAGCACGGGGGCACGATCCCGCAGCTCCTCGGTGCGCAGGGCCTCGAAGGGGAGCTGGATGGCGCCTTCCACCCGGCCCTTGAGCGCGCCCATCCAGAAATGCCGGGACTCCAGGAGCACCGCCACCGGTTCCGGGCGGGCCAGGGCCCCGCGCACCGCCTCGGGCGTGGCCACGGGGGGCAGCCGGTGACCGAAGGTCAGGTTGACCAGGCCCACCTGGCCCTCGCCCAGGCGGCCTTCATGGACCTGGGCCCCCAGGAGTTCCAGTTTCCGGGCCTCCCGGTAGGGCTCCAGGATGGGGTTCCACTCCCGGTCCAGCTCCGGCACGGCCAGGAGGAGGAAGGCCAGGAGGGTCACGACCCACTGGGTCATGGACCAGGCCAGGGCGGCCCCCGGGAGCCTGCGGGCGGCCGCTACCACGGCGATGATGCCCAGCAGGAAGGCCGGCAGGCTCATGCAGACCGCCACCGGCCAGGCCAGACCCACCCGGACCCGCACGAACCAGGGCAAGACCGTGCCAAGGAGCCCCACCAGCACGACGCTCCCCCACAGGGCTCCCCGGGCCCCCAGCCCGGGCCTGGCAGGGTCCTCAAGGGCATCGTCCAGCCACAGGGCCGCGTGCAGGAAGGTGACGGGGAACACGGGCAGCAGGTACACCATCCGCTTGGCGCTGGAGGCCGTGAGGAGCGCCAGGGTCACCAGGAAGAAGACCGGCAGACACCAATGCGCCACCCCGAAACGTCGTCCCCGGGCCAGGCCCTTGGCCAGGCCCCGCGCCAGCGCCACCCCCCACAGCCCCACCCAGGGCAGAAGGTTGCCGGGGGTCCGCTCCAGATAGAAGTAGAAGGGCTCCCGGTGCTCATCCAGGCGCCCGGTCTTCGACACCAGGTCCGGGTGCATGATGAAGCGCCCCAGGCTGTTGCGCACGAACACCTCCATGAGGTATTCGCGTCCGCCCGCCAGGGCCAGGGGCACCACCCAGGCCAGGGCCAGGCCCAGCCCCACCGCCATGCCCCAACCCGGGCGCAGGAAGGCGGCGACCTTCCTCCGTTCGCCCAGGCAGCCAAGCGCGACCCCCACGGGCAGCACCACCATCACCGGGCCCACCACCCCCTTGGCCAGGAACACCAGGCCCTGCCCCGCCCAGAACAGCTGCGCCCACCACCGCCCGTCCTCCTCCACCAGGGCCAGGTAGGCCAGCCCCAGGACCAGGGTCACGGTGGCGGTGAGGGTGATGTCCACCACCGCCCGGTGGCCCATCTGGAAAAAGAGCACGTGGGTGGCCGTCAGCTCCCCCGCCCACAGCCCCGCCCGGGGTGACTGCGCCCGGGCGCCCACCCAGCCGACCCACATCACCGTGCCGATGGCCAGCACGGCACTGGGCAACCGCAGCGTCCAGGGGTCGAAGAGGCCGAAGAACCGGCAGCTCAGGACACCCAGAAGGTAGTAGAGGGGGGGCTTTTCCAGGTACGGCTGCCCGTTCAGGGTCGGCACCACCCAGGCACCACGCATGGTCATTTCATGAATAATTCCCCCCACATAGGGTTCGTGATAATCCCAAAGCCCGTGGTTGTTGAGCCCGACGAGGAACAGGGCCGCCGCCAGGAGCCCAACCAGACAGGCGATGGTCCATGGGGTCTGGTCCTGGAGGATGTCGGGGAAGGTTCGGCGGAAGGAGAGGGGGTCCGAAGGCGTCATGCTATAATATTGTTTATTAATTTTTATTGTCCATGAAAGATTCCCCTCGCGTTGCCGAACGACCCGATTTGGGTAAATTGGTAACCCGAGGTGGAGTCATGGCCAAGGCAAAATGCGTGTTCCTGACGGATGCCCGCCGGCGAACCACAATGCCCAAGGTCATTCCTCCGAACGAGACCTTTTTGATCGAGCCCCTTGGGGATGGCACCTTCCGCCTCGTGCCGATGACCTTGATCCCAAGTCACCAGCTGTGGGCGTGGCGCCCGGAGGTCCAGGAAGCCGTGGAGCAGAGCCTCCATGAAACCGGGATCGCCCTGGACAGTCCCGAGGGCCAGGACTTCTTGCGCAAACTGGCCAAGCGAAGCTAGGTCGGACCACGACAAGGCCTATAACTGAACCCTGATCAGGTCCGTGGGGCCTCAGTGGTGGTCGTTCATCTCCAGGTAGGTGGGCAGCCCCCGCTGCTGGGTGAGCAGGGCCTTGAGGGCCTCGCCGGCGTCGCTCTTGTTCTGGCGGCGGCGCGAGGGGCCTTCGACCAGCTCGTCGGGGTCGTAGTGGACGCTGCGCAGCACGGCGTCCATGGTGTCGCCGGGGATGATCTGCTGGACCTTGAAGTCCTCGTCCTCGTTCACCACCACGTGGGCCTCGGTGGGCGCACCGAAGAGGTTGTGGCGCATGCCCAGGATGTCCTGGTAGGCGCCGGTGAGGAAGAAGGCCAGGTAGTAGGGCTCGCCGCTCTTGGGCTCGTGCAGGGGGATCTCGTCCCGCACGTCCTTGAGGTCGATGAACTTCTCCATCTTGCCGTCGCTGTCGCAGGTGATGTCGCACAGGGTGGCCGAGATGGTGGGCCGCTCCTTGAGGCGGTGCACGGGCATCACCGGGAAGAGCTGGTCGATGGCCCAGTGGTCGGGCATGGACTGGAACAGGCTGAAGTTGGCGATGAGCTTGTCGGCCAGGGACTTGGAGAGGTCCTGGAACTCCTCCGGGATGTACTTCAGGCTCTTGTAGCTGAAGATGCGGCTCAGCTTGCGGCAGACCTCCCAGAACAGGATCTCGCCCTTGGCGCGGTCGTCCAGGGACAGGTAGCCCAGGTTGAAGAGCGTGATGAGCTCGTCCTTCTGGGTGATGGCGTCGTGGTACATCTCGGCGAAGTTCTTCACGGAGATGTTGTCCCGGGTGTAGGCCAGCTCCTTGAGCACCTGGGCCTCGCTGCCGGTGAGCTCCACCCGGTACTTGGTGTGGGTGGTGTCGATCAGGCCGATGATGTCCACCACCACCACCTCGTGGAAGGCGGCGATGGCCCGGCCCGACTCGCTCAGCAGATTGGGCACCGGCACCTGCTCCTGGGTGCAGACGTCCTGGGTGGTGTAGACCACGTCCGAGGCGTACTCCTCCACGGTGTAGTTCATGGAGGAACTGAAGGTGGTGCGGCTGCCGTCGTAGTCGACCCCCAGGCCGCCGCCCACGTTGAGGTACTTCAGGGGCACGCCGCGCTTGTAGAGCTTGGCGTACATCCTCGTGGCCTCCTTCATGGCGGTCTTCACCCTGCGGATGTCGGTGATCTGGCTGCCGATGTGGAAGTGGAGCTCCACCACGGAGTCCAGCAGGCCCTTCTTCTCGAGGGTCTCCACGGCCTCCAGCAGCTCCTGGGTGTTCAGGCCGAACTTGGAGTGGTCCCCGGCCGAGCCTTCCCACTTGCCCGAGCCCAGGGCGTTGAGCTTGAAGCGCAGGCCGAGCAGCGGCTCGACCTTCAGTTCCCGGGCCACCTTGAGGATCATGGGCAGCTCGGTCATCTTCTCGACGGTGATGAGGACGTTGCGCCCCGCCTTGCGGGCCAGGAGGGCCATGCGCATGAAGGTCTCGTCCTTGTACCCGTTGCAGGTGACCAGGGCGTCGGGGTGGAGGTTCATGGACAGCGCGATCATCAGCTCGGGCTTGGAGCCCGCTTCCAGGCCGTAGCGGTACTTGTAGCCCGCCTTGACGATCTGGTCCACCACCTCCTTGATCTGGTTGGTCTTCACGGGGTACACGCCCTGGTAGCTGCCGGCGTAGTCGTATTCCTTCATGGCCTTGTGGAAGGCCTCGTTCAGCTCGGTGACCCGCGCGGCCAGGATCTGGGGGAAGCGGAGGATCAGGGGCGTCGCCGCCCCCTTCTTGCGCAGGTGCTGGATGATGTCGTAGACGTCGCAGGAGAGGTTCTCGTCCCGGGTGGGATGCACCACCAGGTGCCCCTTGCTGTTGATGCCGAAGAAACCATAGCCCCATTCCCGGACGCCGTACATCGTCATCGCGTCCTGGACGGTGAAGTTCTTTATGGCCATCTAAGTCGTCTCCGGCGGGTTTCCCCAAATGCCACGTTATAGAAAAACCCTGGGGGTTTAAACAACAATTGGCCCCAGTACCCGTGTGAGGGTGGCCAGCCAGTGGCGGTGCCGGACCCGCCTCAGAGCCGTTTTCCGGGTGAGGGCCTGCCACCGCCCCACCCCCATGCGCCCCTGCGGCCCGGGCTGGGTGTGCAGGGGACTCGGCCCTCCCCAGAGCGCCGCGTCGCCCCACAGGGGTGCGCCGTTCCAGGGGCAGACCTCCTGGCAGCGGTCGCAGCCCGCCGCCCAGGAGGTGGCCGCCAGGGCCGCGGCCACCACGGGCGGGGGCGGGGCCTCGGACTCCACGGTGTAGGTGGTCAGGCAGAGCCCGGGGTCGAGCTTGAAGGGCTCCAGGGCCCCGGTGGGACAGGCCTCCAGGCAGCGGGTGCAGGCGCCGCAGCGATCAAGGGGGAAGGGCCGGTCCGGGGGCAGGGCCAGATCCAGGAGCAGCACCCCCAGAAAGCCCCAGGAGCCCCCCTTGCCCGCGATCAGCAGGGTGTGCTTGCCCTGCCAGCCCAGGCCGGCCCGTGCGGCCAGCTGCCGCTCCAGGAGCGGCGCGGTGTCCACGCAGACCCGGCCCCGCAGCCCGGGCCAGCGCGCCTGGGCCTCAAGGAGAAGGGCCTTCAGCCTGGGTTTGAGAATGCGGTGGTAGTCGGGGCCCCACAGGTAGCGGCTCAGCTTGAGTGAGCCCGGGGCCGCCCCGGGGACGGCCCCCGGGCGGGCATAGGGGAAGAAGCCCACCAGGGCGGCGCGGGCCCCCTCCATGACCCGCGCGGGGTCGGCCAGGGCCTCCTGCAGCAGGTAGGGCAGGAGCGAGGCCCGGCCCTCCGCGAACCAGTCCGCCAGGCGCTCCCGGTCGAAGGGCTCGCAGGACGCGAACCCCACCCGGGCGAAGCCCCGGTCCAGGGCCGCCTGGCGCAGCCAGGCCTTGAAGCTTTCAGCGGTCGGGGTGGACAAAGGTTTAAACTCCAGGCATGGACATACTCACACTGGAACTCAACGATGTCACCGTCTCCGAGGCCCTGCGCGAAATCAGCCGGGTGCTGGAGGCCCATCCGGACCTGGCGCTGCGCATCCTCGTCGCCGGCGAGGAGATGCTCATCCACAATGTCCAGCGCTACCTGGACCGCCAGGGGCGCACGGCGACCACCGTCCGGGAGGGGAGACGCTGGCGCATCGACACCGTGCCGCGGAACCCCTCGGCGCCGCCTCCCGAGCCCCCCAGGCCCGCGCCCCGGCCGGCGGAGGCCGGGCTGCGCCCCGTTGAGGTGCGGCCCCCGGTGGCCGTCCCCGCCCTCCTGCTCACCCGCGCCTCCCTGGGCAACGGCAACGGGGGCGCCGGGCGGCGCCTCCTGCTCGGCATCCTGCGGGAGCTGGACGCCCAGGTCCCCTGGGTCGGCCTGGCCCTGGAAGCCACCGAGCTCCTGGAGGATCCCGAAGCCCTGGCCCTCCTCAAGGGCATCCAGGCCCGCGGCACGCCCGTGCGGATCTCCCGCCAGAGCATGCTGTTTCCGGACGGTCCGGAGTTCGCCTTCGAGGTCATCGAGGATTCCCAGTGGCAAAGGCTCGCGGGCAAGGGCGGATTGACCATAATATGAATTAGTTAAGGCCAATCCTTCGATGCGTTGAATAGGCGTTCCTGCAGCTAGACTAGACTTTCAGCCAGGATCCCAACCCCGCCCGCGGGCCCTTCCGAGATTTGACCCAAGAAAGTGCCATGACCATTCCGAACTATCTGACTTTCGCCAGGATACTGATGGTCCCCATCCTCGTGGTGGTGCTGCTCACGCGGGTCACCAACCACGAGATCATCGGCGTGCTCCTGTTCTGGGTGGCAAGCCTGACGGACCTGCTCGATGGTTACCTGGCCCGCAAATGGAGCCAGGTGACCACCCTGGGCAAGCTCCTGGACCCCCTGGCCGACAAGCTCCTCGTCTCGGGCGCCCTCATCAGCCTCGTGGAGATGGGCATGGCCCCGGCCTGGATGACCTTCATCATCCTGGGCCGCGAGATGGCCGTCACGGGCCTGCGGGGCATCGCCAGCGAGGAGGGCATCACCATCGCGGCCGAGCGCCTGGGCAAATGGAAGCTGGGAGCCCAGATCGCCGCCATCTCCTGCCTCCTGGTGGGCCCGAAGCTGGATTCCTGGCTCTACGCCTGGACCCATCTGCGGGTCTTCGTCTTTTTCATCAAGTTCCCACACCCCTACAGCTTCTTCTGGGGGATGGGCGTGCTCCTCCTGTGGGTGGCCATGCTCATGGGCATCTGGAGCGCGGCCTCCTACTTCAGGAAGTTCTGGACGGTCCTTGGCCCTGGCATCCTGTCCGGCAAGGGCCGGCTCTCCACCCCGGAGCTCCCGGTCCGAAAGGTTTGAGGCTTAAATGTTCAGAAAGTACCTCCTGGCCGGCTTCTTCACCCTGCTGCCCTCCGTCGTGACCTTCTGGCTCCTCAGGGCCATCTTCAATTCCCTGGTGGACCTCTTCCGGGGTCCGGCGTCCTTCATCTTCTCCATGTTCAGCATGCAGGTGCCCCCCTTCTGGGGCCTGGCCCTCATCTCGGCCCTGGCAACGGTCTGCCTCCTGTTCCTGGCGGGGGCCCTGGTGGGGAACTTCGCGGGGCGCCAGATACTGGCCTGGCTCGACGAGATCATCATGTACGTGCCCGTGGTCAAGCGCATCTACGGCGCCACCAAGCAGCTCATGAGCGCCATCCAGAACGGCCACGGCGGCTCCTTCAAGGACGTCGTCATGGTGGAATGGCCCCAGCCCGGCTCCTACACCCTGGGCTTCGTGGCCAACCGCGCCTGCGAATGGGGCGGCTTCCCGGACGGGGCCATGGTCGCCGTCTACATCCCCACCTCCCCGAACCCCACCTCGGGCTACGTGGTCATGGTCCCGGCGGCCTCCGTCCGGCCCATGGACGTGAGCCCTGAACAGGCCCTCACCTGGGCCATTTCCGGCGGCGTCGTGACGCCCAGGACCGGTGCGCTATGAAACCCTTCGCAGGCAAGCGGCTCCTCGTCACCGGCGCGGGCTCGGGTATCGGGCGCACCTGCGCGCGCATGCTGGCCGAGCAGGGGGCGACGCTCCTGCTGGTGGGCCGGCGCCTGGACGCCCTCAAGGAAACGCTCCCCCAGGCCTCCCACGCCATCCTGGACCACAACGACGACGAGGCCGTGGCCAAGTTCGCCACCTCCTGCAAGGCCCTGGACGGCATGGTCCTGGCCGCCGGGGCCCTGGCCACCGGCAGCGTGGAGGGCACCAGCATCGACACCTTCGACCTGATGATCTCCGTGAACCTCCGCGGCCCCTGGCTGATGTGCCACCACCTGGGCGACCACCTCAAGCCCGGCTCCAGCGTGGTCCTGATGGGCTCCAACGTGGGCATCCGCGCCATCCCCGACACCGCCGCCTATTCCGTGGCCAAGGCCGGCGTGCACATGCTGGCCCAGGTGCTGGCCCTGGAATGGGCCGGCCGGAACGTGCGCTGCAACGCCATCGCCCCCGGTCCCGTCCACACCCCCATGGTGGACGTCCGCCTCAAGGCCGCCCCCGACCCCGCCGCGGCCCTGGCGGCCCTGAGCAAGGTGAATCCCATGAAGCGCATGGGCACGGAGGAGGAAGTGGCCGGCCTGGTCCTCCACCTGCTGGGGGACGAGAGCGGCTGGACGACCGGAACCATCATCCCCATTGACGGCGGCGCCACCGCGGCTTTTTAAAATGTTGATTTATTAAACACTTGCACCATTAATTAAATAATTTATTTTTCAGGAACCAACCAAGGTTCCTCCATGAGCATCCGCTCCCTCCGCCCTTTCCCAATCCTGTTCCTGACGACCCTCCTCGTCCTCCTCTCCCCGAGCCTGGGAGCCGCGCTTCCCGAAGTGCAGGGCTTCCTGCCCACCGAAGGACCTCCCGGCACCCTGGTGAACCTCCATGGCACGGGCTTCACCGGCGTCCAGGGCGTCTCCTTTGGAGCCACCCCCGCCGCCAGGGTCGTCTTCAAGAACGACGGCTGGGTCCAGGCCTGGGTCCCCGCCACCGAGGGGGTGTCCCGGCTGGCCCTCGCCACCGCCGAGGGATCCGGCCGCTCCGGCGGCGAGTTCCGGGCCCTGCCCCCCAGGGCCGGCCGGCCGAAGATCCTGGGCCTCACCCCCGACCACGGGCTGGGGAACGAGACCATCCGCATCACCGGCACCCACCTCGCCACCGTGGAGAGGGCCTTCCTCGGCCCCACGGAGCTGGGCTGCTCCGTCCAGAACGACCACGAAGTCCTGGTGTACTTCACGCCCGAAGACGCCGTGGCCTCCGGCCGCGTCACCCTCCACGCGCCCCAGGGCGAAGCCATGACGCCCCTGCCCTTCACGGTGTTCCCCCAAACGCCGGTGGTGAACCTCCTGGCGCCCCGGCGGGGGGCGCCGGGCAGCCTCCTGGCCGTGCGGGGGACCCACCTGAACCAGGTGGTGGAGGTCGCTTTCGGGAGCGCGCGCACCACGGACCTGAGGTCCCGGTCCGCCACCGGGTTCACCGTGCCCGTGCCGGCCCGGGCGCGCGCCGGGCTCTGCCCGATCCACCTCCGCACCAAGGATGGCCGGAGCCTCCGGGTCCCCGGCGCGTTCTCGGTCGGTCTGGACGCCCCCCTGGCCTATGGACTCGAGAAGGCCTATCTGACCCAGGGCATCCAGGATGGCACGGTGCCCCTGGTGGCGGGCCGGCCTGCGGTCTTCCGGGCCTTCGCCCTGGCCAACCAGCCCAACACCCTGATGCCCGCGGTGCGGGTGAACCTGCGCAACGCCAAGGGGGCCGAGCTCACCGCGCTCCTCACCGGCCCGGAGACGGGGGTCCCGGAGAACCTGGACGAGGCCGCCCTGGGCACCTACAACCTGCGGGTGCCCGGGGACTTCATCCTGCCGGGCCGGTTCACCTTCGAGGCCGAGCTGGTGCCGGATGAAGCGCACCCCGGCGTCCGGCCACTGATCGCCCGGTACCCCCACACGGGCGAGCCGGAGGCCCTTGAGGTCCTCGCCGTGCCGCCCCTCGCCATCACCCTCCGGCCGATCCGCTGCCGCCAGGCCGATGGCGGTCCCTATGTCACCGGGCGCGTGGAAGACACCCCCGAGGGCAAGGCCCGGTGGAAGAGCCGGATCCTCCAGCTGTTCCCCGTGCCGGACGTCGACGTCACCGTGGGCCCGGTCTTCGATGCCGTGACGGTGCACAGGGACAATACGGCCCTGACCCTCGGCCTGCTGGTCCTCGAGCTGGAGGAGGCGCACGCGGCGGACACGGTCGCCCCCTGGCGGAACTGGCACGGCGTCTTCAGCCGGCCGCACGGAGAGGGCTACACGGGCATGGCCGAGCTTTACGCCCGGCCCCAGGACCCCACCGGAGGCACCAGCGTGGGGTTCGACGACGCGTCCCATCCCGCCTGCGGCTTCCCCGAGATCCTGGCCCACGAGGTGGCCCACACCAAGGGCCGGGCCCACGCCCCCTGCGGCGAGGCCCTCAAGCCGGACCCCAGGTTTCCCAATCCTCCGGCGGGCCTGGGCGGGGCGGCCTTCGACGTGGCGGGCATGAAGGCCCTGGAGCCCTCCTCGCTGTTCGACCTGATGGGCTACTGCCTCCCCTACTGGATCAGCGCCTACACCTACAAGGGGATCCTGGACTTCCTCAGGGAGGTCAGGCCCCCGGCCGCGCCTCCCGAACCCAAGGACTGCCTTTCCGTCACCGGCACCATCCATGACGGAGCCGTCAACCTGGAGCCGGCCCTCGAGTTCAGGGCCCGGCCCAGGGCCGCCGCCCCCGGCGCCAGCACCCTTAGCTGCCTCGATGCCCATGGCCGCACCCTCCTGGAGGTGCCTTTCGAGCCCAAGGCGACCGAGGATCCGGAACTGGCCACCTTCGCGCTGCTGATTCCCATGACCCCGGCACTCAAGGAGGGACTGGCCGAACTGCGGGTGTCGTCCCCCAGGGCCCGGGGCGCCGTGCGCCTTGAAAGCCCGGCGGCGCCCCACGCCCGGGAACCCGCCGCGGTGAGGCTGGCCGAAGGGGAGGTCCGGGTGGGCTGGGACGCCGGGGCCTTTCCCCACGTGATGATCCGGGAGGGCGGCACGGGGGAGGTGCTGGCCAACACCGAAGCCGCCGATGGGGAAGCCCAGGTGTCCACGGGGGCCAAGGAGCTTGAGTTGCTCATGTCCGACGGCGTCCGTACCACCACCCGGAAGATCCCGGTCACGGAGTGAGGGCCAGGGCGGCAATCCGCCAGGGCTATCACATCACCCTTGACTGAGGTACCCCCATTTCCCCCCGGTACCTCCGCCGGCGCGGCCGGCGGAGGTTATAGATGGGCCCAGGGGAGACGAGGGGGCCCTGTTGGCGCGCCTTGGCTCCGATCCTTGGCGTGGAGCATGGAAGGGTTGGCCCTCATCGGGGGCCTGAGGCTTCGAATCCAGTGGTCGGCGGCACCGGTCGGCGCCGACGTTGCAAGTTAAAGTCGGCGCCAACAGGTAACAACCACCCTTACTCGAAGCCTCAGGTCCCCCAGGAGGGATAGGCCGTCCCTGCTTCTCCCCCTACCTCGGAGCCAAGGTGTGCGAACGTGGCCCCATCGTCCCCACCCCGGCCATCTTTAACCGACGCCGGCTGCGCCGGCGGAGGAAACGGGGGGCAAGTCTGGGACCTCAGGGATTGGTGATGCGATCGCCCTGGGCAATCCGCACCACCGCATTGCCGAGGCCAGGGGCAGGTGTCACACTGGGTTGATCACACCCACAAGAGGACGCCGATGCCTGTCGTAACCCCCTCCCAATATCTCACCATGCTCGACAAGGCCAAGGAAGGCCACTACGGCTACGCGGCCTTCAACGTCACCTCCACCGAGACGGCCAACGCCGTGCTCCTGGGCCTCAAGACCGCCAAGGCCGACGGCATCATCCAGGTGTCCACCGGGGGCGCCGAGTTCCTCTCCGGCATGGGCGTCAAGAGCATGGCCCTGGGCGCCACGGCCCTGGCCGACTACGTCCACTTCATGGCCCAGCACTACGACGTGAACGTGGCCCTGCACACCGACCACTGCCATCCCAAGTACCTCGAGACCTTCGTCCTGCCCCTCATCGCCGAGACCGAGCGGCGCCGGGCCCTGGGCCAGGGGAACCTCTTCAACGCGCACATGTTCGACGGGTCGGAACTGCCCCTGGACGAGAACCTGAGGCGCTCGTCCGAGCTGCTCAAGCGGTGCGCGGCCAGCGAGATCGTCCTGGAAGTGGAGATCGGCGTGGTGGGCGGCGAAGAGGACGGCCACGACACCAGCGGCACGCCCAAGGACAAGCTCTACACCACCCCCGAGGACATGGTGGCCGCCCACAAGGCGCTGGCCCCCCTGGGCCCCTACCTCCTGGCCGCCACCTTCGGCAACGTCCACGGCGTCTACAAGCCCGGCAACGTCGTCCTGCGCCCCGAGATCCTCAAGGAGGGCCAGGAGGCCATCCAGGCCGCCTGCGACGGCCAGCGCACCCGCCTCGTCTTCCACGGCGGCTCCGGCTCCAGCCTGGCCGAGATCCACGCCACCCTGGACTACGGCGTCGTGAAGATGAACGTCGACACCGACACCCAGTACGCCTTCACCCGCGCCATCGCCGGCCACATGTTCAAGAACTACGACGGCGTCCTCAAGGTCGACGGCGAAGTGGGCGACAAGAAGGCCTACGACCCCCGCCCCTACATGAAGAAGGCCGAGCAGAGCATGGCCGACCGCGTGATCCGCGCCTGCGAGGACCTGCGCAGCGCCGGGAAGACGCTCGGGCGGATCTAGGCTTCCGGTGTTCACCAGCTGAGGTTCTCCGCCACCATGGCGGGGAACTTTGCTTGCCTGCACGGCACTCATAGACTGCATATTTATGAGGCTGTATGCGAGCAACCGGCTCAGCTGGAACGTGGCCGCACCCATGAGGATCGCGGTCGTCTCCGATATCCACGGCAACCTGCCCGCCCTGGAGGCGGTGGTCCAGGACTGCCGCGCCCGCGGAGTGGATGCCGTCGTCAACCTGGGCGACTGTCTTTCCGGCCCTTTGCTGGCCCTGGAAATGGCCCAGTTCCTCATGGCCCAGGACTGGCCCACCCTCGCCGGCAACCACGAGCGCCAGCTTCTGACCCAGACCCCGGTGCAGTTGGGCCGCTCCGACGCCTGCGCCGCCGCCCAGCTGACAGCCAGGGAACGGGCCTGGCTCGCCGCCCTGCCCGCCACCGGCTGGTTCACGCCCGAGGTCTTCCTCTGCCATGGGACCCCGGACAGCGACACCGAGGCCCTGCTGGAAACCTTCGCGCCGGACCAGCCCCGTATCGGCACGGCGGCCGAGGTGGAGGCCCGGCTCACCGTCACCGCCCCGGTGGTCCTCTGCGGCCACACCCACCTGCCTCGGGCGATGCGATCCCGCTCCGGCCAGCTCCTCGTCAACCCAGGGAGCGTCGGCCTGCCGGCGCTGGAGTCCAGTTATCCCTGGCCTTCCCGCGTGGAGACCGGCTCGCCGGATGCGCGCTACGCCATCGTAGAGCAACGCGCTGGGAGCTGGCTTCCTTCGCTGATCTCAATCCCCTACCGTCATAAGGCCATGGCCGACCTGGCCGATGCGCGGCAGCGGCCGGACTGGGCGCGCACCCTGCGGACAGGCTACCTGTCCTGACCGCCGAGGAGTCCGTTCCGTCCTAAACGTAGGCTGGTCGGGCTGCTACGGCGGGTATCATGTACGCATGACAATCCGAACCTATATCGCCAGACTCAGCCGCCGGACGCGCTTCCTGATGGCGGCGGCCGCAGGGCTCCTGAGCCTTTATGCAGCAGTCGGTTTCCTGGTCGTGCCGGCCCTGGTCAAGGCCCGGCTCCCCAGGGCCCTGGGTGAGCTCCTGGGCAGGACCGCCACCGTCGAGCAGGTGCGGTTCAATCCCTTCACCTTCTCCCTCGCCGTGGAGAACTTCCGGATCGCGGATCGCACGGGCGGCACCTGGCTCGGCTTTGACAGCCTGCGCCTGCGCCTGCGTCCCTGGGCCCTGGCCGCCCACACGGTCTCCCTGGCCGGGCTGGAGCTTCTGAGGCCCTACGGGAAGGTAGCCCTGCTCAAGGACGGCGAACTGGACTGCGCGGACGTGCTCAAGCGGTTCCCGCCGGGCCCGGCTCCGGCCAAGCCGAGCCGACCCTGGGTGATCGCGGTCTCCCGGCTGGCGGTGCTGGACGCCCGGATGGACCTGGAGGATCACAGCCTCGCCGAACCCTTCGCCACCCATGTGGGCCCGTTCAGCCTCAGGCTGGACGGCTTGCGCACCGACCCGAACAGCCGCATCCCCGGCACCTTCACCGGGCACACCGACGCGGGGGAGAGCTTCTCCTGGTCGGGCACGTTCAGCCTGGACCCGCTGCAGTCGGCCGGTACCCTCGCCCTGACCCGGCTGGATCTGCCCCGATACCATCCCTATTACCGGGACCGGGTGCGGTTCGTGCTCCGCCAGGGGCGCCTCTCGGCCCAGGTGCCCTACCAGTTCCGGTGGGCCCCGGGCGACCACCTGATGCGGCTGGACGATGGCCGCGTCACTCTCCAGGACCTCCAGGTGGCCAGCTCCGTCAAGGCCGAGCCGGAAGTGCGCCTGCCAAGCTTCGAGGCCCTGGGCATCCAGGCCGACCTGCTGGCCCGGACCGCGAGCGTGGCCTCCATCCAGCTCAAGGACGGAAAACTGGACGTGGTCCGGGACCCCAAGGGCGCCCTCAACCTGGTGCGCCTGCTCACCCCCATGCCGCCCACCCGGCCGGAGCCACCGTCCCAGCCCTTCCACGTGTCCCTCAAGGAACTGGGCGTCCAGAACCTGTCCGTGGCCTTCAAGGACCTGGCGACCGTGCGCCCCGTGAAGGTCCTGGTCGGTCCCATCGAGGCCACGCTGCGAGACTTCAGCCTGGAGCCGGACCAGACGTCCCAGCTGAACCTGAGCCTGGGCCTGGGCGGGAAGACGGCGCTCACCGTCTCCGGGACGGTGGTGCCGCTCAAGCCGGCCGTGGACCTGAAGGTGGCGGTGGACCAGCTGGCCCTCGCCCCCTTTGACCCCTACCTGGCGCCCGCGACGGACATCCGCCTCACCGGCGGCGCCCTGTCCATGTCCGGGCGGGTGAAGGCCCGCTTCCTCGGCAAGCCTTCGGACAGCGCCGCCTTCCAGGGCGACTTCGAGGTCAGCGGTTTCGAGGCCATGGACGGCGCCCTCCGGGAACCCTTCCTCCGCTACCGGAAGTTCCGGGTGGTGGGCATCGACCTGAACACCCAGCCACCCGCCTTCGCGGCCCGCCGGGTCGAGCTGACGGGACCCGAAGGCCGCCTGGTGGTGGCCCCGGACGGCAGCACCAACGTGGCCCGGGCCCTGAAGCTGGAGCCTCCCCCGGCCGGAAAGGCCGGGGCCGTGGCCGGCGCCGCCGTGCCGGCCACCCCGGCCCAGGCGTTCAAGTTGAACGTGGCCAAACTGGTGCTCCAGAGCGGCCGCCTGAGTTTCATCGACCGCAGCCTGGAGCCCAACGCCGCGCTCCTGCTCTCCAGGCTGGAGGGGACCTACAACCACCTTTCCAGCGAGCCGGACACCGCCTCCACCCTGGACCTCACCGGCCAGGCCGGCGACGTCGCGCCGTTGCGCATCCAGGGCCGGGCCGTGGTGTTCCGCCAGGACAAGGACACGGACGTCACCCTGCTGATCCAGGGCTCCGAGCTCTCCGACTTCAGCCCCTACGCCGGCAAGTACCTGGGCTACACCATCCACAAGGGCAAGCTGGAGGTGGACGCGCACATCAAGATCCAGGAACGGAAACTGGATTCCCTGTTCAAGACCCGCCTGGACCAGTTCTACCTGGGCGAACGGACCCCGAGCCCCGAGGCCACCCACCTGCCGGTGAACCTGGCCCTGGCGATCCTCCGCGACCGCCACGGCGTCATCGACCTGGAGCTGCCGGTCCAGGGCAGCCTGGACGACCCCGACTTCCGCTACGGCCAGGTGGTGTGGAAGGCCCTCCTGAACGTCCTGACCAAGATTGTCACCAGCCCCTTCACGCTCCTGAGCAAGCTGGGGGGGTCCGGGGACCAGGACCTCAGCTACGTCGCCTTCACCCCAGGCACCGCCGAACCCGACGCCGAGGGCGGAACCCGGCTCCAGGCCCTGGCCAAGGCCCTGGAGCAGCGCCCGGCCCTGAACCTGGAGGCCGAGGGCGCCACCGACCCCGGCGCGGACGGCGCCGCCCTGCGCCGCCGGGCCCTGGACCGGAGGCTGCTGGCCCTTCGGGATGGCAAGGCCCAGCCCGCGGACGGCGTAGCGGGCGACATCCCGACCTCAGCCCCCCTCACCGCCGAGGACCGGCACCGGTTGCTGCCGGTGGCCTACAAGGCCGCATTCCCTCCCGCTCCCGGCCTGACGGTCAGCCAGCCGCCGCCTCTGGCGGAGATGGAGCAGCGCCTGCTGGGAACCTTCACCGTGGCCCCCGACGACCTGCGCCAACTGGCCCAGGCCCGCGCCAAGGCGCTGATCCGGAAGCTGCTGGAAGCCAAGGTGGAACCAACCCGGCTGTTCGAGGTGACGGGGGGCGAAAGGGCGCAGAAGGAGCAGGGAAGCAGGGTCTACCTGGGGCTGCATTAGGCGCCCTGGAACCCGTTCAACTGGTGACAAGTTGTCACCAGTTCACGGCCTTCCTTCTACGAAAGGATGCCCGGTATGAAGGCCCAGTCGGTGACAAAGTGTCACCAACTGCCCTGGCCAAGGGCTTATGGCTTCAGCCCAACCTTGGGTTTTTCGATGGTGGGCGCCCGTTATTTGCAGTGAATCATCCGATTGTTCAGACGGTGTCTGAAAAATAGATTCGGTTGCCCAGGCGAGGTAGCAGGGTCGCATTTGTGCAAGGTTGATTCCAGTAGGCCGCCCTCAGGTGTCAGTTTGTCTTGCGTATCCCCGTAGGGGATACCAAGAAGGACTGGGTTTCCTGGACAAGCTGAGGATGCCCGCGGGCATGGCCCGGTGCAACCGGGGCACGCGGTGGGTCATCGTGCCCGTGTGCCAGTGCTTGAGCATGCGGCCCGTGCAGAACCACAGGGGATACTCGGCGTCGGGCGCTTCGGCGGCGGGTTCCCAGGGGCGCAGCCACACCACGGCGTGGCCGCCATCGGCCTTGTTTTGGTAAAATGTGATGCCCTCGCCGGGCTTGACAAAGGGATCCTCGCCCTTCAAGTAGCGGCGGGCCGTTTCCTTCCCATCCACCACCGGCCAGCGCAGGCCCCGGTGGGTCCGGAGGTCCTCATAGGTGGCCAGGTCCTTGCCGGTGCCCAGGGTGAACTGGCGATACTCCTCGTACAGCTCGCGCACGTAGCCGGCCCGGTCTGCGGGGAAGAGTCCGCCGCTGCGCTATTTCTTGGCGATCATACGGGTCTTGTCGCGCAGGTCGCGCAGGGCCAGCTGGCCCTGGCGGGCGAAGTCGATGGCCTCGCCAAGGACCCTCGCGACCTCCTGGGGGGCGTGGAAGCCCATGGAGTTCTCCGCGTTGATGAAATCCACCCGCCACTGGGCCTTGCGCTGGAACTCGAAGACGTCCTGGAGGACCGCCTCCTCGATGCCGTCCTTCTTGGCCTTCTCCAGGTCGTTGATGAGGGCCACCACGGCGTCCTCGGACCTGACGAGCAGGGCGTGGGTGCGGTCCTGGATGGCCTCGACCCTCGCCTTGAGCTCCTCCTCGGGGAAGCGGTGGCAGGTCTGGCAGGCGCGGGAGACGTTCAGGAGCGGGCTGCGCACCTGGTGGTCGCTGATCTTCATGGCCCCCTCGCGGATGTAGGGCATGTGGCAGTCCGCGCAGGCCACGCCGGAGCGGGCGTGGATGCCCTGGCTCCAGATCTCGAACTCGGGGTGCTGGGCCTTCAGGACCTCGGCGCCGGTGCGCGCGTGCTTCCAGTCGAAGAACTTGTGGCCGTCGGGGAACTTGTACTCGTCGTAGGTGGCTTCGATCTGCTCGACCTTGAGGCCCTTGGTCCAGGGGAAGAAGAGGGTCGTCTTGGGTCCGCAGTAGTACTCCACGTGGCACTGGCCGCATACGAACGAGCGCATCTCCTGGCGGGTGGCGTCCTGGTTGGGATCGTAGTCGGCCTTGCGGTCGCCCTTGCGCCACTTCTCGATGGACGGCAGGTGGGGCACCGGTTCCTGGCTGCGGGCGAGGGCGTCGATGCCGCGCATGAACCCGGGCTTGGTGACCCGCAGGGACATGTTCTTCGGGTCATGGCAGTCGATGCAGGCCACGGGGTGCTTCACGAGCTTGGTGGCGTCGCCGTAGGGCATCTTGCAGAAGCTCTCGAAACCCTTCATCAGCTGGGCCTGGGCATTGGGGCTGCCGAAGGGGTCGTCCAGGGAGCCGGGAGCGCCGTTCTTGAGGCCCTCCTCACGGTAGGGGACGGTGGTGGAGGCGTGGCAGTGGAGGCAGGAGCCGGGCTGCTTGCGCTCCGTGACGCGCTTGGTGGCGCGCTGGTCGTCCAGCATGTAGGCGTGGCCCCGGCGGTTGCGGTAGTCGATGGCGAAGGCGTAGCCGTCGAAGATGATGGGCAGGCGCGGATCGGCGGTGAGCTTGTCGGTGGACAGCGTCTCGCTGCCCCCGCCGCCGTACTTGGTGCCGTAGCGCTCGGAGGTGCGCTGGTAGCCGTCGTACTGCTTGGGGAAGTCCCGGCCCCACTGGGCGGGGTCCACGGTCTTCTCGTCCAGGGCCACGACCCGCACGGAGGTCTGCAGGGCTTCGGCCTTGTGGCGGGCGATGCTGGCGTTGAGGGCCAGCACCAGGAAGGTGCCCGCCGCGGCCGCGACGGCGACGAGACCCAGCTTCACGGAGGGTCGGGAGAAGAGGGGCTTGGGCTCGGTCATCGTTGGCCTCGGGACGTCGGAAGGGAGGAAGGGAGCGGTTGGAATCGTTCAGCGGCCATGGCCCACCCCGGGATGGCAGCGCACGCAGCCGTAGAGATCGGCGCCGCGCCCGGGATCCGTGGCCATGCCGAGGGTCCCGTGGGCGGTGAGTTCAGACACCATGCCTTCGTGGCAGCGCACGCAGTTGGCCTCCAGCACCTCCGCGCTGCCGGGCTTGATCCGGATGGGATCCGGGAAGTCCATGAGCGTGAAGGACTGGGAATGGTGGTAGCCGTTGCTGGCCTTCACGAAGAGCTTGTGGAGGACGTTGTCGTGGGGCAGGTGGCAGTCGTTGCAGCCCGCCACGGCGTGGTGGGAGCCGTGGAGCCAGCCGTCGTACTGCTCGCGCATGACGTGGCAGTTCACGCACACGGCGGGGTCGTTGGACATATACGAGGTCCCGTGGGCCGAGACGAAGGTGAAGAGCCCCGACCCCGCGAAGGCGCCCAGGAGGATGGGGATCGCGAGGGTCAGGACCAGGATGGTGCGTCTGCCATTCATCGGATGGGATCCTCAGGAACGGGGGGTCATGGTCGGCAACATGCTACACCCGGCCTTCAGCAGCCGGCACCGGAAATAACGAGGTCCATGTCCGCTTTGGCGTCCGCTCCGGTGAGCTTGAGTCCGTAGGCGTCCTGGAGCACCTTGAAGACGTTGGGGCTCAGGAAGGCGGGGGCGGCGGGGCCCACGGCGATGTTCTTCACGCCCAGGTGGAGCAGGGTGAGCAGGACGGACACCGCCTTCTGCTCGAACCAGGAGAGGACGATGGTGAGGGGCAGGTCGTTCACCCCGCAGCCCAGGGCCCCCGCGAGGCCCACGGCCACCTGGATGGCGCCGTAGGCGTCATTGCACTGGCCCATGTCCAGGAGCCGGGGCAGGCCCAGGAGCGTGCCGTAGTCGTGGTCCAGGATGCGGTACTTGCCGCAGCCCAGGGTGAGGATGAACGCGCTCTCCGGGGCGTTCTTCGCGTAGTCGCTGTAGTAGTTGCGTCCGGGTTCCGCCCCGTCGCAGCCGCCGATGAGGAAGAACCGGGTCACGTCCCCCTTGGCCACGGCCTCCAGGATGGCCGGCGCCGCGCCGAGGATGACGCTGTGGTGGAAGCCCACGGTGGGTCCGGGAACCGAGTCGTCCTGCAGGGGCCCCAGGGCCTTGGCCTTGGCGATGACCGCCGAGAAGTCGTCGCCCTTGAGCCGGGTGCCGCCCGGCACGGCCGTGACCCGCGTGGTGAAGACCCGGTCCTTGTAGGACTCCCTGGGCACGAGGATGCAGTTGGTGGTGGCCAGGATCGCGCCGCCGAAGGCCTCGAATTCGGTCCGCTGCAGCTGCCAGGCGCCGCCGTAGTGGCCCGCCAGGTTCGGGTGGTTGCGCAGGGCGGGATACATGTGCGCCGGGAGCATCTCGCCGTGGGTGTAGACGAGGACGTCGGTGCCCGCGACCTGGTCCAGGAGGTTGGCCAGGTCCAGCAGGTCGTGGCCCGTGACGAGGATGCCCGGCTGGGGACGGGTGCCGGAAGCCACCTGGGCGACGCCGGGCTGGCCGAAGCGCTCGCAGTGGCCTTCGTCGAGCATCTGCATGACCCGCAGGTTCTGCTTGCCGCATTCCAGGACCAGTTCGATGAGGCTGGGCACGTCGAAGTTGACGTTGGTCATGGTGGCGAAGAGGGCCTCCTCGGTGAAGGCGTCCACCGCCTCGTCCACCTTGCCCAGACGCCGGGCGTGGTGCGCGTAGGCCGCCATGCCCTTGAGCCCGTAGAGGAGGGTCTCCTGCAGGGACTGCACGTCCTCGTCCTTGCCGCAGATGCCGGGATCTCCGCACCCAATGCCCTTGGCCGCTTGTTCACACTGGTTGCAGAACATGTCTTCCTCCGTCGCAGGGACTCCGGCTGGAGCCCGTTCCTGAGCCAAGCTCCCATGGCCCGGAACCCCCCGCCTTGACGGAAATCAAGGAATGCATTTTTTCTGGAAATTTATATCGATAGATGTTGCGCCATGGATTTGGAGCGGGTTTACAACGTCCCGGCGTGGATCGCCATGACCGCGTGGAGCAGCTGCAGGGCCTCCGCCTTCGGCCGCTGGAAGGCGTTCCGGCCCATGATGCTGCCGAAGGCGCCCCCGGCGGCGAGCTCGCGCACCTCGGCGAGGACCTCCTCGGTGCCCTTGGCCTCGCCCCCCGAGAAGATCACGATCCGGCGCCCATTGAACGCGGACTGCACCACGTGCCGGATGCGTTCGGTGAGGGTGGCGGAGGGGATGGCGAACTTCTCGTAGACCTTGCGGGCCTCGGGCTGCTCCACCAGGTCCTTGGGCGGCTTGACCTTGATGATGTGGGCGCCCAGCTGGGCGGCCATCTGGGCCGCGTAGGCCACCACGTCCAGGGCGGTCTCGCCGTCCTTGGAGACGCCCGAGCCCCGGGGGTAGGCCCACACCACCGTGGGCAGGCCCACGGCCTTGGCCTCCAGGATCAGCTCCCGCAGGGCCTCGAACTGCGCGTTGCGCTCGCCGCTGCCGGGGTAGATGGTGTAGCCGATGGCGGCGCAGCCCAGGCGCAGGGCGTCCTCCACGGAGCCGGTCACCGCCGAGCAGGGCTCCCCCACCTTGGCGAGGCTGTCGCTGTTGTTGAGCTTGAGGATGAGCGGGATGTCACCGGCGTAGTCCCCCGCCACGGCCTCCAGGAAGCCCAGGGGGGCGGCGTAGGCGTTGCACCCGGCCTCGATGGCCAGTTCGATGTGGTAGCGGGGATCGTAGCCCGCGGGGTTGGGCGCGAAGCTCCGCGCGGGCCCGTGCTCGAAGCCCTGGTCCACGGGGAGGATCACGAACTTGCCGGTGCCGGCGAGCCTCCCGGTGTTCATCATCCGGGCCAGGTTGGCCTTCACCCCCGGATTGTCGGAGCCGTACCAGGAAAGGATCTCTTTGACGCGAGTGGTCATCTTCGTCCTCCAGGAAACGTGGTGCTCCATGGTAAGCCCGTCGTCCAGGGGCGTACGGCTTTCAGGCGGGGTTAGCGTCCATGAAGGCCTTGATCTCCCCGACCTCGTCCTCCGACAGGCGGTAGGTCGCCGCCCCCGCCACGCCGGCCACCTGGCCCGCGTTGCGCACGCCGACGATGGCGCCGGTGACTTCGGGGCGGCGCAGGCACCAGGCGATGGCCGTCTCGCCCGCGGAGCGGCCGTGGCGGGCGCCGATGGCGATGAGCAGGTCGGCCAGGGCCAGGTTCCGGGTGAGCTTGGGCTCCTGGAAGGGGGCCTTGGACCTGCGGAAGTCGTCGTCGGGCATGGCGGCCACCCGCTCCCGGGTCATCTTGCCGGTGAGCAGGCCGCTCTTCATCGGGCTGTAGACGAGGACCCCGACCTGGGTGGCGGCGCAGTGGGGCAGGATCTCGGGCTCGATCTCCGGGGAGAGGATGGAATAGGGGGGCTGCAGGGAGACCACGGGCGCCAGGGCCTGCGCGCGCTTGAGGTGGGGGACCTTGAAGTTGCACACCCCCGCCCAGCGGATCTTGCCGGCGGCCTTGAGGCTGGCCAGGGCCTCCCAGGCCTCCTCGATGTCCTCTTCGGGATCGGGCCAGTGGATCTGGTAGAGGTCGATGGTGTCGACCTTCAGCCGCTTCAGGCTCGCTTCGCACTCCGCGAGGACGGACTCCCGCTTCAGGCGCCCGGAGACCTTCCGGTCCGCGTCCCACACCAGGGCGCACTTGGTGAAGAGGTAGGGGCGCTGCGCGACGCCTTCCAGGGCCCGGGCCACCACCTCCTCGGAGTGCCCGAGGCCGTAGACCGCCGCGGTGTCGATCCAGTTCCAGCCCGCCTCCAGCGCGGCGTGGATGGCCGCCACGGACTCCCCGTCGTCCTGGGGCCCCCAGCCGAAAGCCCAGTTGTTGCCCCCCATGGCCCAGGCGCCCACGCCCAGGGGGGTGATCATCAGGTCGCTCGTGCCCAGACGTCGCGTTTCCATGGTTCGTCCTCCGATTCCTATGGCCATTATGCACCCGTCTGCAAACCGGTTTCCCTGGACTCAATCTCAGCTAGAATGGACCCGAGGCCGTCATGCTCCCACTCCCCCCTTCCCTCCAAGCCCTTCCCGACAGCGCCCGGCTCTGGCTTCTGGCCCTGGAGTCCGCCCCGGCGCCCGAGGCCCTGCCCGGGCTGTTGGACGGCCTCGCGGCCATCGTCGGCCAATGGCGGCACAAGGGCCATGCCTACCAGGGCGCCTGCGCCCTCCTCCACGGCCGGATCCTCGTCGTCGCCGAGCCGGACCTGGCCGCCAACCCCTCCGGCTGCGCCATCGACGGCATGCTGCGCAAGGTGGACCGCCTCGTGGCGGAACAGGGCCTCCGGACCGTTGACCCCGCGTCCGCGGTGATGGTGCGCACCGGCGAAGGCCTCAGGACCATCCCCAAGGGCGAGCTGGAAACCGCGCTTGCCGAGGGCACCCTGGGCCCCGACACGGCCGTCCTGGACCTCGCCCTCTACAGCCTGGGCGAGCTGCGCGCCGGGAGGCTGGAGAGCCCCCTGGCCAGCACCTGGATCGGCCGGAAGTTCAAGGTGGCCTGAGCCGGACTATTCGAACTGCCTACGGAAGGCTTCGAACTCCGTGCGCAGCTGGGCCAGTTCCTCCCGCAGGGTCGCCACTTCCCCTTCCAGCAGGGCGGTGCGGGACGGACCCGCCACGGGCGCCGCGGCCGGCGCCGGATGCTCCGGGGCACCGCCCAGCAGGTGGGCGTACCGGGTTTCCTTGGTGCCCGGCTGTCGGGGCAGCTTCGCCACCAGCGGGCGCTCCGCCTCCAGCATCACCTCCAGGACGGTCTCCACCTCCTGCAGGTCCTGGAAGGCGTACATCCGCGTGCCGTGGTTGCGCAGCTCCCCCGGGGTCTGGGGGCCCCGCAGGAGGAGCTCGGCGAGGATGGCGCACTCCTGCACGGACAGGCCCAGGGACTCGGCCACCCGGTGATCGTACTTCTGCACCCGGCTCCCGGCCGCGCCCACGAACCACACCGCCTGGCTGTCGCGAAGATCCTGCAGGGCCTCCATGACCACCTGCTCCGTGAGCGCCAGCACGGGGTCCCGGTTGGTGCTCTGGTTGCAGGCGTTCACCAGGGCGTTGAGGGTGAGGGGATAGTAGTCCGGCGTGGACAGCTGCTTCTCGATGAGGCAGCCCAGCACACGCTGTTCCGTGGGGGTGAGCTCGGCGTCGAACATGGGCGGTCTCCTCGCCCCCATCTTCCCACGGCGGCTCTGCCGCGTGCTACCTGGAGGCTTCCTTGACGATCCGCAGCTCGCCCGCGCCCAGGGTGGCGTGCAGTTCGTATTTCCCGGGACCGCTCCACTCCAGGGAGCGGAAGAAGCCCGAGTGGGTCTCGCCGAAGCCCTGCAGGTCGCCGATCTTCACGGAGGCGTCGGCGTGCCGGTAGTCGGCGAAACTGCCCACCACCACCTTGATGTCCCCGGCGTGGCAGCGCAGGTCCTTGTCGCCCTCCAGGCCCCGGATGTCCAGTTCGCCGGCGCTGAGGGACACCTTCAGGTCCGTGCGGGACGGCAGATCGATTTCCACCTCGAAGTGGTGGTGGGGCCCCCGGGTCCTGAGCCGAGCCTCGGTCCCCTTCACGTCCAGGCTCACCCGCACCTCGTCCGCATCGTCGGCGTGCCAGCGCACATGGATCTTCCCGTCGGTGGAGACGCCCCGGAGCTTGTAGCCCCCGGCGCCCAGGTCCATCTTCACCCTTCCGCCCAGCGCGAAGGCCTGCTCCAGGGTGTTCCGCGGAGCCTCCCGGGCCCCTGCCTCCTCGGCCAGGACGGGCAAGGAGCAGACGAGGGTGGCCAGGATGACGGCAGAGGCTGTGCTCATGGGCTTGGCTCCGGGGGAGGACTACTGCCTGCGGTTACGGAGGGTATCGGGCGCGGTTTAGAAGGGTGGGACGGACCCGGAGCAGGGCGTGGCATGGGGACGATCCCGACGCGTTAGGCTCGGGTGGGTGTGGACAGCACTAATGATTCTGTCGGCCCAGATCCTTGGAAGGATTCAATTATAGATCCTTCAGAACACCCTGAATTAGCTATTAAATATAGTAGCCTTGAAATTTAAGCTTGCTCAATGGAGTGATCCGATGGATTCTAATGGTGGAACTTGGACACGGTAAAGAACCGCCTGCCGTTCCACGGGGAAACCCGGAGCGCCATCTAGGGGACAGGGCGGTCCCTAGCAAGTTCCATCACAAAGATTGACCTGCCTGTATCTGAGGCGGCTCTTTCTCAAATGCGCCTTCCTGATTATCGGCAAGCCTCAGCCTGAAAGGCAGTTGTTCCACATCTCCAAAGCCCCATGGCGCCACAAGTTCGCTGCATCCAATTGAAACGCGGAGCCGCGGAGATCTCGCGGAGGTTCGCCGAGA
>Ga0316217_10001725_pt1 | contig 27689 bp, 16 predicted proteins | sample 1anoAmetaG_FD_203633 | JGI IMG/M metagenome (GOLD analysis project Ga0316217, IMG submission 203633) | Freshwater microbial communities from Trout Bog Lake, Wisconsin, USA - 1anoA | ecosystem: Environmental > Aquatic > Freshwater > Lake > Hypolimnion/Profundal zone | place: USA: Wisconsin...
GTGCAAAATGGAAACTTATCTCTTCTTTTATTTATTATATTTGAAATTAATTCGATATGTCAATCACCGATCTTCATGATTTTTTGAGTTATTTCCTTATTGGTTTTTTAGCCTAAGATATCTGCATCTTCATATAAGCAATCTCCTCAATTTACTACGGACAGAGTTTTCCAAAAGTTTCGGGAGGGAAAGTATAGCAACCGATCGCAAGTATGCCCATACCCGTAAAAAGAATAAAGGGGTTAATATTGGCCCTAGTAAAAGCACCCAGAATAAGTGGATTCGTCGTTGAAGCAATCGTTCCATAAACTCCCAAAACACCATTCGCTAGGTTTCGAATTCTTGTAGGGTACAATTCGATTTGATAGACATTCATTAGGGCAAACTCCATTGAAATGGCGAACCTAAATATGAAGATCAAAGCCATTTGAATATAGACGATTGCACAGCTATCGCAATCTTCAGGCTTGACGAGGAAAACCATAACCCCTGAAATTATTGTGGCCACTAAAAATTGAATAATCAGGGCTTTCTTCCTTCTAATCTTATCTACGATCAGCATCAAAGGGTAGTAAGTAAGTAGGTCTGCAACATTCAGAATAGTTGTGGATGTGTATATATCATAGCCGAACTGATCCACAATCAAAGTAGGTCCATAATACATGAAGAAGGTAGCCATTGTAACAAAGCCTTGGGTAAGTGTTATAAATCTGAGAGAAGGGTACCTGAAAACGTCGAATGGGGTACATATTTGCTTAAACTAAGTTGCTGATTGATGATACATCACACTTTAAATATCTTTCATAGTTAGTATTGAAGGGTTGCCGCTGTTGAGTTTTCCGATCTAATTGAGCTATTTCAGAGCATTTTCGGGGCTGGAACGGATGAGATAGTAAGGTGACTATTTGATAAGAAAAATCAAGCAAACTTGTGTGATCATCGAAGGGATAAAAAGGCAATAAGTTGCAGTAATGAACCAATCTTCATAAAGGTAGTAAATCAGAGTCACAAACAGTGCGCCTAGAGTAAATGCTCCTTGAATCAAAGAGTAATGCTTTTGCCTAGCTATATCGTTATACTGCTAAGCCATACACGAAGAAGTTATTCCAAGGACTGAATCAGAACCCAACCCACAAAAGCCAAGACCCACCGCAGCCACCCAAAGACTAGGCGAAAAGATCAGAATCAGGCATCCAATACATGTTACCCCCCACGTAACAATCATCACCATTTTTCTCCCATAGTTATCAGCGTAAAAAGATACGATTATAGAACCTACCAGAGCTCCAAAGTAGGGCAGAGTTGTGTAAAGATTGAGATAAACTTAGTCATCGCAAAGATAGTTTCCAAACTCAGTGGCCAGAGATCTAAAGTTTTTTGAGCTGGCACTTATGTACAAAGGCCACTGTTACTTAGGCAGCGCACAGACGTTTTCGTAGCAACTATCAGTCAGGAGCCCTTGTGCTTCACAGTCAAAGTCAGAGTTCAAAAAAATGAAGGCAGTACCCAAAAGAATGATTCCAGTGGCGTACCACGTGAGAGCAAAGACGATAGTAGCTCTCATCTGATAGAAACCATTGCCACCCACTTTTTCAATGAGGTCTAAATAGGTCTTAGGTAATTCTTCATTTTACTATTGATTGGGAGGCTCAATAAGATTTTACATTTTGTAATATAAATAATTGGATATATTAATAGATCGAATGAGATTAAACAAATTCTTTTTCGAAAAATGTTGTCCCGAAAGAACCCTTAAATGCTATCCAAGCAGATTTGAAAATTACGAAAATATTACGAAAATTCAAAGATTTGGCTAAAAAATCATTCAAATGGCTAAAATTTTATCACAATAAGGAAGAAAAATAAAAAAAATAAAGGAATAGACCTAGTAAAAGTCATTAGCATGTAAAGGATCTCTCATAACCTTAAAAGGCTAGTTTAGCTGGTCGCAAAATATGTTTATTCTCCTAGAAGGTCTAATAATCAGGCATAGGGGCTAGAAATAAACTTTTAGCTAAAAGTTTTAAGCCTTGGCTGCGGATGTGTAGCAGGGATTTAGCGAAATGCTTTCGAACTTGCAAAAATAGTAGGAGTAGTATTAAGCCTTACTATTTAGAACACTAGTCTTGTTTATTAGGATCCTAAAATCTGGAAAGAGAAAAACTGCAACAAATATGCTTGAGTACCTTAGTTCTTGGAATGAAAACGGCAAATGATTCAATTACTTTTCAAACCTCTATAAGCAACAAGAAGAATGGAAACTTAGCTAATTTCGATTCCCTAAAAACCAGAGTCCTGTCTATGAATTTGCCGACACGTTTATTCAAATATGTGCAAAGACGTATAATTGAAGTGATAATTTGATTATTACACTCTTATAATTTATTCACAAAGAGGTATGCTAGCTGAAGATTAAGGAGAAATCAAAGCATCCAAGACTCACTTCCCCAACAAACTGCAAGACTAATCCAATATCAAGATTTAAGCAAGCTAAGAGCTGAAAATATACCCAACTTTCGAATCCATGAAACTGAAAGAATAGCTTTTGCGCGGAATCTACTGCTATGGTAACTCTAAAAACTTAACTTAGGCTTCGACAAACCCTCGGCTGTTCAACAAAGGGCTATCATCCCCATTATCTCAGGTCGAGATGTCATCGTTCAAAGTCAATCAGGTACGGGAAAGACCGCAGTTTTTTGCCTAGGAGCACTCCAAAGAATAGAAGTTGGTATTAGAGCTCCTCAGGTCTTAGTTTTGTCGCCAGTCAGATAATTGGCCGAACAAACTCAAAAGGTTGCCATGGCTTTGGGAGATCATCTGAACGTTCAAATTCATGCCTGTTTAGGAGGTAAATCAATGCAATAGGACATCAGAAGACTTGAGATGGGAGTCCATATGGTGAGTGGAACTCCAGGTAGAGTTTACGATATGATTCAACAGAGATACCTTGATTTGAGAAAGATAAAGATGTTTATTTTAGATGAGGCAGACGAAATGTTGAAGAAAGGGCCTAAAGATGAAAAAGGTTTCAGAGATCAAGTTCATGAAATATTTAGGTTCCTACCTTACCAGACCCAGACAGTCATTGTAAGTGCAACTCTTCCTCAAGAAATATTGGAAATGAGTAAAAAGTTCATGACTAATCCCATAAAAATCTTAGTCAAAAGAGACTAGCTGACTCTTGAAGGAATTAAACAGTTCTTCATTGCAATTGACAAGGAAGAATGGAAATTCGATACCTTATGTGATCTCTACGATAGCTTAACCATAACTCAAGCAGTTATTTTCTGCAACACCAAGGCAAAAGTTGAGTGGCTGGCCAAAAAAATGATCTAAAACAACTTCACTGTATCCTGCATGCATGGAACTATGAACCAGAAGGAAAGAGACCGAATTATGAAGGAGTTTAGAGAGGGAAATTCTCGCATTCTGATTACAACTGACTTATGGGGTAGAGGTTTGGATGTGCAGCAGGTCTCACTAGTCATCAACTATGACTTGCCAACCAATCGTTAGCTCTACATCCACAGAATTGGTCGAAGCGGTCGTTTTGGAAGAAAAGGTGTGGCTATCAACTTCGTGCGAAACTAAGATTTGAAGATTTTGAGAGATATTGAACAATATTACTCAACTCAAATAGACGAAATGCCTATGAATGTTGCTGAGCTAGTCTGAATGATCATCAATATGATTCAATAATTTAATCAGAATAAAGGCTTATAAATGGACTATTTTTTATCTTAACTAAGTTTGAGAAAAGTCATTTCAAAAGATATGGTCATTCTTAAGGTGCTTTATTTTTATTGCTAACAAAAATCTTCTGAGTGTTCTATACTCATTAATAGTTGTGAAAATGCAAAAAAACCAACTAAGATTCTCTCCCAAACTTATATTATAGATGACTATTTTACCAAAGGTAGAGGGAGAGATCATTAGATTATTTTACATTACCTCAATGAATTTTACTTTAAAATCTTAAGTAAACTCAGAATTTTAGATTCAGAATATTGATTCTTGTTAATAAATTTCAAATTATGGATAAGCAAACATTATCTGAGGCGATTTCCAAAGTGAAAAAATACGCCAAAGATTTAAAAGTACTCATATCGCAATTTAGCAACAAGTTTTAATCAGTAATCCTCAGCAGATTTCCTAAAATTCTATCTCAAGCGATTCAGGTTATCCCTAACTCACCTATGTGCATAATAACTCTATGGCATTGTAATCTATACCTAATTTAAGCAATAAAACTAGGTCGAAAATAGAGCCCATGCCTTTTTTTAAGTAAAGTAGCCCACCCAAAGTAGCAGATAGTAAAAATATATTTATTTAGAAAGTATTTTGAATACAAGCTCAAAGTTAACAATAGTTAAAAAATAGGTACAAAGTGAAAATGAACGAGAGAACACTTTTCATAAATCTCAAAATAGGCTGCAAAATAAGCAATTAAGCACTTTTTTGGCAGGATCTTTAGGGAGTAGGTAGTTTGTTAATAAAAAAAATGGGCACAATCACACATACACACACCTGAACGATTTAAACTCTGATAAATACAGTGAAATCGAGAGCAACTTGAGTACAAAAGGTCATAAAATCGAAAGATTCAGGCATTCAAAAAGTCCAAGCAAGGACAGAAATGTTTAACTGAATTATACTACTTACGGAGATGAGAATTACAAAAACAAGCATTTTAGTAACACACATCTTCCCTAACGCTCTAAATCCGAAAACAAGGAAAACTGGTTCTAGGTCAGCAAGTTGCTCGAAGAGATAAATAGGCTCTAATAGATCATAAAGAAATACAAAAGCGTGATGCTGGAAATGAAAATGAAATACAAGTAAATCTAAGTCAAACTGCAGGAAAAAGTAATAAACGACCATTTCATCGATGTCCTGAAATGCCAAATAGAATAGTTACAAGTACTTTTCTAATGATAAAGGATAAGAATAACTCTCTCAATCTAATTGTGGCACAGCAGAAAGATCACATTAGCCGCTTTTAGCTCACTTTCGTAGACAAAATCACAAAGATTAATCAATACTACTCGAAATATGTTTAGGACAAGATGAAAATCGAAAAATAGAATGAAATATTGAAGAGAATTCTTTCGATTTCAAATGAGACATTAAATACAAATCCTAGCAAGCCTAAAACAGCTAATTAAAACGAAGGTTTGGTGGTAACCAATCCAGCCTATGAGAGCATCAGCAAAAGTATAGAGAAGTTTAATTAAAAATGGTCTTGATTTTATTTCAACTCTTCAAAAAAGTCTTTTTTTGCTAGCCCAAATAGTGAAATAGCCTTTTATAGTCTAATACTCAATATTAAAATATATAATAATTGAAGGACTTTAATCGAAGATGGAGGCAAATCCTAACTCGCCATTTCATACTTTTTTTGCCAAAATGAACAAAGACCTGGCTGGATGGCTTGAGAATTAGCGAAAAATTGAATAGCTGCTCAACGATTAGTACTTCAACTATGACCTAGCAAAAACACCTTATTGTTCATTCAGGAAAATTTCAACTCGCCAAAACTACTAGTCGATTTTGGAGAAGGCTGCCATTCCAAGGCCAAGAGGTAACAATGATTAGATCTAGAATCAACGACAAAATAGTTATCAGGTGCAAATAAGATATTTACGTTTAGTTTACCAAAAACTAAGCCATCCCTGTAGTCAAGGATTTGATAAAACTGTATGAGGAAAAAGCATAAGTTTGCAAAAGTTAAATATGTAAAATAATGAATTCGATGAAGCAAGTTGAGAATCTTATATCATCTTATGAAGGTTTATTGTGAAAAAGAGATCATTTTGATTCTATTTACTATCCAAATTATGAATAATCCGTATTTCAACCCACCTTGAAGGTTGCTTGAAGCAAGCTTTGGGTATGAAGAAAAAACTGATTGGGCTATATAAAAGGTGAATTTTAATCATTAAGCTCTTGATTTTAAAATTTGGATCAAAATATGGCGCAATAGATTGAGAATTATGTGTAATTAGAAATTTATCTAAATAAAAACTCTCGAACTTAGCTTTTTTTCGCAGTCATGAATGATTCTTCGTTATTAGCAGGCAAAATTATTCTATTTCCAAGCTTTATCTTTTTAAGGATTCATTGTATTAATCTTTGCTGAGAATATTTAGTGCCAGAAATTGAAAAAATTTTGGCGAAAAATATGCGATTTTATTATAATGATAAACTATGTTGTAGCCCAAAGAAGTCGACAAACTTATTTAGATAATTAATACTAACGAACAATCATTAGAGTAAATTGAAGGACAGTTTTTAGTGACTTTCAATGAAAATCTTCATGTATTCAAAGCTTCTTACACATTGAGCCATCTCCTAAATCATAATGTATCATGCCAATAACTCAGCTGCTTACTCTCCAACAGCGGATAGTTGCTCTGTTTCTACTCATTGAAAACTACAAATCGTAAGGAATAAAAAAGCATCCCTTCGGTGCAACCATTCTCAATATTTCCTAAAAAACAAGCGAAGGATTTTAGCGCAGGATGATAAGCGATTTAATACTTGATGCGAAACGTGAAAAAGTACTTTTAACAACATTTAGTATTCGAAAATCAAAGTTGAGGAATTGTTTGATGAAGAGCAGCTTATGGTTGAACTATTTCCTTAAAGACCGTAAATAAAAAAGTTAAGAGCTTAGTTCATAGCCCAGTTGCCAAATGTACAATCTTAATAATCAGATTTCTCAAAGTAAAAACTCATAACTGTTCAATAGAGTCCCTGAATTCAGTCATAGAAATAAAACTTCATAGCCGCCTGAATAGTTTTCACGAAATTCCGTAAAAGAGAAGTAATTATCAAAAAGTACGTTCAATATTGGAAGGATGAGACCCATTCCACAATTTATTGATATAAATCCATTCTAGATGAGCTGGATATCCCCAGGGGTTGTAACAGATGTTCATTGGGATAACACTGTTGAGATTGATAAAAAGTTCGTCAAAATCAAAGGCATAATTAAAAAAGGGCTTTAAAGCAAATTAACCAAAGAATAGTCAACTTAAATCGAGAGATGTTTGGAAAATTAGCCATATGCTGTACTAAACTTAGATCTAACTCCCTAGAATCTTATATTACTCATTAATAACAATCCCTATGTAGCAGTAAGTTTCTTAGTTAAGGTTGGAAACTATCCGATTGTAGGAGATTATCTTTAAAGCCTGCTAGATTGCAATATAAGCTTGAATTGCATTGACGTGGTTATTAGACTTTTGAAGGTTTTAAGGATCCCGGTAGAGTTCATTGAAGCTTTTGCTCTAAAAAACTTAAAAGAATCTCAAGATATTGCCTAAAACAAAGATAGGGCCAAGTTGGGAAGGGTTATCACTAAATTTATAATATCACTCACTAAGAATGACTTAATGGACATAACCCCTATCTCCTAAGATATAATAGCATTTTGTAAGTTCTTCAAAGATATCTAAGAAGCCCAATTTTTGGAAAAACTCGCGAACATGAACAAAGATTAAGGCTGGTCTCAATGATGGTGAGTAGATGTAATTAAAATAGATTAAAATAAGTAAAATTAGTTATCAAAAAAGCCGATTTATTCTTTTATTCCATCCATTTTTACTCTTTTTTCTTTGAATGAACCAATTTATTTATCGACTGCTCAAAAGCTGAGATGAGTTGCCTTGTTATTTTGAGAGCTATTAATAAATTGTTTGTCCTTTGCTTAAGACTTATGAATTTAAAGGATAGGGATGCTAAGAAATAACGTATCTTCGTTAATTTTTCTCTAGACTCGCTTATTTGCATTGATGGTTTTAGTTATTTTTTGCCTATCAAAACTGTATTTTTTCGAGCTAGTTTGCCCAGTTTTAGGGCGAATAGGTATTTTCTATTCATTATAGGAGAGAGAATGATAGCCAGATGGAGTTTAACTTCTTTTCTTGATATTAAGATCCGATTGATATTCATCTTCCTCGGCAATCTTTCCTAATTCTTTTGATATCTTTGATTGGTTTTTGCTCGAGATAGATCTGTTAAATGATTTGGCTAAATTCTATCCAGTCTATTTGCTTCTTAAAAAGTAACTTTTAGCCTAATATTTGCTATTTTTAGAATCTTCACTGCTACAAATTTACTTCAATCTGCCAAGAAGTTGAGTTATTTTAAGCTTAGTTTCGTGAAACGAGTCTTCAAGTTGTTGCATGCGATCATAGAAGAGGTTAAAATAATGTTTGAATTTCTCGAGATCTACTGTTTCTAGGTGACAGTTTTATTACTTTGCTGGATATAGCGCACTGTTAATTCCTAAAAAAGCGTGAGTAAGTCACTAAGAAAAGCATCATATCTTTTATCAATGTTCATGTTATTACCATTATTATATTTTTAACTCAAATGATGGCAGCCAAAGTCCAGAAAGCATAAATTTCAAAGAGGGTTCTTGAGAACTGAGAAAATGTACATTAAAAGTGACAAATTCAAAGGCAAAAAAATTAATCATGAGTTGTTAATAGATCTTAAGCATAGGAATCATTCATCTGTATCAGCATAGGGATCGATATTTGAGGCGTTTGAGTTTTTCAAGATATGGCCAATCAGACTTTCACGATTAGCTTTCTTTCTCTCGTACTATTTGTAAAACTCTTTGTTGTGGTACAACAGTATTTCTTCGTATAGCAAATCTTTATAAATTCAGCCGTACCTTTAAGCTGCTGAGTAGTCAAATTGTGGTCTTCAAACTCAAAATCAAGATAGTCCACTGACTCTCTGATGGGTTCGTCTTCTTATAAATGCAGGTCAGCAAGATAAGGATGAGCCAAAGCTTATTTTACTGTTATTCTTCTTTCAGGATCGAATGTCAGAAGCTTTTTCAACAGATCGATAGCTTCTGGATTAGCGAAAGAAAAGAGCTTGTTAAAGTCTTTGCCATTTTTCTTGTTTTTAGGCAAGTTTTTGATCAACTTTTTGCTTTATTCAGGAATATGTTTCATGTTTTCTAAGTCTGGAGTGCCCAAATATTCACAAATCAGCTAAATTTGATTTTTTGTGTCAGTTCCAGGAAGGAAAGGCTTTCTTTGAAGCATTTAGGCAAAAATGCAGCCAACACTCCACATATCTACTGAGGTGGTATAATGATTAGCACTGAGAAGAAGTTCAGGAGCCCTATACCATCTTGTAGCAACATACTAAGTAAGAACGTTGGCCTTGAGGTTATGGAACAAAGGCCTCGCCAGACCAAAGTCACAAATTTTTAAATCACAATTCGAGTTCACAAGGAGATTTCTCGGTTTCTAAGCTTATTTATAAAGTTACTAGATCTCTATGAACGATCTGCGCAGAGTGGATGTATTTCAATCCTCTGAGGAGTTGATACAGAAAGAATTTGTAATGTTCCTAAGTCAATGGCTGATCGCTTTTTATAATTTGGGTCAGGTCAGTATCCATCATTTCAGAAACAACATAACTAAGTTGTTAATTTCTTACACATCTTAGAACTCTTCCCTTGATTTCGGCAAGATGATGGTTTATATATTGATGATGTTTTCATGCTTTAGTAATTTGAGCAACCTTAGCTACCTTAATGTCCTCTTGGCAAAGATTTTATGCTCAAAGGCTTTGTCTATTTTCTTGATGGCGACTAAACTCTTTGCCTCAGAGTGAGCTTATTTGTCCTTGGCCGCAACCACGATTCCGTATGCACCTTGCCCAACTAAATAAAAATAACGTTACTCACGTCGATGATTTCATATCGATCGTAGATTTCAAACCTCTGCTTAGAAATAGTAGTGGTCTTCCACTTAGCGTTGTGGTTTCTGTATGGCTTGTAAGTGTTAATGATGTCCTAACCAAGTTTAGTCATTAAGAATTAATATAAAAGCAAAGGATCGTAGCATACTTAAACTAAAGTTAATATCTTAGCTGCTCGGTATGGGAACAGAAATTTAAAACTGCTTTGATCCAAAATAAAAACCGCAGCTGAAAAACTTTAAAGTTTGATACTGATGTAATAAGTATATGATTATTAGAAAAGACTAGAAATCTCGCTTGTAAGCAATAGATTGTTGGCTGAGCTGCATGCCGGATATGCTATTGGCTGAATAGAATAGAATCAGCCCAACGCTGGTAAATTGGGAATACTATTGTTCTTTCCTGTTTAACTTCATTACACAGATAGCTGGATACCTTGCAATAATTACTCTATGAAATCATTTTTCTTGTATTTGACTAAGTATCTTACTTAATCTGTAAGAATACTACTTTTTTTAAATAACAAGCAAACAAATCGACAAATCATGTTCTGGAAAATACGTGACTATAAACGTTATTTCCAAAACTACATTTCTGAGCAAGCCTAATAACGGATCAGTCAACTCCGGTTGAAAATATGTGCTAAAACTATTCCAATCCCAAATATAAGATTTGCAAAGGTATTCGCTAAATCAATCTACATCTCTTTACTAACCATCTTCGTCGTACATCCTCTAGATGTCCTCTTCTGTCGGCTTGTTTCGCTTCCTAGTATCATTCATGATCTACTGGAACTTCATCATTTGTTTGAATGTTAAACTAACTCCGTTTTTGTCTTCAATCCACTCGTCGCAAGTCAAAATACCATCCAAGGTTTACATGAGCACTTTTTCTCCATCCATCTGCAGCGTAAAAAAGGTCTTAGCAGATTCACGGGATATGAAGTTGAAAGGTATATCGATTGTAAACTTTGAATAACAAAAGTTTTAGCTTCTGAGCTCAATCTATTTTTGAGTAACCTCTCGATGACCATTGATTTAGTGGGGTTAGACATAGCAAGGGTCATACTAATTGAGTTTAGACTTGATAGTCTTTATACTAAGGGAGGAAATGGGACGAAAGTCTGTTGGAAATGGCTTGGGCATTTCAACCATCACTCGGTTATTTTCAGGTTTTTTGAGTATTTCAACAGGAATAACCTTTCTCGCACGATGCCGCCACTTGTTCTATTTGATAGACTACATTCTTATATACTTTAACACAAATTTTCAACAATATGTTTATTTAAGTTGAAATATTTATAAAAATAGATAATTTCTTCAAACCTTAACATAACAAACTAACCTAGTTCTTACTTTAGGCTTGAGGAAAAAGATAAAAAACGAGCCTAATTTATCTAGAGGTAAATAATGATTTTTTTATTTTTGAAGATCTTATTCTTAGGGAAAATAGTTCCCTTTTTATTACTACTTTACTTGCTTTATTCATTTTACAATCTTTGATACTACACTTGAATATAATAAACAAAGATAAATATATTTTGATCATTACTAAGCTCAAACATCATCAGTTTTTTAAGCCATATTAGCAGCAGGCTGATTGGCTTCAGGAACATTTGCTACAGGGGCATTGACTCCTGGAACATTTACTGAGGGAAGAGTGGCTGAACGACGATTTACCGCACGAGGACTAAGTCTGGCTGCAAGTTCATTAGCTGACATTACACCTAACTTTTTGAGGTCAGTCCCTTATTCTGCAAGCTATTACTAGTTGCTTTTAGGAATGATGGTAGGTTCTCGATCATTCCTTCTAAGTCTAGGCTTTCGGTTCAGTAGAATATCCTAAAATCTAGAGGCAGATGGAGGGTTAATGACCTTCTTTACCATTCTGATCTTCTCGGAAATCTTTGTCTTTATCAACTCTTCCTCTAGAAAGTTTCTAACAACCTTATCTTCATGATGATTTATTATGCCAATGAGATTATTCAACATTTTGTCTGCCTACAAGTAATTCGCTTACTAGCCCTTCATATAGTTCTTTATGCAAGTTTTTATGAGCCCCTAGATTGAATCTAAGGCTTTTGCTTACTAACTAGTATTGAATTTTATTTTTTATTCCAGAATGTCCTTTGTGTCTTCGCTGAATACGGTATACTTGATTTTGTTTTCTAAATTAACATAGATATACTTTATTAAAGGAGTTTAGAGCTAGATTATATTTCCTAGTAGCATCTGTCTCTAAAGTGGAGGAGTAGCTCTACTTGCAGATCCACTCTCCCTTTGAAAACTTTTAGAGCTTTTCCAAAATAAGGTGAGCTAAGATACTTTGCTACCTTTTCCAAGTCAATTAAATCAACTCTTTTAACCTTTTAGATCTCCGCAAACCAATCCAAAAAATTTAAGTCCTTTTCTATTTGGAGCGAGGGTATCTTTGAATGAAATTCTCTTAGTTTCTTTTTATCACTAATTGCCTCCATTAGCTTTTGTTTTAGAATTCTTTGCTTATCAAAAGATTTGAGAGTTTATTTCAAGTCTGCGATTTTTTCGCTATCTTTTGACTCAATCAAACACAAGAATATCTCTATCACTGCTTTTATTTTATTTACAGCCTAGATTAGTTATTTTTCTAAAGCTAGTGAACTTTCAACAGGCTGCAAACTCTCAAAAGTTCTGATCAAAAGATTTTTGTCAAAATTATCTTCTGAGTTTCCTTATTCAATAATAGGTGGCTGTTGATTTTTTTTCGATCTAAAAGGACGGAAAAAATCTTAAGTCACATATTACTACCTGTTGAGAAAAGAAAGCTTAGCTGCTAAATTTTATGCTCTTGGATTCTTTATTTGAATAAAAGATATCAACTTTTCCAAATAGTTGACGATTTTGTTGATTCTCTGCTTATTGATCTTAATATTTGCTGGATTGACTCCGAAAATTTCATGAACCCTTTTGTAAAATATATTCTTCAAGGCCTGCCAGTAAGCATTCACAACCAATTCCTTCCCATCCTCAGTCTGCACCTTTATTTACTTATTTTGCAGCTTAAAAAACAATGACCACAATTCTTACTTGACCTTCTCCGTGATTTGAATGGTTGATTACTTTTGTATATTTGGATCCGTATTTGTGGAAAGCTCATAATATGTACCTCTATAGGGTTAGTTTGTATGGTCTACCAAAAAGCTCTTTATAGCACTCATTACTGAATAGTTTAGTTTCACTTCAGCTCTATTGTGCAAGATTTCCTATATGATGTTCTAGATGACTATATCTTAGCCAAGAGATTTTTTCATAGTATCTAAAAATTATTAAAAATGCCTTACTGACATATATCTAGTACGTAAAAATTCTTACTGAAGACTAAGATTGACTGAAATGAAACCTATCAGCATTTCTCTCGGCTTTATTCTCTTGATTTTAAAGTAGCCTTTTTTAATCATTAGAAGCCATTCTTATTCAACAAATTAGCTCCCTTTTGATTTCAGCAAAGTTCCATTTAACCCATTAGTTTTAATTAATTCTATGCTTTTTTAAGATATATACCAAAGTGAATCTCTTGTCAAAGTGAGGTTATTGGTGCCTAATGAAGCGAAACATTTAGTGTAGCCTTCTTTGGCCCCTTAGAAGATATTCTTTTTATTTAAAAAGAAACCAAATTGTCCAACAGAATATTAGCTCGGAATGGTCAAAGGTTAGTTGACAACAATATATTCACTCTGCAAATCTATTTTTGTAAAGGTTCCTGATTGAGTCACAATTTCTAAAACATTTGGAGCATTTTCTTGAAAGCTAATCCCTATGATTCGAGCTGATTGTTCAGTTTGCTAGGCATTCTTCACAATGTTTATCTCTTTATTGTGATTGAAAATATCCTTTTATTTGATAATATGAATTAACGAGATTGTCAAATTCGCTCTATTAATCTTGTATATTTAAATCCTTGTCTCCTCAATTATCCATTCTTGAATCACACTGTTATCTGTTAGGTAGTTGATGAGCTGCTTCGTTTTGTAGGTTAACCAGTTTTTTTTTCTTTCTTCTCTGACCAAAGAAACAATCAAATCTCCTGAACACAAAAGCTGTTCGCAAAACCTTTGTTTCTAGGAAAAAAATAAAGGCAAATAAGGTAATGACTTTTATATGAAACTACCTTGGGGCTTATACAGCTTTATCTATTCTGTAAAATCGAGCATAAGGTGTTTACCAGTGTTACTAGCTATCAAAATTTTGGTATTTTTTACAAAAATGATTTTTTGTATAAAGCTTGAGTTTTATATTGAGAAGAGCATTTTAAAGTCAGTGGCTTCAAGCTTTTCTTTGTCTATTCCATACAGATGGATATAATTTTGGATGCCTACCACTAAAAGGAAGCATTTTTGGTTTTTGAAATGTAAAGGAGCAGTCTATAGTTCACCAAATGCAACTATTTATGATTTTTTGGGTAGTCTGAACTTCTGCGATTATCTTCCATTTTAACGCCACATGAATACCTCAATTCCGTTGAAACACCAATATACATCCTTGATGACTCCAGCGTCTTTCGCTACAATCTCACCCATTGACTAGTCATTCATCATATCAATAACTTCCTCAGGATATTCACACCATTAATAGTTTAAGGGATTAAAAACTAAACCCTTCTTTAAATTTTGTGTTTTTGTCACAAAAATGGAAGGCATCACCATCGAAGCACTAGGGGTAAAGAGCTACTTTATGTTTTTTATATTCTGTTTGACATTTGATTCATTTGATGGCTTTTTCTTACTCGGGCGACTCATCACAGGCCGATTGAACATCATTGAAGTTGAATTATCTTTATAAGATTATTGAGACTACAAAAGGTGAGTAAATAACAGTTAAAAATAAGGGAATTTTATGATATTGCGCCAATTTCAAATAAATTTTTTGCTTGTTTCAATCAAATCTATTCGAGTCTTTCCTTGATATTAATTATGTTCTATCTTTCTTTCATTTTCACCTCTTTCTCCAGCAAAGTTTGGTTCGACATATTGTGTGAATTCTGCTTCACTAAAAACTACAAGCTTTTAAGCAATAATTTTACAGCCCCTTTCTTGTCTTTCGCTGTGGTTATCAAACCCATACAACTCTTCAAGTTTCCCAATAATATAAATGTAGCCCCATATTTGTTTTATAGGTCAAAAGATACTCCTCCCATTCTACAAAGCTGGAAAAAGGAATGTACCTGCCTTTCAGAAAGACCAAAATGCAGCAAAAAAGGAATATAACAAAATGATCGAACCTACTGAGTCACTATTTCTTCTTCCTTTCCATCCTGCTAGAATGTATCCACAATTTTAGCCAGATAATCTCCCTTTTCATCAATAGAACCCTAAGACAAAAACTTATAATAGTATAGAGCACTTTCCAAATGTGTAGAATAACATCTCACCCTTTCCAAGTAAATATCTTGAAGCTCCGTCAACATGAATGTTAGTTAAACAGATCCGAAATGCCCTAGACTTGCTAATTTGGAGCAAACCTCTTTACTTATCTTGATTAGTAGCTTATGGTCCATCTTTTTCTGTGGAAAGATGTAGCCTATATTGACAAACCCTGAAGAAATCTTTTAAAATGTTCCAGTTATCTGTATTTTCTCATCAGTCTCAATTTAGCTGATAACAGAGAGGAAGCTACAACCTTCTTCATATTTCTGAATAACTCCTCCTTCTCTCAACAAATGATGATAAAAGGTGTCAACATTGATCTCTTAGTTTATAGGGGAAGTATTTGCGTACATCTAAGGCAGCGAACTGAATGGGTAATTCAACAACGCTATACCTGAACTTTTGTTTCTGTGGTTTATTTTGATTACGTATTTGCTAAACCTCTTGTTATTTTTACAGTACTATGAGATATGGTCTGATAGGGTGGTAAGGTTGGGGAATTAGAACTCTTTTAGTGTAAATCTGGGGTAAATTTAAAGGCCAAAAGTCTACAAATTATTTCTTTTCTAAAGGCTTAAAGTGTTGTTTAGGTTTCCACTTAAGATAGGTATTTTCAGATAGTCAGCCAGCTTAATATTTATGGTTGACGGGTAGCTAACAACAAAGTACGAAGGGAAATCTTTGATTTTTTTCTTCAATTTTTTCAGAACTTTGCTATTATAATACAGTTTAGATGAAAGGCTCAGCTTTTATTTGAAAAGTGCCTAAGGATCTACTTAAACAAAGCTGACTCTCTACTTATAATTAGGTATTTCTTCAAGCTCCATAATCTTATAATAGTAGTTTATAGTTTCCTCATCAATGGCATGAGGAAGGATATAAACTATATACTTATTCAAGTTTTTAATATTGAAGATCTTGGTCAGCTGAATATTCAAAATCTATCTGTAATTGTCCTTTCCCTTTAGCTACTCATTTACCAAATGAATTTAGTAATGCCTCTCTTGCTGTATTTTTGAGAAATTCTATTTAAAGCTTTTTTGAAGCTAACTGAAATCTTGATCGATCTGTTTCCTTTGTGCCGTAATCTGCTATCTATGCTTTTTGACAAACCATCTGCTCACAGCCCATCCATAGATTCGATTCGCAATCATCTTTTTCTTCAAGTATTTCAAAAAACTTTTTCTCTAAACGAAACACTTGAATGTGCTCACTACCTTATCTAAGGATAGAAAGTATTTTTATTTGATTCCTTTGATGTTTTTCAGAGAAGTGGATCTATTGCTATAACAGCCCACAATAGAATTCAACAACTACGATTTTTCGAGTCTTTTGGGTTTCGAAGCGTAATGCAAAACTTTGAAGCTATCAATATATCCAATCTAAATACTATACATTTTCATGACTTTCTAAACCTGCCTAATGATTTGAATGATTTCGCTTTTATAGGTTATATTTTTGTTGATCAGCTCCTCATAGTTGCTGTCTTTTTGAAACTTGTAGTGGACTATCTTGACATAAAGTTGAGACTAGAAATTTATATCGGCTAACCTGCTTTTATTACTTACTACTTTGATTAGCTCATTGCTATTCATATTACTGTTTTTAGAAGCAAAATCTCCGTCTTTTGGCATTGTTAGTGCCCAGCTTTCGTTAAATGATTGATCTTTTAAATTCATCTACTTTTTAGTTATCTTTCGATTATTCTTTTAAATGTGTGAGCCTTACGGTTTTTAGATCTAAAGTTAGGCGAATCTCTCCTCCCCTTAATGAAAAATAGCCTTCTGCGTCTGCAGTATAGGCCTTCCTTTCTAAAACGCAGTAATTATATTCACATCCTTTCCTATTTTTCCCTTTTCTATCAAAGACATCAGCCCCTTATCCAGCTCATATGCCTTTATGGCATTTCTTTCATGTAAAGGATTTAAACGTATTTACCGCGGCACTATATCTGGCTTTTTCTTGATAAATTTAGGTCGAGCAATTGATTTTTTACCGATTTGCCTTCCAGTCTCGTAGATGATCTTACTGGACTCAGTCTGCTTAAAGGTGTTCTTAAGCTAAGAAACTTAAGCCTAACGTGACGTATCAGTTAGAAAGGAAAGTTAAGTATGTCCCGAAGTACTTTTGTTCCTGTTTCTTTTGGTGCTTGAATTCTCGACTATTTTCTGGGACTATGCTTTTTTGTCCCTAAGAATGGGCAGTTCCAAAGGGTCAGTTACTTTTTTCGTATAACCCATCATCTGAGTTTAATATTGGATACTTCAGAGATAACCTGGTTGACTCTATTGTCTAATTTCTGCTCGTACTGACTGATAATCGTGTTGATCTTGCCCAAATTTTGCTTATTCTTTTTTTACAAAACTATAGACTCCATCTTCCTTCTTATGTTATATTTATTACAAAATATGCGTGCATTGTCAATTATAACAAATCTAGCTAACAAATTAACTTTCTTTGGACACTCTTTGCCTAAAATTGAGACACTCATTTGTAATATTAATCATAGTTGCTTATAGTTGCTCGTAATGCACTTTTTATTCAGAATTACAGTCTATGGGGGAATCTTTGGCTATTTTTTTGCTGAAAGTGGAAATCTAGGGTTGTCATAATTTGATCTTTTTATTAGATAGTTAATTATTCTGTTAAAAATAATAAATTCAATGCAAGATAATCATAGTTAGAGAGTTTTTGGGCTACCTTCAGTCCCAAGAGAATCATTGCCTTCAATGTTTGAAATATTGGGCTGGTATCCACTCATAGACCAAAACTTACCTTTGAAATAAGACCAAGATGGGATATAAAAGTAGCAAGAACAAAAATAAAAAGCAAATAAAGACAATCGATTAAGGTAAAAAGTGCTCAAAGCTCAGTAAAATGAAGTTTAAAATTCAAAAAGAAGCGCATCCAATAAGAAAGCATCAAAGTCACTGACTAAGAGTGGAGTTTATCAGTATCAAGAAACAAAATTGAAGCGAAATTACTCATAGCAAAAATGTGAAACAGTTGGATCCAAAATTGAATCCAATAAAAAAATTGTCCCTCAAAAAAAGGTGCTTGATCCTCAAGATACTGAAGATTTAAAATAAATTGAGAAAAGAAAAAAAAGGATTAAAGACTTCATGTACGTCACCAGAGAATTGCCCAATTCTGCATTTACTACATATGAAGGTAAGCCAGCATGGTAAGTATACGGAAGAGCTAATTCAAATCCTAGCTTACTTACTCATAATGTGATGCCCCACAAAGGTTAAAACCACCCTAAAACCATCCAGTCTTACTTTAACGCATTAATGAAAGGTAAAAAGGTTTCCCAAAGTACTTATGTGCCGAGAAAACCAATCGAAGAAATCCAGGAACAAGTAAAAGAAGAAACTATTGAACCGGTCAATTTACCTCTTTAAAAGCCAGATTTGATCAACCATCTAAGATTTACAGCTAAATACCCAAGAGAAAGAAAAGAAAATACAATTCCCACAAATACACCTACTCCCTTGCCGAAAAAGAGCGCATCTAAAAGCGTAAAAAAGTAGAAAAAGAAAAAGCCAAAAGAAAAACCTATTGAGATAATAGACGATGGGTTGAAATACATGAATACAAGGCAAAATATACTAGAAATCTTAGAGAGAAAGAAAACGAACTCGACTAAACTGGCTTGGAAGATAACTGAATGCTATCCATTCGATTTAGAAGATAAACAAAAACTGAATCAGACTCTTCATTAGTGGCAGAAAGAAAAGATAGCAGGAAAACAAACAAAAAAGCAAGAAACTGTTGGCTAGCTCTTAAAGTTTTACAGATAAAGTCCATTTTGATGACTATTATTCATGATAAATAATCTCATATAATATCAGCTAGATTCCTATTGCTAAGACCTTCAAAGTTATGCGACAAGAAGTAAAAAAGATTACCATTTTTCGTGGCATTGCAAAGTTTCGCAAAAAGTTGTTAATCAAGATTAAACTACTTTAAAGGATACTAATGCTTCCAAATCTTTCCCAATGGATTCACAAAGAAAGACCGTATATGCAGCTAGATTGAGGCATTATCGTAAATGAAACCTCCTGTATTGGTCTTGAAGTAAATTGATTCATCATGATGGAAGCGTTGCGAATGAGTTCTTATTTATTTGCATTACTGGCACAGCTTTTAGCTGCAAATAACACAAATTACACCACTGTGATTGAAATCTTTTGTGCATTTGCAATTATCTCTCACCTAGAATACTTAAATCATAGTTTTTGGCAGAGAATTAAACTTGATAATCTTCTAGCTTGATTACTCTTTTATATTCTATCCCCAATCAAGCAGCCTTAATACCTGTGGATTTAAGATTCTTATAATGTTTTTAACTATTCTATAGGATTCGAATTTGCTGAGGTACATAGAAAGTTGCTCGAAGGTGTAGCCTCCATGGTCACATAGTACATATTCCTCACATACTTAATACATCGTCTCTTTTAGAGATAAATAGAAAAGCTGATTCATGAGAAATATGCATTTGCCAATAACGTTCGTCTGGGAAAGTTTTTTACTGAGTTATTCAAATTTTCTAAACTAGCTTTAAAATTTATCTTAGTTGGATGAAACAAATTGAGATAAGCTACGACTGAGTCTAATTTATCGTTAGGGGAGGCTTTAGCTTTAAATATTCATCAGATTTAGATAGGCTAGGAAGGTTAGAATTTCAAAGCTTACATTCTGAGGCTGATATTTGAGTGATTTTCTAAGGTTACTCAGCAATAGTTCATACATCTGGGGCACTTCTAAAGAGCCTTACTAATGGGGCAATACGATGTTGCATGCTGCATGGCAAAGGGGGCAGGAAAAAGACGTGGTATACTAGTTGTGCATTAGAAAGCAGTCTAAATGAACCATGTGGAAGCAAGAATAAAATATGAGATGCTTTGTTTATTTGTTGAATACGTTGACAAGAATGTTGTTTATTTTAACTTTGGCGAAGTAGCAGAGTTTGTTTGATCTTTCCTTTTCCTTGCACACTAAGCACTCCTGGAGTTAAATCTTCGAATTTTAGTTAATTTCCTCTTTTATGGTTTCATGCTAGCCAAGGAACTTTTCTCTATTTTCTACCATTTTTCTATCTTTCATTAACCGCTCTTTCTTTGCTTTGGCAAGTGCTTTTCTTTTCTTCAACTGCTAATCCTACTTTTCTTCCTTTTTAGCGCCACTATCCACGATCTTACAGAACTCTACTCTTATGTTTTTAAATGTGGTATTCAATACCTCATTTTCTTCTAATTAGCCCACCATTTAATTGTGTTCAATAAACTACCTGTAGCTTTGTATAAATGTTGCAGCTAGTTTCGAATCTGATTCGAAAATTGAGTTCAGTTTTAGAGTTGTATTTGTTAGTTCAATCAAATTAGTTGCGATTTTGTCATAAGATAGACTTTTAATATAGCTAAATTGATCTTAAAATAGCGGAGCAACGAATTCCTAGCTAAATAAAGAGTTTCTTAAGCGTATTTGTGATTACTAAAGCTTTACAGGTATTTATTTTTAAATATCTATAAAACTATGCAGCTATGTATGAGTTAAGCTCACAAGAAGACTAAAGTTGATTTACTAGCTTGCGCTGTAGATTGAGTTTTAGCAAATTTAATACTTTTTGCTATTTTTGTTAAGGCTAACTACTTCTAAAATGATGTCATTCAAAGGTTGGCTAAAGAGCATATTTTTTAGGACTGAGTCAAATTAGTTTTGATTGATTTTGCCTCTTGTTTTGACCACCTTTGCCAATAAATTAGCTATTTGCTTTTCTACTCTGCTAGTATTGCTTAAAAAGATAGAGTTTATTATCTAAACTTTAGGGGAGTACACTATTTCTATCAATATTGCAACAATTTTATTCCATCTATCAAAGTTATCTTTTTTCCCTTAGGCAGAAGAAATTGGAGAATTTATGGATTTGTGAGCATATTCATATAAAATGTTTTGAAGCTGCTAAACTTAATTGCTATTTATGAATAGAAAAGCTATGATTTTAACCGATAAGTAGTCAATCATGACCACCTGTGAGTCTTCCTTCACATAAAGCCCTCTATAGTTGTAGAAATAGGTGTTTCTAACTAAATCCAGAGCGAATTAGCCCAAGCAATTCAGAGTTTGATTCATCAGGTTGATTAAAAACTGATTCATATCCTTTTTATCTAGGTTCAAAATGCTTCTCAGCTCATCTAGATCCACTTTTTCTACCTCAAAGTCGAAGTATTTAAACAGAGCCAAAGTAAAAACTCTTTGAGGAATTAGCACAATCTTGTTTACTTTGAATCTGCATTCTGTGATTGTTTTTGCGTAATTAAAGATAATCTTTCTCAAAAGGCCCTTGTCACTAGTCGCTCCAATGATGATATTAAAGAGTTTATAGTATAAAAACTACTGCTGTGTGTTCTAGGTTACTGTTGACAAGAAGAAGCCATTAGAATTCATCCTTTAGCATTATTTCTAAATTTTTTAGAAAAATTTAGAAGGAAGTATAGATTTTTTGATTAAAGGTGCGAAAAAAAGCTCTATCGCCTTTGGTTTTAAGTATCTGAGCATCATTAGATGTTAATAGTATGTTAGTACATTGTAGTCTCTGTTAACGGGGTTAAAGGTTTCTGAAGCATTTCTCATTGCATTTTGAACTAGAACCGAATCACTGAGTAAAATTGGAATGAGTTTGGCAAAAGTGGAAACTTAGAAAATGTTGCCTTCATTATACGCAGTAATAAAAACTGGGAGCAGTCTTTATTTAAACTCATTATTTGGCATCAGACTCTGGATTAATTCAAAAATAATTGAGCAAATTTATTCTTTGTGAGGAGATTCAGTCAAACCTATCTGAAAAATCTGTGACATTATTGCTATTTTATCCGAAAAAAGCAAACTGACAGTTAATTAGTTGTAGTAGGGTGAGTTTCTGTTGAGTTAACACAGATACTTGAGTAAGTGATAAAAGAAGGCCATGCCGAGCCCTGAATTAATGTTGCTCCAAATTTTGAGCCCCCAAATAAAAAGCTGTTTGATGTACAACTAGAAAATAATTCGCCTATCCGTAGGAATTTCTATTTTTTCTCTTTTGTTTTAATTATGATTTGAACAGAAACCAGAAGATTTAAGAATTCTTTAATTCCCACAATCACAGCAGCCTTATTCTTTGATTTGGCGATACCTGTGGTTTTTGTGATCACCTTTTTTGAAACAATTCTAACAAATCATGCTCCCCTAGTGGATCAAGCAATCAAAACATCGATAGCCTACATAAATCGAAGCTTACTGATATCTTTTTTCAGGATCTATTTGTTACAAATGATGGGGTCTGCCTTCATTTGCCTAAAAGGCAGACAGTTTTACAATTAGATTAACTATTCTCTGCCATTAAACAGCCTCTTATAAAGTTTCTTGATTTCAGGGAACAAGTAATCGTATCCGTTACGAAGGGTCGCGCTATTTTAGAGAGGAATAGATCTAAGCTATTAGATATTGCCCCGATAGCTGCCTGCTCTTCTGTGAGATGGCTCATAATCAGCCAGAAACATCGTACTTTTTTCAGATAAGTAATAATAAGTATAAATTTAGATTATCACTTCACTTATTTGAAATGTACGAACTACTCATCAATGAATCTTCGACTGCACGGATTTTGTTCTGCAAAAGAATGTTTTCTTTTCTCAACTTTGCATTGCTTATGGCCAGATACTCACACTTCACGCCTCTGTCTTTGTTCGCTTAGGTATAGAGAGATTACTAGAGATCCGCTTCCTATTAGATTATCTAAGGCAGTGCCGCCTTGTATTCTCCTTCATTTCCTTCTTTGTTTTCTTCAAGTTTTTCGTCTACCCAGTTCATGTATTATTACCAATTCGCGTGGTTAAACAGTTTGATTATCTTTTTTTGTTCGATTGTCAGACAGCTGCTTTTTTTGTGGTCATGCATAAGCTTCTTGTAGTAGGCTGAGAGCTGAAGGAACAATTCGTCTGACTTCGAATAAAGCTCAGTAATCTTTTTGTTATGTGAAGACATTTTATTGTTAAAATTTAATATTCTTAATCGAATGGCATGAATATGCTCTTATTTTAAAGAATTGCTACCAGAGATTATTTTGCAGCACAAGAAAACCCAAAGATAGAATAACTTCTATTTTTAGCAAAATATCTTACTCCAATAGCTTTTGAAATATTTACTTTTTTCTATTTTAACGAAGGAAAATCTAGCAGTAGGAAATAAGCACTCGAATAAGCAAAGCTTAATGTAAAGGATCATCTAAATATCTATATACCTATTGTATATAAATGGAGGTTGTAGACGAATACTAAAGAGAGTCTTAGTGTTAAGAGTATGTCGACTACGGACCAGAAGGCTATCATCCGGTTCAAATAGGTACCTTTTCCAAGATTAAGGCGAAACATTCGGTAATAATACCTATAGGGTTGTACAAAAGTTGGGATGGGGACATTTTTCAACAGTCTGGCTAGTAATCAAGGAGCAAACCAATGAGTACTTCGCACTAAAAATACAGCGAAGCAAGCAGTCACACACCTAGTCGGCGATCGATGAGCTTCAAATGCTAACTTAATTGAGAAGACACTAAAATGATCCCTAGTGGCTGTAATTTTTGTCGACCTAATAAACCCAAAACCCGAAAAAGATCAACTCTAAACTGTGTAGACCACTCTTACTAATTGACAATTTCGTCCACTACGGAATACATGGGAAGCACATGTGTAGTGTGTTCGAACTAATGGGTCCAAATTTGTTAGATTTGATCCAACATTACGAATTCAAGTAAAAACAGATGCCACTTTGGCTGGTAAAGAAGATTACTCGAGATGTTCTTCTTGGCCTTGTTTACCTTCACGAGAGATGCAATATCATTCATACTGACTTGAAGCCAGAAAATATCATGATTAAGCTGGAGAATTATGAAGAACAGCAGCTTATTTAGCAACTTAAGGCCTATAAAGTTAAGCCTTTGAGTATGAAGTTCTTAAAAAATCTACAAACCTCCAAGAATCCCAAAAACAAGAAGAAGAATTAAAAGAAAAAATTGAAGAAAAAAAAATTGTAGGGAGGCTAGAAATAATAGAATTAAGATTAGGAGTCTGAATCGAATTAGTTGAGTCAGAGCTAATCGAGTATATCTCCTTCTTCTCCTTTTCCTTTAGATAGTTCTCCGCTTAATAGCAGCAGCAATAAAAACGAAATAATTTAATAGGATGTAGAAAACAGCAACATGATCTAATAATAAAGCTAAAATTTGGAAAAAGCTGAAGGAAAAGAGCCAAATCATTAAAAAAAGCAACAAGACCACTAAAAAGATTAGTAGGAGTATGCTGACATTCAAGATGGTGTGGATATGAGCGTATTAGTTTGGAAAAACGTCAAAATAAAGCTGAACGGCAAGCTCTTTTTCAAAATCGTAGATTTGGGCAATGCCTGCTTTGCCAATAACCATTTTACTGATGATATACAGACTCGCGAATACAGGTCTCCTGAAGTTATTTTGGGGCACTAATACGCCCACAACACTGATATATTCTCTCTAGCATGTGTGGTGTTTTAAATGATGACCAACAACTTCCTGTTCAAGCCTAAAAAGTCATTTGGACTCAGCAAAGACGAGGACCATCTCTATCAAATGCTCCAAACTCTAGGCCCGATAGACAAAGATTTCTGCCTAAGTGGTAAGCATAGCTTAGAATATTTCAACAAGAAAGGTAAATTTCTGAAGGGCAGTCCTGAGTAAGTAATTCCAATTAGTCTTTTACTGTCTTAACAATACGATTATCCAGCGTAAATTGCTTCAGCCACAGAGTAGTTTCTATTACCTATGCTAGCTTACGAGCCGAAAAACAGAATCGATGCAAGAACTTGCCTGAAATCGAAATGGCTGTGGACGTGATGTTTGTATTTTAAATGCTGAATATAGAATATTTTCGAATAGAAATTAATTAAGATGGCAAAGACAGAAAAAATAAAGGATTTTGTAGTTAAGAGAATCAACGAAATAGATGTAGAGTACCAGAAATAGAAAGACAATATGAAAAAGTTGAAGCTGTCGACGATGAGAACCTCGTTTGCTAATGTACGACCTTTTCAATTCAGATTTTGAATGTCTACTTAAATTAAGAGGGAGAACTAGGAATGAGCTATTTCAAACATGCTCAGACTTATGTAGCTGTTGGCTCCTACGAGCAGGCGATCTTTTATTCTGCTCTCGCGAAAAAGAATCTAAAACAACTAGATCTGATTGAAGACGCAATCATAATAAACCTGAACTGTCTTCTAAAAGCAAATCGATTCGACTAGGCACATGACCAGGTTCAAAATTTAAGTAAAAACTAGCCTATATAGACATGAAGTTTAGAAAAGAAGAGTTTTTGATTGTCAAAGCTGAAATTTATGAACAGATGAAAGATTAAATCAAAACCTTTTAGTGCTTAAGCTAATTGTAGAGCATCATTGATTAAAAATTTGGCAAGAAAAGTGTGAAAATGGGGCTATATTTGATCTAGAAAGGCAACAAAAAAGGGAATTTCTAGAAATACTAATAAGCTCTGAAGCTTTTTCAAGAAGGAATGGACATACTAATAGATGCAAGATACAAAGAACAACTTAAAATAAGTAAGATTTATCTCCAAATGGCAAAATTGAGCAAACAGCTAAGAAAACTAGATTCCGAGTATTCCTACCTAGTTTGCGCACTTTCAATGCTGAAGCAAGTCTCAAACCAAGAAAAATAGATGATAGAAACTCTCCAGAAGATAGTAAGCAATCTATTTGAAAGAGAGTAATACTAACCATGTCTAAAAGAACTATTAAAAATCTAGGTGTATGAAAAGCAAGTGTTCGGATAATCTTCGGTAGTAGTAGGGAAGACGATTAAGAAAATAAGCGAGGTCCTGCTAAAGCTGAACCGGAAGATCTAGGCAAAGAAATACGACCTATAATACAGTAGAATAATAGGCTGCAATGATAAGAAAGGAATGACCCGATAAAAGCCTTTGAAATTTTCTCAAGTAAGAGTTTAGAGCTGATCATAAAGTGATTGCATACTTCTCGATTGTCGATTGATCTTCACACCAGAAATATACATTATCTCCGTAGATTAGTTTGTAGTCTCCGTTATCCCAAACTGTCAGTTTTACCACTTATTTGAGTTCGATTTGCGCACAGTCATGGAAGTATATTTCATTGCGGCCCTTGCTGAAGTGCAGCACTTTGAAGCTGTCACCCTTGATCTATTCTACAATGTGCTAGTTTCTGAAGGATTAGTACAATTCAGGACAGGCGAAATAATACTTTTCCTATAAAACTAAAAATTTCTGATAGCCGTCAGTACTAATGTGTGGCTTTTAGCTTTGCAGTTAGATTTCAGATTATTCGGAGTTTAAATAATAAGATAGGTTTGCCTCTTTTGCGGTCTGGATTTTATTGCTAGAATCATTTAAAAGGTTTTGAGGGGCACGATTGGAGCTATCTAATGATAAGTATGTTTGATTCACTGATGCCATCTTGAATTAAAATTATTAAACTTTAACTTTAATCTTTCACAGATAGGCTAAGGCGGTTAAATTGCCATTAGTACATTCCAAATGAAACAAATACTTATCAGCCTTATAAGAAGAGCTAAAACCATCAAAATCATGTAAACATTTTAGGCTATAAAGATCAAATATATGGATTTAAATGAGTAGTCGGGGTGGATTTTTGAGTCTTGTAAAATGTCTCACTTCTCTTATGATGAGCCAAGGGGTATTTTTACTAATTAAAGGTAGATCTAATCTCACCGCTAGAGGTAATCGATAAAGGAAAGTGGTTTCCCAACGGCTTTGTATCTATGGTTTTGTGATAGCAGATGTTCTGAGCATAGAAATTACCCACATCTGCTTCAATGAACTTGACAAAACTTATTGTTATCTTAGAGCACGGTTTTATAAGGAATTCTTCTTAGAAGAATTAGCTTTCTTAGAATTTGATTTTCTTTCTATATTACTCTTTGATGAAAATGGAGATTTTAATTTTTTAAGTTTCGTCGTTTCTAAAAGCTAAGATTCCTCTAAAACCATCCCAGATAAATGCGCTATAAACTTTCTCTTTAAACAAACACTTTTACAGATCTTTTTTTCGTCTTAGAAAGATGTTTTAAATCATATTTTTTTTGATGTTGCTCAGTTCTGCTGATTCCTTTCTATAAGTGAGAATAAGTTGATGTTAGGAGTATGTGATTAGATTAGAGTTCGTTGTAACACTATCTGTTTTTGTATAAATGTGTAAGAGATAGTTGCCTCCAGGAAGCAGCAAAAACTATCTTCCTGTAAAAAGGCTCTTTTCCTACTCAGGCGAAGCATACCGCAGCACTAAATAAAGGAAAAACTACATGTTTTCTCTTTATGCAATTTGGAACTGTAGCCAACTCTTATTACACTATTGTCATTTTCAATTCTCATTAACTCCATGACGATTTGAGCTGGTAAAACTCGCTGCTGGAAGTTTTGGTCTTCCAGTTGCTGCCAAATAGAAATTGACACGTTTGAGTCTTGCTACAAGCTGA
>Ga0316217_10001726_pt1 | contig 27668 bp, 26 predicted proteins | sample 1anoAmetaG_FD_203633 | JGI IMG/M metagenome (GOLD analysis project Ga0316217, IMG submission 203633) | Freshwater microbial communities from Trout Bog Lake, Wisconsin, USA - 1anoA | ecosystem: Environmental > Aquatic > Freshwater > Lake > Hypolimnion/Profundal zone | place: USA: Wisconsin...
TTTCCATGGCATGCCGAACTTTATCCACTCGGCTGCCGTTCGTTGAGTGTTACCTATGTCTTGAACCTGACCTGTTACCTATGTCCTGAACCTGCACCGGTCAAGGTTCGTATCCACGCGCAAATATTGGCACAAATCTTTACCACATTGGTGGTAAAGTGAAAAAGCGCTGATCCCCCGCCGGGGTTGGCGGAATAACGATTGCGGTTTATTGCTTGGCGCCGGCAGTCCCGCGTTTCAACTTCGCGAGAAACGCTTCGGATCGTTTCTTCGCCTCGGCCAACTGGCGGCTTTTATCGGTGAGATAGCGCTGACCGGTGATCGGTGAGTTCTGCAAACTGTCGGCCCAGGCGCGTAACTGGCGGGAAATGGATTCGGCCAATGATTTCAAATCGGAAATTTCAGATTTCAAATGTACAAAATATGGCAAGCGTTCCACCAAGCAGAACATCGAGCGCACTTCCCCAGCCGACCCGCGCGCAATGTAAATAAATGTGAGCAATTCCGGTGTCGTGCCGCGCTCGAAACCTTCCGCGACGTTATTGGGCACGGAGAGTGCCGCCCGCTGCAATTGGCTGCGCAAGTCGCCCTTGTAGTTGAAGCTCTTGTCTTCCGTGAGCTTGAACACCCGTTCCGTCAATGTCATCCCGGCCTGCCACACCGGTAACTGTTCAAAGCGCTCATAAGTCATGGCTGCCTCCTCTCATCTCCAGTTTCATTTGGGACATTGGCGGTCATCGGCTGGAAAGAATCCCACACCCCACCAAATTACCCAAGCCGGAAAACGCTGATGCAAAAGTTGTCACGCGCCTCGGCAGCAATGTGATTTATCGAGCCAGAACGAAATAATTATTTGCGATATCGGCAATCGGGCGTAAAATTGAGACGTGAGGCGTGATGAAAATTGAAGTTCCTCTCGAAGTAATCAACGAAACGACGCGCTGTCCAAAGAAGTTCGCCTGCCTCTCCAAACCTGTCGAAACAATGTGCCAAGTCACTTACGCGCCGGTTGGCGTCTTCCATTTTGTGCGTTGCACCACGACTGCGCCGTGCCCGTATCGCGAGTCCACTGCAGACTGGCACATCTGCACCTGCCCGACCCGCATCGCGATCTATCAGCAGTACTGCATCTAGCCGGCGGTTTAGGCGCTGGCGGGTGCTCCGCTGATTGCGCGCGCAATTTGGTCGCGCAGATCGTCGCGGGTGAATGGCTTCGTGATTACGCCGACCGCGCCTGACGGCCGATTCCGCTCAGCCGAATCGGTGTCGGGATTTCCAGTCAGGAAAATCACCGGCACATGGCAGGTCTGCCAGATCAAACCGGCCGCCTCAACCCCGTCCATTGCCCCGTGCAAGTTAATGTCCATCAACACCACTGCCGGCAACTGTTCGCGGACGGCGGCCACGGCTTCCGCACCGGTCGCAACTGAACCGGCCACGGTATAGCCCAGCCGCTCAACCTGAGTGGCGAGGTCGGCGGCAATGATGAAGTCGTCCTCGACAATCAGAATGCGCGGTGGAATTTGTGTCGTCATTGCAGGTTGAATTTAATGCGGAACTCGGCGCCGGGGCCGGGACCGGTTTCCGCCGTGCCGTGTAGCTGGCCGGCCAGCATGCTCACCAGCCGCAACCCGAGCGATTTTGTTTGCCGCCAATCCAGTTCCGCCGGCAAACCGACGCCGTCATCCTGCACGCGCAGACAGACCGCGCCGGTCGCGGGATCGTGATCCATGGCCACGGTGACTGCGCCGTCCCGGCTGTCGGGGAACGCATGCTTAAGCGCGTTGCTGGCCAATTCGTTCAGGATCAACCCACAATTCACTGCCGTTTCAACCGGGAACAACACGGGCGCAACCGCCAAGTTGAGCCGGATCGTCCCGGTCGGGCGGCGATACGCATCCCAGAGCTGGCGCAGCAGCCGGTTGGCGTAATCGGCAAAATTCAACTGCGCGAGATTGCCGGTTTGATACAGCGCCTCATGCACCAGTGCCATCGCGCGGACCCGGTCCCGCACTTCAGCAAACTCAGAGCGCGTGTAGTCATCCGTCAGGCTGTCGGCTTGCAAGCTCACGAGGCTGGAGATCACTTGCAAATTGTTTTTCACCCGGTGATGAATTTCTTTCAGCAAGACTTCCTTCTCCGCCAGCGCCGCTTTGATTTCTTTCGCGTTCGCCTGCAACGTCGTGTTGGCTTGGAGGAGTTCTTCGGTGCGCTCGATGACCCGTTGCTCCAGCGTGTCGTGCGCTTGCTGGAGTTCGTCCTCGGCGCGCTTGCGCTCGGTGAGATCGGTGACCACGATGCAGACGGGATGATCGGCGTGCCCGACTACCACATTCATTGAAAGCTGCACCGGAATCGCCGTGGCATTATTGCACAGCAGGCTGCACTCACCTTGACTGGGACACCGCCGACCCTTGGCCAGCAGGGTGTCAAACGCCGGCACACTGGCAGGCGCCACGCGCTGGCGCAGCGAGGTGCCGATCAATTCTTGCAGCGGCACATTGAGCAGGGCCGCCAAGCGGCGGTTGGCGTAGAGGATGGTGCCGTCCGCCCCCACCGTGGCCGCGCCTTCGGACATTTCTTCAACGAGGACCCGGTACGGCGTCTCGGCGCCCTTGAGGGAATAGACCTGATCCTTCACCACGACCGCATCCACTTCGCCGGCCGCGATGGCGCGCAAGGCTTCCTCGGCCTCGGCGAGCCGGGCGCGCAACTCCGCGGTTTTTACAGTTGGGGATGGTTTCTTCATTGCGGCGATGTTTTCGGTTTTAAGGCGGCCCGCTTTTCAGCGGCCGTCCGCAGATCCATGCCCACGAGAATCCGGTCGGTGTTGCTCATGTCGCCAATGAACCGGCGCAAGGGCAGGGGCAGTTGCTTGATCAAGGTGGGCGCGGCGATGATCTGCTCGCCCTCAGCCAGCACCGGTTGCTGATAAAGGTCCACCACCTCCAAGTCATACCGGTCGTGGAGATGTTCCTCGCAAATCTGGCGGATGTTTTTGATGGCCAGCGTCGAGCGCGGTGTCAGCCCGGCAATGTAGAGGCGCAACACGTAGCGCTCGGATGACTGGTTCGCGGCGGCTTGTTCCAGCGCGGCCTGGGCTTTCGTGGGTTTGGCTTTTGTCGGGGCCATAGGTTCTCCGGGTTACGCCGGGCGCAGATCGAGGCCGACCAGCACGCGCACTTCATTGGAGAGGTCGCCGATGATCTTCTTGACCGGCTCAGGCAGTTTCCGGACCAGCGTCGGGACCGCCAGAATCTGGTCGCCGGCGGCGAGCTTCGGGTTCTTGAGCAGGTCAACGACCTCGATCTCATACTCACCCGGCAGATGGGTCTCGCAGAGCTGCTTGAGATTATTCAGGGCGGTAATGGACTTGGGCGACTGCCCGGCCACATACAACCGCAACTGCCAGCGCTTGGTGACTGCCTTTTTAACTTTGGATTTGGTCATCAGGATTCCTTTCGATCGGCCCGCCGCACTTTCGCCAATTCGGCTTCAATTCGCCGGACTGATTCGGTGCGTTGCTGCTCCAGCTTGCCGGTGAACTCCTGTTCGGCAATGACGGTGTCCAGCTTGGTTTGCAAGCCGTGGCGTTCGTGTTCCAATTCGCGTTCGTGTCGCGCGCTGGCCTGCTGCTGCATCAGCGCCTCCGCCTTGTCATGGGCTTCCTGAGTCAAGCGCGCCGCGCCGGTATAGACCGCGCCGGGGCCGACATAGACATCCACCAAATCAATCCCCTTGTCGCTCAAGACAAACTCGCGCATCTGGTTGGAGTGCGCCATGCCGCGACTCTTAAGCACGTACAGCACCCGGTTGCGCTCGCTGGCCGACTGCACCATCTGCAACAATAGCCACGCGTCCATCAGTGAGCTGACGCCCACTTCCGTCTGCTCCGCGTCAGCGCCGCCCGCCGTCAGGCTCGTGAAGATCGCCGTGACGCCATGGCTCTTGAGAAAATCAATCACCCGCGTCAGCATGGCTCTGATCTCCGCGTCATCGCCGACCGCCGTGAGATTGGTGATCGGGTCCAGGATGATCGCCTCCGGCTGGAATTCCGTCACCAGCTTGTGCAAGCTCACGAGGTGACCCTCCAGCCCGCACAACGTCGGGCGCACCGAGTGGAACTTCAACAACCCCTTGCGGACGTGCTGGCTGAGGTTCATTCCAATGGACGCCATGTTGCGCATGATCTGCTCCGGCGATTCCTCGGACGACCAGTAGAGGCACTTGCCGCCGCGCCGGCAGACACTGTTGGCGAAGGAGGCGGCAATGCTGCTCTTGCCGGAGCCGGCCGTGCCGGAGATGAGGATGCTGCTGCCCTTGTAATAACCTTTGCCGCCGAGCATCGTGTCCAGGCGCGGGATGCCGGAGGAGACGCGCGCGGCGCTGACCGGATAGTTCAACCCCAACGCGCTGATTGGCAACACGCTCAACCCCTCCTCATCAATCAAGGCCGGGTATTCATTTGTGCCGTGGGCCGAGCCGCGATATTTCACGATCCGCACCCGGCGCGTCGCGACTTGATTGACGACCCGGTGGTCGAGGGAGATCACGCAATCGCTGATGTATTCTTCCAGTCCGTGGCGGGTGAGCGTCCGCTCGCCTTTCTCGCCGGTGATGATCACCGTCACGCCCTTGGTCTTGAGCCAGTTGAAGAGCCGGCGCAACTCGGAGCGCAGGATTGCCTCATTGGGCAACCCGGCAAAGAGCGCTTCCAAGCTGTCCAGCACCACGCGCTTTGCGCCGATGCTATCAATCGCGTTGCCGAGCCGGATGAACAGCCCTTCCAGATCGTATTCGCCGGTCTCCTCGATTTCGCTGCGCTCAATGCGGACGTGATCCACCATCACCAGCTTGCGCCGGATCAATGCCGGCAGGTCGAAACCCAGCGACGCGACATTGGCGGCCAATTCCGGGCCGGTCTCCTCGAAGCACATGAACACGCCCGGCTCTTTGAATTGGCGCGCGCCACGCACGATGAATTCCATGGCCAACAAAGTCTTGCCACAGCCGGCTGCGCCGCAGATCAGCGTGGGTCGCCCTTTGGGTAGGCCGCCATTGGTGATTTCGTCGAGACCGCGGATACCGGTCAGACACTTCGGAAGATCACGATGTAGGGTAATACGTTTATTCATAAGTCTGAATTCCTTACCACTCCGTTAAAAAACTAACCCACGTGTGGGGGGGGGCAAGAAAAATGTGCGATGTTAGCCTTGCAGATTGAAGCTAATGCGGAACTCGGCACCGGGGCCGGGACCGGTCTCCACCGTGCCGCCCAACTGGTCGGCCAACATGTTCACCAGCCGCAACCCGAGCGATGTTGATTGGCGCCAGTCCAGTCCCGCCGGTAAACCGACGCCGTCATCCTGCACGCGCAGGCAGACCGCGCCCGTTGCGGCCTCGTGCTCCAGCGCCACTGTCACTGTCCCGTCGCGGCCATTGGGGAACGCGTATTTGAGGGCATTGGTGGCCAGCTCGCTCAGGAGCAACCCGCAACTCACGGCCTTATCAACCGGGAAATTCACGGGCGCAATCGCCAAGTTGAGCCGCACTGTGCCGTGCGTGCGATACACATTCCAAAGGTTGCGCAGCAGCCGCTCGGCGTATTCGGCAAACTCCAATTCCGCCAAGTTGTTGGTTTGATACAAGGTCTCATGCACGCAGGCCATCGCGCTGATCCGGTCGCGCATCGCGACAAACTCGGCCAGCACCCGGTCGTCCGTTGTGCTATCCGCCTGCAAGCTGACTAGGCTGGCCATGATTTGCAGGTTATTCTTCACCCGGTGGTGAATCTCCTTGAGCAACACTTCCTTCTCCGTCAGCGCCGCCTTGATCCGGTCTTCCGCCTGCTTGCGGGCGGTGATGTCCATGACGATGCCGAGCAGATGTTGCGGTTGGCCTTGCACGTCGTACTGGAACACGCCGCGCACCACGAGCCAATGCACGCTGCCATCGGGCCAGACGACCCGGTATTCCACCTCATACGGTGCGTAGTCATTCTGACAGCGGCGGAGTTCCGCCTCAACGCGCGGCAGGTCTTCGGGGTGGACACACGCGGCCCATTGGCGGTACTGATATGATTGCGACAGCGTCGTCGTCGTCGTCGTCGTCCGGAGACCGTGCAGATGGAAGTGTTGTTCCGTCGCGATGGCGTCGCCGGTGACGAGGTTGCGGTCGAACATGCCTAGCCGCGTGCCGATGATGGCGAGGGCTAAGCGTTGTTCGCTCACGCGCAACGCCGCCTCCGCCTGATGGCGGGCCGTGGTTTCCCAACCTGGGTTTAAGATGCCCCAGCCGTCCTCGCCGGGTAGCCGGATGCGGTGCAGCGACCAAGTGAACCACGCCTGCTCCAACGGCCCGGCGGGTTGGCGTTGGATGCTGACGAGATCGTCTTCGACGTGATACGACTCACCGGTTTCCAACACGCGCCGGCAGAGGGCGGAGAAATCCCGCCCCGTTTCCGGCCAAATCTCGTCGAGCGTCTTGCCGACGATTGCCGTCTTGCCGGGAGCGATGGCATAGTAGCCGGGGTTGGCCATGATGATGCGCAGGTCGCGTCCACGAATGATGTTGATGCCCGCCGGCAGGCGATCGATGACCGTCGTGAGCAGTTGGTGGTGGGCATCCAATGCTTCCTCGGCCTGTTTGCGCGCGGTGATGTCGGTGACGATGCCGGCCACGCCATAGATCCGCCCCTGCGCATCGCGCAGCGGGAACTTCGTTGACAACCACGTGAACGAGCGGCCGTGCAGATCGCTGTGCTCCTCGACCTCCACCGCCCGGCCCGCGGCGATCACCTTCTGGTCGTTGGCTTCGTGGGCGTCCGCGTCCGCTTGGGGCATGAACTCGTGCCGGCGCTTGCCAATCACCTGCTCCGGTGTGGCCTTCAGCAACGCCGCCAGCGCGGCATTGACCACCACAAACCGCTCCTCCAAATCGCAGGCGTAGACCATCGAGGTCGTGTTATCAATCAAGCTCTGCGTCTGCCGGTGCGCCGCCGCCAACGCGTCCTCGGCATGTTTGCGCTCGGTGATGTCCACCGCCATGCCGAAGCATTGGACTACCCGGCCGGCGGCATCCTGCTGCGGAACGGTGCGCACCAAATGCCAACGCCATTGCCCGTCGTGGCGACGGAACCGGTATTCCGCTTCGAAGGTTTGGTTCGCGGCTAGGGCGGCGGCAAACCGCGGCGTGAGGGCCGCGACATCGCCGGGATGGAGCACGTCCTCGTAGGCCCGGCCAAGCAGCCCGGCCGGCGCGCGGCCGGCAAACTCGCAGAAGCCGCGGTTGACGAAAACGTTCTCGCAGGTGACGGCATCGTAGAGCCACATCAAGCCCGGCAAAGTCTCCGCCATTGTCCGGAACCGCGCCTCGCTCTCGCGCAACGCCGTTTCCGCCTGCTTGTGGGCGGTGATGTCGCGGACCGTGGAGACCCGGCGCGGGCTGTCCGGGGACACTTGCCGGCCGTGGGATTCGACGATGATGACCGTGCCGTCTTTGCGGAGAGTGGTGGCTTCGGTCACCGCTTCGCGGGCTTCCCGGAGCGGGATCAGGATTCGCTCGCGGTCGGCGGCGGGAATCAGGCTGGCAATCTCCATCCCGCGCAACTCTTCGACTGTGTAACCCGTCATCCGGGCGAATTGCTCGTTACAGTCCAGAATCCGCCCGGCTTCGCTCTCGACAATCCCTTCGAAGGTCGCCCCGGCAAACGCCGCCAGCCGCGCCTCGCTCTTGCGCAACGTCTCTTCCGTCTGTTTGCGCGCGGTGATGTCGTCAAACATGGCGGCGAAATGGTCCGGCTGAGTCTGGTACACGGAGACGGTCAGCCATTTCGCCAGCGGCTTGAACTCGATTTCAAACCGCTCCGGCTGACCGGTCCGTGCGACCCGGCCATAGGTTTCCAGCAACTCCGGGTGGGCCTCGCGGAGGCCGGGCAGGATCTCGGTGACATGTTTGCCGACGACGTTCTCCAAGCCGGTCAACCGCCCGAAGGCGCTGTTGACGGCGAGATAGATGAAGTCCACGGGCCGGCCGGCCTCGTCGAACACCATCTGGCAAAGGGCGCACCCGTCTTGCATGTTCTCGAACAACGCCCGGAACCGTTCCTCGCTCGCCGCGAGCGCCGCCTCGGCCTGCTGGCGCGCGGGGATGTTCCGCTGGGCTTTCGTGGGTTTGGTTTTCTTGGTGGCCAAGGGCGGGCGCTTCCGAGGTTTAGGATGTGGGACGATACGTTTTTTCATAATCGGAACACCGATTCGTGAGTATTGAAAATCGCACGCTAGAATGCAGTTTATGAAAGGAGCAGGAGGCAAAACAAGAAAATAGTTGCCGAGAAAGGCACGCGCCAGGCGGACGGTCGGTTTATTTCTCGGCGGCGGCGGGGGCGGCGGCTGGGAATGGCAAACTTTGTGATTCCGCACCGTGGGCAAAATTGCTAGAAGGAACCCATTATGGCAACCAAAGACGAAGTAGCGCTCAAACAAGTGGATATGGCCGCATTAGATGAAATGGATGTGGCCGTTCAACAAGCCATCGGTTTCATGGAATTGGTGATGCGCGATGTCCTCAACCGGTATGAGACGAATGGCACGGAATACGAGAAGCAGACGGGGTTCGGCATTTATATGATGCAAGAGGCGACCCGGAAGCGATTGGAAAAGGCGTTGGAGGATTTGTGGGATAGCGCGCATCAGAATTCGCGTAGGCCGAGCAAAGCGCAGCCAAAGGCGAAGCGGACTAAACGCTGAGAGTGTGCCGCGCTGGCACGCGCCGGGCGGCCGGTCGGTTTATTTCTCGGCGGCGGCGGGGGCGGCGGCGCGGAAGGGTTGGGACATTCTCCGCTTGTTCAGGCGGCCGGTTGCGATGTGGACTTCGGCGGATTGGGACCGGTTGCGGGCCATGACGTTGGCAATCACCGCTTCGGCGGCAAACACCAGCAACGCCAGCAGCAGGCAGGCCGGCCATAGCGGCGTGAGTTCCCGTTTCTGATCCAGCCACTGCCGCAAGCCGTCCAGGCCGGTCACGATGTCGCACGGGGCGAGCTTCAGGAGCGCGGCGTCGGTGATCGATTTCAGATTCGATTCGCGCGGGTCGATGTTCACGGCGATCTGCTGGACCACGCCGTCATGCGGCGATGCCACGCTGTAGATGCCGGCGTGCTCGGCGCGTTCCACCACCCATTCGCCGGCGCCCAACGGTTGGGTCGCGCCATTCGGCAGGGTCACGGTCAGCGGTTCTTCGCGCAGGAGGTTCGGGGCGGCGGGCAGGCCGTCGCCGACGGAGTAATTCGCCAGTTGCCGGTCCAGTTCCGCCGACCAGCGGGCGATTTGTTTGACGAGCGGCAGGAAGGCCGGCGAGATCGGCAGGTCGCCCCAGGAGCGGTCCGCGGAGGCGTTGACGAACAGGACTTTGCCCGCGCCGCGCGTGCCGGCGATGAGGAAGGGAAGATCATTGCCGAGCGTGAGCAGGACTTTCGCATCCTTGACGATGTCGAGGTTGAAGAGTTTCTGCTGGGGTAGCGCGGGGAAGGGGGTGCTGGTGTCCCAGGCGTTGACGAACAGCGGGTGCCGGGGTTCGAGCGTGCGCACCGACATGCGTCCCGAGGGTAACTCGGAGACGCTGGCGGGTTTGGCCGGCAGGAAGTCAATGTGCGCGAGGTTGTCCGGGTTGGAATGGTCGCCGAAGAAGAACGCCACGGTGCCGCCGCGTTGCAGGAGCCGGTCGATCCGCACGAGCGCCCGGTCGCTGAGCATGGCGTCGCAGATGAAGACCGCGGAGTAGCCTTCCAGCGCAAAGTCGTCCAGCTCGGTCGCGGAGACGACCTTGGCGGTGATGTCGCCGCCGGCCGCGAGCGCCTTGGTGAGGAAGTAGCCGGAATGCAGCGATGCGGGGCCGACTTGCTGGCCTTCCACCACGACGACGCGGGGCGGTTGGTAGACGGCGAGCCAGAAGTATTGCCGGTTGTCGTCGGATAAGTGGTCGTCCTGGATGCTGACGGTGCCGTGGATTGAGTCGCCGGTCACGAGCGGCATGGGGAATTCAAACGGCACCTCGGTCGCCGAGCCGGCCGCGACGTCCACCGTGCGCTGGGTGACGCGCTGGGTGCCGAGATTGACTTCGAGCAAGTCATGCAGGTCCGCCTTCGAGAAATTTTCCACCGTGGCCGAGCCGCGCACCGTCGCGCCGACGGTGGCAAAGGGGGATTGCAGGATCACGCGGGTGACTGCGGCATTGACCGCCGTCAAGTCGTCGGGCTTTACCACGGTGAGTTGCGCGCCGGTGTCCCGCCAGATGTCGTCAAACACCGTGCCGGGCGCGAACCGCCAGCCGCCTTCCTGGTTGTCGGTGAGCAGATAGACGTGGCGGATGCGTTTCTGGGAGCGCGTCACGATCTTGCGCGCCTCGCGCAGCGCCGGTCCGAAATCGGTGCGGAATTGCGTTTGCTGAATCCCTTCCACGGCTTGCCGGGCGGAGGCGTAATTCACGGTCGGCTCGCCGATGAGCATTTGCGCCCGGTCATTGGCGGCGATCACCGCGACCTCGTCACCGGCGCGGACATCGTCGAGGATCGCCAGCGCCTGTTGCCGGGCGGCATCGAGCCGGGTGTGGTCGCTGGTCCGGTAATTCATGCTGAGCGAGTTATCAATCACCAGCACGATGGTGCGCGGGACGCTGCCGCCCCACCAATTGGCGGCTTTCGGCGAGACGACGGGCCGCGCCGCCGCCAGCACCAGCAATGCGAACACGAGGCAGCGCAGGATCAACAGCAGCAGGTTCTCGACGCGCGACCGGCGGGCGGTCTTCGATTGCACCAAGCGCAGGAAGCGCAGCGTGCTGAACGGGATTTGCACGACGCGTTTGCGCTGCATCAGATGGATGATGACCGGCAACGCCAGCGCCGCCAGCCCGCCCAACATCCATGGTGAGAGAAATTGCATTAGAGTGACATCCGCCGGCGTTCGGCCAGGTACTGGTGGACGAAGTCTTCAAAACTCTGCTCGGTGGTCACGAGCCGGTAATCCACGTTGAGCACGGCGCACTTTTCCCGGCATTGGTCGATGAGCTTCTGCAGTTCCTGCTTGTAGGCCAGCCGGGCGGCGCTCGGGTCGATCTCCATTTTCTCGCCGGTCTCCAAATCCAGGAACTCCGCCATCTGGCCAATCTCAAGATCCAGTTCCACCGGGTCGAGAATTTGGAGCAAGATCACGTCGTGCATCTTCTTGCGGAAATGCGCCAGCGCACTGAAGACGGCTTCGGGGTCATCGAACAGATCGGACAGCAGCACGATCATGCCGCGGCGGGAAATCATTTCCGCCAACGCATGCAATGCTTTGCCGGTCTCGGTCTTGTTTTTCGGCTCGTGGCCGGCGAGGCGTTCGAGGAAGACGCGCAGGTGGCGCTTGCCGGTGCGGGCGGGAACGTGTTGGCGGATTTCGTTGTCGTAAATCGTGACGCCGAGCGAGTCGCGCTCCTTGCTGACAAGGTAGCCGAGCGCGGCGGCGACATTGCACGCGTAACGGTATTTGGTCGGCCGGCCCGCGGACGCATAGGCCATCGAGCCGGAGCCGTCGATGATGACTTGGACGCGGAGATTGGTTTCCTCCTCGAACTGCTTGATGTAGTAGCGGTCGGTCTTGCCGAACACTTTCCAGTCGAGGTTGCGGAGGTTGTCGCCTTTGACGTATTGCCGGTAATCGGTGAACTCGACGCTCGCGCCCTTGAGCGGGCTGGCGTGGCCGCCGGACTGGAAGCCTTCGACGACGTACCGGGAGCGGAGCGAGAAGCTGTCGAGCTTGCGCATCGCTTCGGGTGTGAGAAAGTCGCTGATGCCGATTGCCATGTTAATACGTGACGGTGAAAAGTTGTTCCGGTCCGCCCAGCAACGCCCAGCCGTCGCCGACAAACATCAGCACGCAGCCATCGACCGTACCGCCCGGTTGGATCAACGAGTTAGCGGTTGCTGATTGAAACTGCAACGCCCGTGCACCGCCAATATCCTGCGGCGTGATTTTCCAACCGCCCGGCGGTGGCCGGCGATTGGTGATGGCATCGTGCAGCGAACTCAAACGCGGGTTGCGAGTTGTTCCAAGCTGGTAGCGCTGGTTGAGCTGATGCGCGAAGCCAGTTGGGGTATGCGGCGAATAAACCCACGGTTGTCCCCACGGATCAACGCGCAATGATTCCGGCAGGTCTTTACCCAGAGCAGTGAGCGTGTCCGGGAAGCTGACGTGGCGTTGATAGTAGTTGCGCAGCACGGCCGCCAGGTCTTCCATCCAAACGCGAGCCAGCCACGGGCGCGCGGCTTCGCGGATGCCCTGGGTGACTGGGTCATTGCCGGTCAGGCGTGCACACTTTTCGATGTCATCACGCCACACCGAAGCCGGTGCACCGGCCAGAATTGCACAGAATGTTTTTTGGAATTGGAGCGCCGGTTGGAGTACTGGTGGTACGGCTTGGGCAGCGGCGAGTTGGTTGGAAAGCGTGGTCGGGTTGGGTTGGAGTGGCCAGAGATCCGGCAAGGTCGCCGCCGTTGCCGGCAAGGCTAAGGCCAGAAAAAGACAAAGCAGGCTAATGCGCCAGGGCGTAGAACAAAACATTGACGCCCAGCGCTGTCGCATCCCGCGGTTCATAGCCAAGTGCATACGGTGCAATCGCGCGTTCCCAGCCCGCGCTCAAGTCGTAGGGACTGTAAATCACGTTGAGTGTTCCATTCAACTCGATTCCGTAAAGTTCTGGCGGCTGGTCGATCTTGTTGTCGTGCTGGACGGCCAGCGCGCGCCGGGCTTTCATCGAGCGGACATCCTGCGGTTCGCTGAACAACGCATGGTTTTGGGGGATCACCTGCAACTCGTGGCCCGGCAGAATTTGCGCGATTTCGTGCCGGAATGATTGGTCGAACGATTTGCGGCCTTCCGCCGCTTCGACAAAGAGGATGCCGCCGTTCATCAAAAACCGGCGCAGGTTGGCGCGCTCATCGGCAGCGAGGACAAAATCAGTCGTGCCGGTCAGGTAGAGGAACGGCATTTCAAAAATCGCGGCGTCGTTCAGGTTGACGTTGCGCAGTTCAAATGAAACCGGCGTGCCGGTCGTGACGTGGAATTGGTTCAACAACATTGGAAACGCCGCGGACCGCGCTTGCCAGGGACCATTGTGGATGATTTGGCCGACGCGCAGCTTGCCGGCGGTTTTTTGGTCGCTGTTAATCAGCTCGACGCTTTTGCCAACGCTGTGGCCGGCGTCGCGCATGGCGGTGACGTAGGCAATGATGTTGCCGCCGATTTTGCGGGCGTCGGTGTCGGCGTAGCCCCAGCTATCGTGTGGATTGGCTTCCCAGCCGAGCGAGAAATCCCAGCGGGAAATGAAAACCGCAGTGCGGTTGTCAACGTCCACGCCTTCGAGATAGGGGAATTCATCGATGACCACGCCGTCTTTGATCATGCGCGGCCGGTAGGCGACTTTGTTGATTTCGTAGAACGAATGAAAAACCGGATGATCGAGTCGCAGCCGGTATGGCGGCCGCTCCGGCAAGATGTCGTGGGCGGCCTGCAGGGCGGATTGGTATGCGGCCGGGTTGCCAACCAGCGAATTGAAGATGATCGTGCCGCCGTTGAGGATGTATTGCCGGAGGATTTTCACTTCGGCTGGCGTCAGCGTGAATTGTTTGTAGCCCGACCGGTAAAGGATCGGGTTCTTGGCCGGGTCGACGTTAATGCCGGTGAACAACTTGATGTCGTTACTGAAATGGACGTTCATCTCGGCGCTGATCCAGACGAGCAAACCTTTAATGTCGTCGGGCGTGCGGGTCCAATCCTCGGCGTCACTGGAGCGGATTTTTGTGACCAAGACCGGCGGCAGCGGCGGGTTCTTTTTTTCCTGCCGTTTGAGCGGCACGGCCGGCACTGGCAACGGCGCCACAGCTTCAGACGACGAGATTTGTGCCGGCTTCGGTTTTGGGTTTTCCAACGGTGGCGGTTCCGGCGGTGGCACGGCCACGGCTGACAGGGTGCAGAGGGCGCCCGCTGCCAGCCAGGCAGAAACGACTAACCGGGGAAAGCGGCTCATGGAGAAATGGTCACACGCGCCCCAGCCATTGTCAACGGCTTTCGAGGAGCTTGACGACAACGAGTTTGCCGGCTTTGAGGATTTGGCCGGTGCGGATGGTGACGCGTGCTTTGTCGTCGGTTATTTTTTCACCATCAATCGTGACGCCGCCTTGCTGGATCAGTCGGCGGATGTCGCCCCGGCTCTTGAACTTGCCAGTCTTTTCAACAAGCTCCACAACCCAAATCTCAGACGGTACGCTCAACTCACCGACATCGCTGTAATCCTTTTTAGAGAACCGCTTCTCGAACTCCGCAACAGCCTGTAGGCCAGCATCCGCACCGTGGTATTGCTCGACAATTCGTCGAGCGAGAGCTTTCTTCGCTTCCATCGGGTGTCCGGTTGGAACGTCGTTGAACAGCAGCTTGTACCACCGGCCCATCAGCTCGTCGCTGATGCTCATCGCTTTGCCGAACATGTCACCGGGCGTATCATTCAAGCCGATGTAATTGCCTTTGCTCTTGGACATCTTTTCAACGCCGTCGAGCCCTTCCAAAATCGGCAGAATCATCACGCATTGTGGTTCCTGCCCGGCATCCTTCTGGAGTTGCCGGCCGACGAGGTTGTTGAATAGCTGATCGGTTCCGCCTAACTCGATGTCGGCTTTGATCATGACCGAATCGTGGCCTTGCATCAGTGGGTAGAGGAATTCGTGAACGCCAATCGGAATATCTGCGTCAAACCGTTTCTCAAACGTGTCGCGTTCCAGCATCCGCGCGACTGTCATCTGGCTGGCCAGGCGGAGCGTGTCGGCCAGGTTCATCTTGCCGAGCCATTCGCTGTTGCGATGGATCTCCAACTTGCCGGGGGCGGTGTCGAGAATCTTGCCGGCTTGGTCAAAATACGTTTGCGCGTTGCGGTCAATCTGCTCGCCGGTCAGCATCGGCCGGGTTTTGTTCTGGCCGGTCGGATCGCCGACCAAGGCGGTGTAATCGCCAATGATCAACACCGCGACATGTCCCAGGTCTTGAAATTGGCGAAGTTTCCGCAACACAACGCCGTGGCCGATGTGTAAATCCGGCGACGTCGGATCGCAGCCGAGCTTGACGCGCAATGGCCGGTGTTGCTCCAATTTCTTGAGCAACTCGTCGCGCGTCACGAGCGACTCGACGCCTTGTTCCAGTAGATTGATTTGGTCTTGCGGTGATTTCATCCAGTAACTGTTTGTAACAAGAATTACAGGCAACTGCCTACTGCTTTTTAGCGGTTACACAATCAACATGCAATCGCCATAGCTGAAAAACCGGTACCGTTCACGGATTGCTTCCGCATAGGCCCGCAAAACCAGCTCCCGTCCGGCAAACGCACTCACCAGCATTAGCAAGGTCGACTTCGGCAAGTGGAAGTTCGTCAGTAACGCGCCGACGACTTTGAACCGGTAGGGTGGGCGAATGAAAATGTCCGTCGTCCCGGCGCCGTCACGGAGTTCCCCGAGCGTTTCGAGCGTGCGCGCAACAGTCGTTCCGACCGCCACAATCCGCTTGGCGGTGCGCATCTGCTCGGCGGCGGTGGCGGTAACGGCAAAGTGCTCGGCGTGCATTTTGTGATCTTCGACATTCTCGACCTTGACCGGTCGGAAGGTGCCGATGCCGACGTGAAGGGTGATAAACGTGTGGGGCAACGCGGCCAGCATTTCGGGTGTGAAATGCAAACCAGCTGTTGGCGCGGCAATTGCGCCGGGCACTTGCGCAAAGACCGTTTGATACCGGTCACGATCCGCCGGATCGGTTTTGGCGCGTTCGATGTATGGCGGCAAGGGTGGGACGCCGTGGTGGGTGAGATACGATTCCACGTTGCCGGTAAATTGGAGCACGCGCCCGCCGAATTCGGTTTCGCCTTCAATGACCGCGTGCAACCACGGTACAAATTCCAATCGCACGCCAATCTTCGCCCGGTCGCCCGGCTTGACCAAGGCTGTCCAGCGGTTTTTGCCGAGGTTTTCCACCAGCAAAAATTCCAGGTTCGGCCGGCTCGACCAGATGCGCGCCGGGATGACCTTCGTGTCGTTCAACACGAGCCGGTCACCGGTTTGAAGATATTTGGCGAGATTATGGAAATGGTCGTGGCGGAGCGTGCCGGTGGCGCGTTCGATGACCAGCATCCGCGCCGCCGCCCGGTCGGCCAGCGGCTGTTGTGCGATCAGTTCATCCGGCAGGCTGTAGTTAAACTCCGCAGTCTTCATCAGCCAGATGATGTATGCCGGGCGCTAGCTGCGAACAAGCGAAAACGCCAGTTGGTCATCCGCTTTTTTATCCACGTCGGCCTTGAGCCGGTCGCCGTCCTTGAATTTGCCGGCGAGAATCTCCAGCGACAGCACGTCCAGCAACTTCCGTTGAATCACGCGCTTGAGCGGCCGCGCGCCGAAGACCGGGTCATACCCTTCTTTGGCCAGCATCAGTTTCGCGGCATCGGTCACGGTCAGCGTGATTCGCTGATCGGCCAGCCGTTTCACCACGCGTGCCAGTTGAATGTCCACGATCTGTTTGATCTGCTCGATGCCGAGTTTGTGGAAGATGACGATCTCATCCACGCGATTCAGGAATTCGGGACGGAACTGTGCGTGCAAATCTTCCAATACCAGCTTCTCCACGTCGTTGCCGTCGGCAAAATGCCGGCTGCCGATGTTGCTGGTCATGACTATGACCGTGTTCTTGAAATCCACCACGCGCCCCTGACCGTCCGTGAGCCGGCCGTCGTCGAGGATTTGCAGCAGCACATTGAATACGTCGTGATGCGCCTTCTCAATTTCATCAAACAGCAACACGGCATACGGGTGCCGGCGGACGGCCTCGGTGAGCTGGCCGCCTTCCTCATAGCCGACGTAGCCGGGCGGCGCGCCGATGAGCCGCGCGACGGTGTGTTTCTCCATGTACTCGCTCATGTCGATGCGGATCATGGCGGTTTCGCTGTCGAACATAAACTCCGCCAGCGCCCGCGCCAGCTCGGTCTTGCCGACGCCGGTCGGGCCGAGGAAAATAAATGAGCCGACTGGCCGGTTGGGGTCTTGCAAACCGCTCCGGGCCCGGCGCACGGCATTCGAGACGGCGAGGATGCCTTCCGTCTGGCCGATGACACGTTGACGGAGCCGCTCTTCCATGTGGACGAGCTTGTCGCGTTCGCCTTCGAGCAGGCGGGACACGGGGATGCCGGTCCACGCGCCGACGACCTTGGCGATGTCGTTCTCGGTGACTTCCTCGGTCAACATGCCGGCGCCCTTCTGGACTTTGGCAAGCTTCTCCTCGGCGGTTTTCAATTGCTTCTCCAGTTCCGGCAACCGGCCGTACTCGACCTCGGCGGCTTTCCCCAAATCGCCGGTCCGCTTGGCCTGTTCGGCCTGCTCCCTGGATAATTCAATCGCCGACTTCAAATCGCGCATCTCGTTCACCACGCCGCGTTCGGTCTGCCATTGTGCCTTCAGCTTCCGGCTCTGCTCCTGCAACCCGGCCAACTCCTTCTCAAGCTTCGCGAGCCGCTCCTTGCTGGCCTTGTCGGTTTCCTTCTTCAACGCCGCCCGCTCAATCTCCAGCTGCATCACGCGCCGTTCGAGCTGATCAATCTCCGTCGGCAACGAATCCAGCTCGATCCGCAGCCGGGAGGCCGCTTCGTCAATGAGGTCAATCGCCTTGTCCGGCAAGAACCGGTCCGCGATGTACCGGTGCGACAACACCGCCGCGCTGACCAGCGCGCTGTCCTGAATCCGCACGCCGTGATGGACTTCGTAGCGTTCCTTCAGCCCGCGCAAAATCGCAATCGTGTCTTCCACACTCGGCTCGCCAACGATGATCGGCTGGAACCGGCGTTCCAAGGCCGGGTCTTTCTCGATGTACTTCCGGTATTCGTCGAGCGTCGTCGCGCCGATGGTGTGCAACTCGCCGCGCGCGAGCGACGGCTTGAGCATGTTCGCCGCATCAACCGGCGCGCCCTCGGACTTGCCGGCACCGATAATGGTATGCAGTTCGTCGATGAACAGAATGATCTGCCCCTCGGCGGCGATAACTTCCTTGAGAAATGCTTTCAGCCGGTCTTCGAATTCGCCCCGGTACTTCGCCCCGGCCAACATCGAGCCGATGTCCAGTGTCACGACCCGTTTGCCTTTGAGACCTTCCGGCACATCACCGGAAATGATGCGGCGCGCCAAGCCTTCGACGACCGCCGTCTTGCCGACGCCGGGTTCGCCGATCAAGACCGGGTTGTTCTTTGTACGCCGGGACAACACCTGCATCACCCGGCGGATTTCCGTATCGCGCCCGATGACCGGGTCGAGTTTGCCTTTCCGCGCCTCCTCGGTGAGGTCGCGGCCGTACTTTTGCAGCGTCTGATATTTGTCTTCGGGATTCTGGTCGGTCACCGTGGCGTTGCCGCGGACTTCCCGGAGCGCCTTGAGAATGTCGGGCACCTTGGCCGGTAACTTTTTCTGGTCGGCCAACCCCAACAAGAAATGTTCGGTGCTGACGTATTGGTCTTTGAGTTTGTCTGCGTGCGATTGCGCGGAGTCGAGAGCCTGCTTCAACGCCTTGCTCAGATAGGTTTCCGCCTCGCCGTGCACTTGCGGCCGGCGGTTCAGCTCTGCGTCGAGTTTCTGGAGTAGATCATCCGGTTGCAGGCCGAGTTTCTCCAGCAATGGGCGCACCAAGCCGTCCGGCTGCTGGATGAGCGCGGTGAGCAAGTGTTCGCAGTCCACTTCCTGATGGTTGAGTTTCTGGGCCACCGCATGCGCGGCTTGCAAAGCGTCCTGCGCCTTGATCGTGAGTTTGTCGAAGCGAATCATGCTTCAGTATAAGCAAGCCCGGTGCCAATACGCAAACCCGCAGAATCGTACGCGGGTGTGCCAGAGTGGCGGAGCTACTCTGTGCCAACTCAAGTAGATTGGGACAATCGGGCGCGGAGTTCTGGGATTTGCTGTTCTAGTTCGCGGAGTTTGGCGAGAGTGTCCGGTAAACGTTGCATGGCCGCGTTGATTTTTTTGAATTCCTTGTGCGGCACAGCCGGGGCGCCGAGCATAAAGGAACCGGGCGGCACGTCCTTGGTCACTCCCGCTTGCGCCATGATGATGGATTTGTCGCCAATGGTCAGGTGGCCGGCAATGCCGACCTGGCCGGCAATGGTGACGTAGTTGCCAACAATCGTGCTGCCGGCCATGCCGACAAGTCCACATATGACGCAATGCTCGCCGATGACACAGTTGTGACCAATCTGGACGAGGTTGTCGATTTTTGTGCCTTTGCCAATGCGCGTGGTGCCGAACCGGGCGCGGTCAATGGCGGTGTTGGCGCCGATTTCGACATCGTCGCCGATTTCAACATTGCCGAGTTGGGGAATCTTTTTGTGCCGGCCTTCAACCATTTCAAAGCCGAATCCGTCAGCGCCGAGCACAACGCCGGCATGGAGAATTACCCGGCAACCGATGACGGTGTGTTCACGCAAGGTGACGTTGGCATGAAAGACGCAATCTGTTCCAATCCGGCAACCGGTGCCGATGAAGTTACCGGCGCCGATGACGGATCGGTCGCCAATGACGGCACCGTCTTCGATGACGGCGTGAGGTTGAATGGAAACATCCGCGCCGAGCTTGGCAGTCGGGGCGATAACCGCAGTGGGATGGATCCCGGGCGCGAAGCGGACGGGTGGGGGAGTGATCTTTTCGACGAGTTTGGCAAACGCCGGCATTGGGTTTTCGACGATGACCAACGTCGCCGGTAATTGGCCGGCCAATGTGTCCGCTAACGCCTGGGTGAGCAGGACAACGGACGCCTGGGCGGTTTTCAGCGCGGCAGCATATTTGGGATGCCCCACAAACGTGGCGTCACCGGGCCGGGCTTCCTTGATGCCAGCCACGCCGGTCACCAACACGTCAGGATTGCCGACAAGCGTTCCGCCGGCAATGGCCGCAATCTCGCGGGCGGTTAGCTGCACGGTTATTTCTTCTCAACTGGTTTGTCAGCGCCTTTGTCTTCAGCCTTGGGCGCGTCGGCGGGCTTATTCTTGTTGAGGACTTTGAGCATGTCCTCGGTGATGTCAATGGACTCCTGTGAGAAGATAATTGTTGGCTCGCCGTTGGCGGTATTGCCTGATTTATCGAAAACGATGCCGTAGCCGGCGTCGCGGGATTCCTTCAGGACAATGTCTTTGATTTCCTTGAGGATGTTTTGGCGCATCCGTTGGGTCTGCTGGTCGAGCATCTGACGGTGGCCGGCCCGGTATTCCTCAATGTTGCGCTGCATCATCTGAGTCTCCGTCAGTTTATCCTGGACCGCTTTTTTCTTTTGCTCGCGGACTTCGGGGGTGTACTCGGTTTTGTCCTGCTCTTCGCGGAGCTTGTTGAGATCGTCAACCAATTTCCGGTAAGTCGCCAGCATCTCGTCATGTTCTTTATTGAACTGCTCGGCGGTGTCTTTTAGTTTGGCGGAGGCGACGGGTGTCTTATAGTATTCCGTGAACAGCCGATTCAGATCAACGGTGACAATCCGCCCGCCCGGAGTTTGGGCGAAGAGTGGGCTGTGGAATGCGAACATCGCCAAGGTGATTCCGATAATATATTTAGTGTATTTGTGCATTAGTTTTTCCTTTCGTTGTAAATGTATTAAAATTGAAAGCCACTGCTAAATTGAATTTTACCACTCCTGCCAGTCAGGCTGTCGCTCTGAATCGGATAGCCATAATCCAACCGTAGTGGCCCGACAGGTAAATTCAACCGCACACCAAGGCCGGCATCCGATTTTATGTCACTGACGCTAAAACTATACGAGTTTCTTTCCACTTCGCCAATGTCAAAAAACGCCGCGACGCGCACACGTTCTACGACCGGCACAGAGTATTCCGCCATGGCATTTGCGGTGGTGTTGCCGCCGACCGGCTGACCATTGATATCTTTGGGGCCAACTTGTCCATAAGTAAAGCCGCGCAGTGTGTTCGCGCCGCCAAGGAAGTACCGGTCAAACAGCGGCACGTCGTCCACTCTGACCGTACTTCCGTCAGCCTCGGTTACTGTCTGTCGTGGTGTGTTATTAAATGAACTCACAGTTCCGACCGCTCCGAGGAGTTGTAAAACTTGCTTGTCGAAGAATGGAAAAAATACCGTGGACTTCGCGTTTAACTTATAATTGGACACGTTGCCGCCTAATGGTCCACCAGCTAATTCTGTAGATATTTCTGAACGCATGCCCTTCGTAGTCAGAAATACGCTATCGCGCATATCATGTACCAACGACAACAATATCGAACTGCGCAAACTGGAGCCAGCTTGTGACTGTAATTCTTGCGAAGCTGAACTGTCGACGCCATAGCTAATGCCTTGAATCGTATATTGGACTTGTGCACGTAGAAAGTCGTTTAAGGCTTTTTCGAGTCGCAGGGAAGTACCAGTTCGCTCTTCGGAGAATTCTGAGCTCAGATAACTGCTCTGCGTATGGAACAAATCCCAACCTAGCAACAATCGTTGGTCGAGAAACCACGGCTCGGCCAGCGAAATAATGTAGTCTTGCCTTTTTAACCCTAATTGCATGCGCACCCGTGCTTTTTGACCGGCACCGGTAAAGGTTGGCCAGTTGAACAGGTCAAAATTACCCTGCGAGACTTCGACAAACCCCATAAGATTATCGACAGAACTGAAACCAGCGCCGAATGTCACGTTGCCAGTGCGTTGTTCTTCGAGCTGAATTGCGACGTCGCGCCGATTTGGAATCGACGTCGGCTCTGGTGTGGCGTCGATTTTGGAGAAGTAGCCGAGATTTTTAAGGCGTTCCTTACTGGCGTCCACTTTGACGGTATTGTAAATATCACCAGGCGCAACCGCAAGTTCGCGGCGAATTACTTTATCTTTGGTCTTGGTGTTCCCACGGATGACAATCTTTTCGATGTAGGTTAGTTCACCTTCGTGCAATGTATAGGTAAGGTCGAGTTGACCAGTTTCAACATTAGCATCACGTTTCGTATTGACACGTGTATCAATATAGCCGCGCCCACCATAATAATCTTCCAGCGCCTTGGTGTCTTTTGACAAACCATCCGGTGTAAAGACCTTTCCACTGTCCATCTTGAGAAGTTTTTGGAGCTGAGCCAATGTAAACAGCTTGTTGCCTTCAATCTTAATGGTGCCGATTTTGTATTGTTGTCCTTCAAAAATTTCAATATGAACGATTAGCCACTGTTTCCCAACCCGCTCGACGCGTGTCCCTTTGATTTCGACATCAATGTAGCCTTTCGAACGGTAATGGTCGCGGATCTTTTCCAAATCATCAGCGAATTGTTCATCTTTCAGCACGCCAGATCCGGCCATCCACGAACCCCACCAACGTCGTTTGGTCTTGATGAGTTTTAACAATGCTGGCGTTTTGACAGACTTGTTACCGGTGAACTGGATCGCCTTGATGAATACCCGATCAGCTTCCGTGACCTTGAATTTTAAAATCGCCTTACCGGTATCCTTGTCGATGCTGCTGACCGGTTCAACCTTCGCATCTGGGAAACCAGCTTTCTGGTACACTTCCATCATCTTGGCGGCACTTTCATGCGCCTTGCGCTCATCCAGTACGTCACCGACTTTTAGCGAAACCTCACGTTTGAGCCGGTCATTGCGGATCAACTTGCCACCTTCGACAGTGATTTCCTTGAGCGATGCTTTGCCAGTCAGCTGATAAACCACGCGCACGCCATCCTTAACCGGCTCCTCTAACACGCGTACATCCAAGAAAAAACCAGTTCCGATCAATGCCCGCACATCCTGCTCGATCGTATCATGCGACATGGGCTTGCCGACACTTGTCTGGATGTTGGCGTGCACAATGGCGCGATTAACTGTTTCCGGCCCGACAAATTTAATTTCAACTTCGCGGACAGTCGGTCCTGCTTCTTCCACCGCCAAGACAGGTAACCACGCTATGCAACAGATTAGCAATTTCAGCCATTGTTTCATTCCGCCCCCTTGTCGCCAGGTAAGTCTTCGTTACTGAAGCGTGCGGCATTTTCAAACCGCGTGTACTCGTTAAGAAAACTGAGGTTAACCGTGCCGGTTGGGCCACTGCGTTGCTTGGCGATAACCAACTGTGCTTGGCCTTTGAGTTTCTCGCGGCTCTCCGGGTCGTCTTCGTAAACTTCCGGACGCACCAACAAACCGACGATGTCCGCGTCCTGTTCCAGCGAACCAGACTCACGCAAATCTGCCAGTCGTGGCTTATTGCCATCGCGTGCTTCCGGTTGCCGGTTTAACTGACTTAATACAATGATGGGAATTGTTAACTCTTTTGCCAGAGCCTTGATCCCGGAGGAAATATCGGCAACTTCGACTTGCCGACTCTGGTCAGCACGCCGGGAAGGGGCTTTCATGAGTTGGAGGTAATCAATCACAAGTAACTGAATATTGTACTGCTGGCGCATCCGCCGGGCACGCGCACGGACTTGGTTGATGGCCAACCCCGCTGTGTCATCAATGTACATCGGCGCTTTGATTAGCTCGCTGGCCGCAGTCGTGAGCGCCGCGTGATCCTTTTCTTTCGAGAAACCATCATGCAATGAACGCAGGTTGACTGCTCCACGTGAACAAAGCATGCGCTTGATGAGTTCTTCCGATGACATTTCCAGGCTGAAAATGCCGACTGGTATATTCTGATCAATTGCGACGTTTTCGGCAATGTTCATGGCCAATGACGTTTTACCCATCGAAGGCCGCGCCGCAATAATAAAAACATTACCGCCGCGTAAACCGGAGGTGAGCTTGTCGAGGTCGCGGAAACCGGTTGCGAGTCCGGTAATTGAGCCGCGATTCTCGAACATCTTCTCAATGTTGCTCATTGCCGCTCGGACTAAGACCTTGGTCGGCTGAGCGCCGGTCGTTGCTGTTTCGGCGTTAATGTTAAAAATCTGCTGCTCGACCTCGTCAATCCAACTCGTTACGTCGTCTTGCCGGTCAAACGCCCGGGTCATGATGTCATGCGCTGCGTTGATCAGCTTGCGCAGGAGGTGTTTTTCCCAGACAATGTTGATGTAGTGTTCGACATTGGCGGTTGTTGGTACACGCGAGACAAGGTCGGCGAGGTAAGCGGCGCCACCGATTTCGTCGAGTACGCCTTTGTCTTGCAACCGCTGTGTCAGTGTAAGCATGTCGACTGCGTGCAAAGTGTCTTGCATGCCGGCGAATTCACGGAAGATGACCTGATGAGCGGCGTAATAAAAATCGTCTTCGCCAAGGTGTTCGCGGACTTGAGCGGCAGCTTCTTCCGGGCTGAGCAGCATCGCGCCGAGAACGGCCATTTCGGCTTCCACACTGTTTGGTAAAATGCGATCGAGCGCGAGCGCCGGCCGGCCGCGTCCGTTACCGGTAGCCGGTGCTGCCTGTTCCGACGTGATGGTTTGTGTCGGAGGCATGAAGTTGAGCCGATTCCGACGGCTATTTCTTCTTCGCCTTCTTTGGGCTTTCGGTTGCCGGTACTGCTATGGGTTGGGCTGCCGGAGTGGTTTCGGAGGCAACGACCCAAATCTTAACCTTGGTCGCGACCGTGGAATGCAATTTAACGTCCACATCGAAAACACCGCAGGTGCGAATCGGGTGTTCGATTACGATCTTCTTGCGGTCAATGGCAATGCCTTCCTTCGCCAGCGCCTCAGCGATGTCTGCTGCCGTCACCGAGCCGAATAATTTTTCGTCGGTACCAGCTGGTGCATTGATTGTGAAGGATTGTTTGGTTAACCGGCTCTCGATTTCCCGTGCATCCGCTAACGATGCCGCCTCATTGGCTTCGCGTTTCTTCTGCATCGCCGCGATTCGTTTCAGGTTGCCGTCAGTCGCCGGCATTGCCAACCCTTTCGGGAATAGAAAATTACGGGCGTAACCGTCGGCGACCTTGACTGTTGTCCCCTCGTCGCCGAGGTGTTCAACTTTATTGGTGAGAATAATCTGGGTGCTCATTGTGATAATCCTTATTACCGGACAATCAGCATCACCCGTGCACGCTTAATCGCGGCGGCGAGTTGACGTTGGTGCCGGGCGCAATTGCCGGAAAAGCGGCGCGGCAAGATTTTACCGCGTTCCGTCATAAACTTTTTCAACAGGTCGCCTTGCTTGTAGTCAATGGTGACTTGGTCTTCACAAAGTTTGCAATCGCGTTTGATGATGACTTCACGGCGCGAACTCCGTGGTGGTGCTTCGTATTCAGTATCTCTTGGCATAGCTAGTTATTCTTTCGTTGTTCAAAATGGAATGTTATCGTCGCCTTCACCGGCAGCCGGTGCGGCTTCGTCTCCAACTGCGGCCGGCTTCGGTGCTGGTTTGCCTACTGGTCGCGGCGGACGCGCTGCCGGCGGCTGATCGCTGAACTCGGCATTGCCCTTGGGTGCGCCAAGGAACTGGAAGTTTTCGCAAACGACCTTTAACTTGCTGCGTTTCTGACCCGACTCCTTATCGTCCCATTGGTCAAGTTTTAGGCGGCCTTCAACAAATAAGGGACGGCCCTTTGCCATATATTGGCCAATCGTTTCGGCTTGTCGGCCCCAGACTTCAACGTCGATAAAAGTAACTTCTTCCTTCTTTTCACCGGCTTCGTTTGTCCAAGTGCGATTAACCGCGAGACCAATAGTGGCAAGCGCTGTGCCTTTTGGGGTGTACCTGACCTCGGGATCCCTGGTCAGATTTCCCATCAACATGACTTTGTTAAAATTTGCCATGAGTCACTACACCTTAGCGGCGTCGGCTTTCTCTGCTTTATCCTTCTTTTTCTTCTTCTTGCGAACTTTTTCAGGAATCACTTCCGTGATTTGCCAGCGAAACATCTCAGTGTCGAGATTGAATTTCGCGTCCAATTCCGCAATCGCCTTGGCCGGCGCAGCAAAAATCACGTTGACATAGTGCCCCGCTGATCGTTTCGCACTGTTCCGTGCAAATGGCTTCGGCCCCATTTTTTGCACGGTCTCGACGCGACCACCAGTTAGCTCAATGTCTTTCTGAATCCGCTCAATGAGTTCTTTTTCGGCATCTTCTTTGCCGACTACATCCAAAATGAATAAACCTTCGTATTTCTTCAACCTGCGTCTTCCTTTCTTCGATTAAACCGATTCATTGCTACTGCAAAACCGTCCCTTAAGCAACACTCGACTGCTTCGACCGCCACTTTCACGGTCGCATCTACTTTCTGTCGTTCGGCCACGCTGAACCGGCCGAGCACGTGTCCGGTAATATCCACACCAACCGGCGATGTTCTTCCAATTCCAATTCGTAATCTGGCAAACTCCTCGTTACCGCCGAGTGCGGCGATGATCGAACGCATTCCGTTATGCCCGCCACTTCCGCCACTCAGCCGCAGTCGCAACTGCCCAAGCGGCAAGTCCGCGTCATCCACGATCACCAGCACCTCTGCCGGCAGCACTTTCAACCACTTCACCAATGCCGCAACGGCTGCGCCGCTGCGATTCATAAATGTTTGCGGCTTGGCCAATGTAATCTTGCCGTCGTCGAGTATAACTTCACCGACGTATGACGAAAACCGCAACTTTCTTCGCAAAGAACAATCCAACTTGCCGGCCAACTGCTCAATCACTTCGAATCCGACATTATGCCGGGTATCGATATACTCCTTGCCGGGATTGCCAAGCCCGATGACCAACTTTGCCCGGGCTGCCATCGACGGTCACTCCAAATTATTTCTTACCGGCAGCAGGTTTCGCCTCTGCCTTACCAGCCGCAGGCTTTGCATCCGCCTTGCCAGCGGCAGCAGGTTTCGCGTCGGCCTTACCGGCAGCGGGTTTGGCTTCAGCTTTGCCGGCAGGTGCTTTCGCATCGCCCTTGGCTGGAGCTTCACCTTCGGCACCTTCTTCGCCTTCAGCTTTCTTCGCACCAATAACTTCGGGTTCGCCCGTCGCAGCTTCAGCAACCTCGGCGACTTCTTCAGCGATCGGAGCGACTACGAGGAAGATTGTCATGCCTTTTTCGTCAATCAACGATACACCAGCGGCCGGTGTAATGTCGCGGACGTGAATGCTTTGGCCAATTTCCAATTTCTCGACATTGACTTCGATCATCTCCGGTAAATCCTTTGGCAAACACTCGACATGCAACTCACGCATGACGTATTCGAGCACACCGCCGCCGGTTTTCACGCCGGCTGGCTCGCCAACCGGACGCACCGGCACTTTTGTGCGCAATTTTTCAGTCGCCAGCACTTCGTGGAAATCCACATGCAAAATCTTGTCTGCAAACGGGTGGTGTTGAACCTCTTGAATCAAGGCGAGACGGTTGTTCGTCTTGCCGCCTTCGTCAACTTGCAAATCCACCAGCACGTTCTCGCCAGTCGCATGATGCAGCACATCGCCGAGTTCCCGGGAATTGACCGTGATATTATATGGCTTGGTATGTACGCCGTACACACTGCCAGGCACGGCACCTTTATCCCGCAGTCGCTTAACTTTTGTTTTACCGGTAACGTCGCGTAATTTTACTTTCAACTGTACTTGCTTAGCCATGTTTCATTCTCCAATTTTTAAAATCTTTAACTCTCTGGTCGCGCGCCGTTGATGTCGAACAACGACGAGACCGACTCAGAATTGTGAATCCGCTTAATTGCTTCCCCCAAAACCGGCGCGAC
>Ga0316217_10001727_pt1 | contig 27658 bp, 20 predicted proteins | sample 1anoAmetaG_FD_203633 | JGI IMG/M metagenome (GOLD analysis project Ga0316217, IMG submission 203633) | Freshwater microbial communities from Trout Bog Lake, Wisconsin, USA - 1anoA | ecosystem: Environmental > Aquatic > Freshwater > Lake > Hypolimnion/Profundal zone | place: USA: Wisconsin...
CCCCAACCCCGAACTATTTGAATATTGTTGGTTATCTTATATCAATGATATTAAGGAGTTGCCTTAATTTTAAGAACAAGCTTGAATTCTCAATTGACTGAAACTTTTTTCTTTTTGTATCAAACTTAGTGATTTGCATGCCTCTCAGACAGCTTATTAGAATTTTGTAATCTTAATCAAAAACCCATTGATCAAAAATGATTCCTTTTTTAAAAAGCTCAATCATTGCTTGAAATCAACAAAAACAAAAACAGGCTGATGATCAAGCAATTTCTACTTTCAAACAGTTTTCTTCAAACCAAAAACAGTAGTATAAGGGTTTGCTGTAATGTGTTGATATATTTATTCGGATCTAAAAAGTAAGATAAAATGGTATTTACTAAATGCTTTGAAATTCAATAATCGCAGATTACCCAATACTCATGATCTTTCTACTAAAGTGATATTTATTTGTTTGGTTCTGTAACTCCCCTATTTATTTATAATGCGGTGTTGACCAAATATAAAAATAAAATGATGAGATACTTGGTTCTAGCCTCGTTTTTGCTACTAATAAACACCATCACCATTCATCGTTCACAGTTCTTTACGCATATGACCAGTGTCTAAAACCCACACTTCACACTCACCTTGGATTATGGCTCAGTAGATGCCTCTTAGCTTGATTCTGCAGTTGCTGAAATTTTCTGGAATGCTGAAAAAATAGGGACTCTCAGCCCTGAAGATACTAAGGTTCAAACCATTTCGACCAAAGTGAAGGTTGTTGAAGGGAAGAATAAGCTAACCATCAAGGGTACTTAATCTTCAACAGGGATAATTATTGATAACGTCAAGCTCATTCGCGAGGGAACTGCTGACAATATCGTTTAGAATGGAGATTTCTAGAAAAAATTTCCAAATGGACACAAATCTGCGAACATCTTCCCAGGTTGGAGCGGGTAGCCTACTCGCGCTATAGGTAATGAGCATAACAAGCATTGGACAGCTAGTGTAGTTGCCCTAATAGGCTCGGACCCAAAGCATTCAGTAATCCAAACTTTTACCTTTGATAGAGAGTATCGTTTACTGACTTCAAAATATTTTCTTTCTTTCCACTATGCAGTCCAAGCTAAATCTTCCCTGTATAGTGCTTATGCGAAGATATCTTGGAATGACCAGGTATTCTCCATCCAGCCTACTGACTTCGCTGTCCATGAATTCAAGCAAGAAGTAACTGCCTTAAAGAATGCCATAAACACACTTAAATTTGCTGGTGAGGGAGCTGCTGATAACTTTGGACTTACCATTGATAATGTGAGATTGACGGCGTTAGGCAGCGCAGTTAATATTGTGATTAACGGAGATTTTGAGCTTCCCCATATCAAGGGATAAACTCAAAACTTTAAGATCTTGCCCGGCTGGTAGAGTGATAACAAACAAGTAACCTTAGGATTAGGTACTCATTTCAATGAGAAATGGACAAAAAAAGCAGGTCAGGTATTGACTCTTGACAACAAATAAAATATTGTTGTCACCCAAAGTTTCAATTTCGGTGGAGAACTGAACTACATCCCAAAAGAAAAGCCCTATTTCACGATTTCTTTCAACTACGCTGCTCCTAATGGCATTAAGATTGATCATGCCAAAGGATAGCTACTTTGTGATGGAGAAGTTATTGCTGAATTTGCTCCTGAAAGCAGCAAAGTTCACATTTTCAAAGAAAAACTGTTACTAAAACCAGGGGAAAATGAATTTAAGATTCGGCCTCAATCAGGAAGTACCATCATTATCGGGGATTTTAAGATTATCAGATAGGGACAGATTGAGAATGTTGCCGCCAATGGAAATTTCAGTGAGCCTGCATACGATAACTTTATTGCTGGCTGGGCTGGAACTGGGGAAGTTCTAGAGTCATAAAAGGCTCACAGTGGTTGGAAAGATGCAAAAGTCGCCAAACTTGACAGCAAGAAGAAGGATTCAATTTCGCAGTCTATCTAACTTAACAAAAATTTTAGGATAAGGACTAATAAATTCATACTTGAGTTCGAGTATGTGCCAACAGCTGGGGCATAGTTATAGATCCCTCTCGGTGAAGTCTCTTGGAATGGCCAAGTCTTCAAGATAATTGCCAAACACAGAAAAGTGAGCATTTTCAAGATAGTAGTAATAGCATCTCGAGGTCAAAATTTACTCACTCTTGAGGGTCAAGGTAAAAACGGAGAAGGAGTGACCATCGATAACGTTAAGTTTACTCCCTACGGATCAGCAAGTCAGCCTGTCACAAACGGAGACTTTTAAGATCCTGAAATCAAAGGATCCAACTACAAGTCATACTATGTTATTACTGATTGGGATGGACATAACATATAGCTGGGCCAAGGAGAGCGCTACAGTTAGCATTGGCCTGAGAAAAATGGACAAGTTCTTTCACTTGCTACAAAGCAAAAAACCGTCATTTCCAAAATGCTATCGCTTTCCTAACACTTAAGCATTTTCGATAAATAGCCAAAAGAGTTTAAGCTAACTTTCAAGTACGCAGCTGAATAAGGCAAGCCACTTGACAAATCAGGAGGTGAAATCTTCTGGAACAAAGTTCTAGTGGGAGATATTGTCCCTACGAATTATGATATCAGCTCATATGCTATTACTTTTAAAGCCAAAACTGGACTTAACACTTTGATGATTAAGGGAGCTGGAGGAATTGAGGCTTATGGTTTGACTATTGACGATGTTGAACTTACGAGAGAAGGATCAAAGGACAATCTCATCGAAAATGGTCAATTTTTAAAGCCTGCAACTCCTGGCTGGACCTCAATCATAGACCATGCTCCTTTAATCAACCACCATTGGAGTAAAAGTCACGTTGCTAGAATAGATGCTGTTTAGAATCTAAACTTAACGAAAAATTTCGAATTTGACAACAACCTCATCTACAAAACAAACAAATTTGTGTTGAAGTTTGATTACGCTGTAAACAAAAATGCCAAAATCGGCAAAGCCGAAGGTTCTTGCCAGTGGAATAAACAAAACTTCAAACTCAAGCCATAAGATAAAAAAGTTCATAGGTTTGAGACGGTGGTTTATGCTTAGTTGAGCGAGAATCGTTTAAGTTTTGAGGGCTAAGGCATTACTATTGATGATATAAGACTTGTTCCCTGGGGATCTGCAGTTAGTGTCTTACTGAATGGAGGTTTCGAAGATCCACAGTTTAGTACCCCCTCTTTCAATAGTATTCCTTCAGGTTGGAATAGTGAATCCATATAGTTTACCAAAGGTTATCACGCATCAACTAGTTGGCCTTACTATGCAAATCAAGTTATCACCTTGACTCATAGAAACAAGTTTGTTACGCAATATGTGACTCTCAGCAAAGACAAACAAGTTATCAGACCTTAGTTTTCTTTCCATGAGCTTTAGTTAGACTTTGCTGCAGTTGATGAAGAAGATTTGAGCAGTTCAAAAGGAGAGGTTTACTGGAATGATCGTTTAGTAGGAACTCTGAAACCCAAAAAAGAAGGAGTGAATAAGTTGATAGTGAAATTAGATGCATTTAGCGGCATAAATACTCTAACTTTGAAAGGATTAGAATCTGGAATAGTGGTTGGAAATGTTGACTTAGTTAGGTATACTTTATCAGAAAATATCATCCAAAATGGTAAATTCTAAGAAAAAGTCATTGGAAAGAAGATTCAGTCTTGGGACGGATCAGCTTTAATCGCGAATTCCGATGACTATAGTGAGAGTTGGTTGGGTTCTAAAGTTGCAGTGCTCATTCCTGGAAAAGGAGACAGCATCAGCCAAAAATTCAAATTCGATGGCAATTTAAGACTTATTACTTCAAAGCTAGTCCTCAACTTTCAGTACACAGTTCGTCAAGGAGTCAAGTTCTAGACAGCAAAAGCAAAAGCAATCTGGAACGACCAAGTATTTAAGTTTGCACCTGAAGATTATGATCTTCATCAATTCCAGAAAGTGGTCTAAGCCAGAAAAGGCAACAACTTTATCATTTTCTAAAGTGATGGAGTAAAACGTCATTTTGGAACATTCGCCGAAGGATTTACTCTCGATGATGTCTGGGTACGATCATATGGATCATCAAAGAATTTACTGATCAATGGAGGCTTTTAACAGCCGAAAATTGAAGGCTTTGACTATGGTATGTTTACAAGTGTAGTGCCAGGATGGACCACCAAAGATATATATCTTGGAGTTGGCTATTACTTCAGCAAAAACTGGGTAGATACGCAAATAATCGAGTTAGATGGCAATCACGAAAACGCAAAGATAATGCAAGGCATAAAAATCGGCAAAAACTGGGAAATAATTCAATGATTTATGAATAGGTAGCTACTTACTATTCCTTATCAAATATTCAATAAATTCATAGAGGCTTTGCTTCAAGCTTGGACTCACCCTTTAGATTAGAAAGCTCTATAGTCTTATCGTATTTCCATTTCTGGTCGTTTTCAACCACAATTATTGAGACTATTTTGATTTTTCCTTTTATTTACTTACTTCCCTGATAATTCCAGCTCAGGATGAAATCGTTTTTCTACTTCTTCTTTAAACTCAAGTAAATTGAGCATCCTTTTTAGATACATTGAGACAGATGGGATTAATTGTTATAGTCCTCGATTCCTAAAATTTGAGTAAAGGATTCTCCGTTTTTGAGAGCAGCAAATAAATTGAATTAGCTGTTTAATTTAGTAGCTCTATTGTTCGGCTTATTCGTTAGAATAGAAAATCCACCTCTTAAGAATGTAGGTGGGGCGGAAGGAAGAGGATTAGATATTCTTTTATTTGCCCCTCCTTCATACTTAATACTTTAGTTACAGAGCACTTTTCCTGAGGCCATGTCTATTTTAAAGCTATACCATAGCTAATTCAAAGAAGGAAAGTAGACATCTCTATCTTGAGTATTTTGATAAACTATTGGAGCTACCATTATTCCATTTCCTATCATGAACTGAGTTTAAATGTATTACTATTGAAATGCTTTTTAGTCTGAGTAGAATTCAAAACCAATGGGCCTAAAGAAAGAACCTTTTCCTTGCTTCATTACCATTATGGTAAACATTTGTTTTAGCAAGGCGTACCTAGTTTTGAGACTGATTCGGCTTGTCTAAAGTAATTTACTGCCAAAGCTGTAAGGCTCCTGGCTTCTTGCTACATCTTCATTGTGGTTTCTTGAAAAGGGATAAAAAGAGCCTATCTGCATCCATCTTGAACATAGTTATTCTGTTGTATTCTGATGAAATCCACAGATATCTGCACCGACCATTTGAATTCCGAAGATTTGGAATAAGAAGTTACCACTTATAGATAGCCTTAAGAATTACCATTCTGCAACATTATCACCAGTCCAGTGACCTGCGAAGTTCCCTGTACCTACGCTATTGCTTCTACTTATGATGAATGGTCGTTTCTCTATTTCTTTGAAAAATTAATGAGTCGCTACAGTCGAGAGATGGCCGAAATAAGCGTGAACTTCTCTATGATAAAGCTGATCTTTAGAGGTCGAATAGTGAGGAATGTCGACATTTATAGTCATCTGATTAATCCCTTAATTCTGCTGGATCATAAATGGCTAATTGGTAGGCTAATTTCCCCTAAAATTAGAGGGCTCATTCATATCAAGCCAAATGCCTGAAAATTTGACTTGATCATAAAGTCTTTTTAGCTGTGATTTCCAAAAGGTAGATGCTTTGGGGTGAAGATAATCAACAAAATGCACTTGACCTGGCCAAACCTAACCAGTGTAGTATTCGCCTCCCTGAGGAGGATGCAAAAAGATATCCAATTGCTTTCCTTTCTGCATCGCAATTGAGTCCCTTGTTGACACCCCCACATCAATCAAAGGTACAAAATTAACACTATGGTTTTTCATCATGTCGTTCAGCCCTTTATGAGTTGCAGCATTCACCGTAAAGATCATCTTTTGGTCCATATAGTCTAAATCTGACCAGATAGTATCTATCGGCAGATCATTTTCTTTGAATTTTCTGAGAACTTAATTCAACTCACCTACTGATTTGTAGCCCCACCTACATTGATGGTAGCCCATGCTCCAAAATGGAGGAATATGTGATGGTCCTATGTACTCATGATATCGTTCTAAAACTTATTACGGATCTTACTGACCTAAAATGATGATGAAATGGATGTTTCCGCCTACTGAATTGAATAGCAGTTAATTTCCGTCTTTCGTTATCTCAGCAAGGAGCCCATGGGTGCTTTTGAAGTAGGCCAAATGATACAATTTGGTTTATCTTTAGCGAGCCAGATAAATTGGTTGATGGCCATAGGTCTGCTAGCTGAGACCTTGTGCTCCTCTGTCTATTTTCCAAGGTTTATCTCTATTCCAGATAGTCCATTTCCCATCCGTCACTCTGAATTTAGTTTGGAACCGTTCTCCGAGTCCCCACTTCGTCGAATCGTCATTTACTCTGAATGTATTGTATAGATTCCTGAAGATCACATTATTGATAGAGAAAATGGCTGAGGAATCTTTGGTTCTTCTGACTTCCAAAATGCTGGAAGTGTTAACATCAACGAAAGCCTGACAATCCTTGAGGAAAGAAAAATTATTTTGAGCCATTTTGGGTTTAGGTTCTTTATCCCCATAGATATTAAACCTAGGTGCCTACTAAAATTCTCTGCTTTCGGAGATACTAATGCTGAGCATATCCTTTGCTTTGCAAGAAATGATGAGATAGTACTGTTTGGTGTTGTGGTTGACTTTGTAAACTTTCTCAAATGCGTCTTCAGCTAGAGGTATTACTCTAAAGAGCGTTGTGGCCTAGGCTTCGAAAGAGAACAAAGCAAGCAGGGTAACGAATAACAGTAGAGTTGCTAGATACCGCTAATATCTTCGCCCCTGATAAACCTTGAGCTTATCCATGTTTTAAATTATATATGAATATCTTCTTTTGATCAGTTTTAACTCAGGGTTAGTTGCTTTTTTTGCAGTTAGTATCGCATTTATAGGCGATGTAAACAAATGAAGCATGATAGAGTGACTTAATTATCATAGCCAATCGAAAAAGCTGTTATTTTTTGAGTAGCAAACAACGGTATATTTAATTCTACTTCCATCATTTTGTTATTATATTTCTTAACGGATATCCGATATGCTCACTGAACGCAAAAGGTTCAACTATAATGTCGCTACCAGCCATACCAGCTCCTCTCTCAAGAAGAACTTCACCCCTTCAGCTGTTAAGCTCAACGTTGTGCCTCAAAGATAAAACGTTGTGCTGTCAAAATTCAAGGAGGAAAAGGAAAACAACAAAAAGATGTAGTTGCTTGGTTATTTAGTGATTAGCTGGAGTAGGTAAACAAGAGGCTGATTGAGGAGACCACGAAGCAATTTAAGAAGTTGTAATCAGATGTCCAGAGGGTATAAAAGATTCTGGAGGAGAAAGAGAGTGCGTTGGACTAGACCCAGAAATAGAACGAGCATTTGAAATTCGGGTTGGATAAGGTCGAAGAGTAAAAGAAAATTCTCATTGAGGCCATCTTGCAAAAAGACCTTGTTATCAAAGAGTACGAAAATAAGATAAGGGAGCTTCTTTCTGAGAGGACTCCAATAGCTGTCACGCCTCAGAGATCGCCAGAAATCGAGAAAGAATAAACTGAGTAGCAAAGTGTTCAGACAGATTCCTTACCCGAAAGCTGCCTTAAGTAACAAATGACTGCTTTGCTGAGCCAGAATATGGAGCTGGAATAAGAACTTTATAGAATACGTGAGGAGCTATTTGACGCAAACAATAAAGTGAAAGTTATGCATCAATAGTTCGAGGCATATAAGATACTCAAAGAGATTGAGAGTGTGCAGTAGTCTTGATATTTTTGGAAGAAGGATAATTGTACCTTAATTCGTTGATTATATAATCTAATGCAAGGTGGGCAAGCTGATTGCCCTAGAACCATTGTTTATATGGATCATTCATCGACCAAGAAGGCTATAAAAGCAGTCACTATTGGATGATATTCTGAAGGATGGCAAGGGTTGTAGGGAGAGGCTATTATTTATTTATTAAATATTAAATTTTCAGCATAATAATTATCACAAATGGGTATCGATCTGATCAGGGGAGGCAGAATTGCAAACCGAGGATTCCGAACAACCAAATCATCCAACTCTTACCTCAAATCTCTCATCAATGTACCACTATTACCACGCAGCTCTACTCCTTCCTCCAACGTAGAACGGATGCCAAGTTCAATCAAGTCGTCCACAAGAGGTTGAACCAGTCACGACTCAACCGCTATCCTATTTCACTCTCCAGAATAGTCAAGCATCTCACCAGTGACCATACTGCAGTGCCTGAAGGCAAAACCAAATTCAATTCCAGAATCGTAGCTATAGTCGGCACAGTCACTAATGACATTAGGCTTCTAAATCTTCCCCAGGGTCTCAGAATCTGTGCTCTTAAGTTTACCCAAGCCGCAAGAAACAGAATACTCCAAGCCAAAGGAACTCCTCTAACTTTTGACCAGTTAGCTCAGCTAGCCCCCACTGGCAAAGGAGTGCTGCTGCTGCGCGGTCCCAGAGACAGAGAAGCAAAGCGTCACTTCGGACTTTGTCCTGGACAGAGAGGGTCTCACACTGCTCCCCGCGTCAGATCAGTAGGCCGCAAATTTGAGATGGCGAGAGGCAGGAGATGATAGACTATTTAAGCTGGATTATACAAATAAATATCATTGAAAACTTCACAGATCGAACCTAGATGCAAAGAAGCAGGCTGGATCTTGGAAATCGTAGCATTCTTACGCAGATTCGTTGCCCATTTCCAGCTCATCCTCGATACTCGCACAGTCATCTTTGTTCTACTCGGCTCTGTAGTACGTAATGTCCATGAGTTCGTTGAGTGTCACCTTAACAAGGGAGATGTTGATCATTTTAGTCGTACCCAGGAATTATTGCGAAAGATTGGCCCACTTTTAGTTGGCCATGGTCGGTTCTTCTTGCTTGATATCTGCTGGCATTTTGTGTGGTTTCAAAGCTGTTTCCATAAATTTAGGGTATTCAATGGAGTCTTAATTTTCCTTATCATTGAGCTTGGGTTTTCTGCGAATGGAGGAAAGCAAATCCCTGAATGAGCGCACAATTACTCTCTATTCTTCTGGAAGAACTCATGGCGGAAGGTGCTTTTGAAGTTGTTGTGTTTGATTTTGTGGAAGCCGTACATGTTGAGCTGGCGGACGAAGCTGTTCATTTTGTTGTGCCTGAAGTATTTGGGCAAGACGAGTTCTTCCATCCTGGCTGGGTCTTTGATGATGAACTCCAGGCCGCTCGGGGCCCAGTAGATTATCTTTTGGTATTATTCGTTCTGCATAGAAGAGGGGTTACTGAAACTATCTCGAAAGCCTTGAAGACGAATCCTGCGACCTCGCTGTCTTCCTGCTGTTTCGCGATGCTGAGGCTGGTGGAGCTGAGCAAGGGCTAACTTTCCATAATGTTATTGTTAGATTTTAATTATATATTTTATCTCCGGTTATATACACAGCTAACTGTCTTATTTTACCACCCTCCTTACTAAATTAAACCTCATTTCCCACTCATCAACTATGACTGAACTGGCAGACCTGACCTCATCCGATGATAGAATCAACCCAGCACTAAATGATATGGAGGGTTTGGTCAATATTTCAGTCATCCAATATAGCGTTATTATCAGCTATTGATTACTTTATATCCATATCCATATGTAATTCTGTGCTGTTGGTTTGTTGGTTTATGCTATAGTATAGAAAATCATAGTCTTTGGATGATTTGGCTGAGCACGTACTTGTTATTCATATCCATCTTGTAATCAATCGGGTTCAATATCGTGTTATGCCTTTATTTCAAACCCAAATAGTGCCCTCTTTCGGGCAGCCGATACCGATTCTTCTCCTCGTTTACTTTCATCTGCTACTCAAGAGTGCGCTTCAAGTTCTGCCTGCGAATGTTGGTCAGTTTGGACTCCTCCTCCTGGTGGTGTTCTGCCTGGCTGAAGTTGGGCTGGTAGTTGGTGATTTTATCCTTGTTCCTGGCCTTCTCGAAGACCTGCTCGACCTTCATATAGTCGATGTACTGCCTTTCCACCTCTCGCTGGTAGTTCTTGGCCTCCTCATAAAACTACATTAATGGGATGCTACCTGTTTATAGGCTTGAGACTTGTGCTTCAGAGATAGCTCTCGAGGTTCCTGATACATCCTCTCGAGCTCCCTCTCCTCTGTTTTCACGCAGTCCACGACAGTCTTCTTCTATTTGATTTCGGTGAGCAGCTCCTTGCGGTACTGGTCTTTTCTTTGCTGGTTTTTTTGGTCTGCGAAGTCAGTATGTTTTTGGAATTGGGACAGATAGTCATTTTATTACATGATTTTTAACTTCCGATTTAATGACTGCTCCTGGTTTTTCTCTCTTATCTGCTGAGAGTAGCTCTAGTTCAGCATATTTTTCATCATATCTACACTGACCCCTCGGGGTTTGGTACCAGGCAGCAGATTCGGTACTGACAAGTCATGGCCCATTTTTGTCCGAGGTTAAGTATGAGTAGTTTCGGGGTTAGACAGAAAGGCAGGGTTATTATAGGTTGGTTTGCGGTGATAGCTGAATATTAAGAATGGAACATTTATTTATGGCTAACTGCTTATAGAGGAGGGAGGAGGGAGTGGGAGCGGGCGTGCCCACCCAGAAGCTAATACATGAGGTAATAAAATTAATACGATGCAAAATGGTTATATATCGCATCACAAATGTTTCATCCCACCTACCCTTCGCAACCCAACCCGTAGCTTTATCCCAAATCGGCATGATGAGGGCAACCCGTTTTGATGAATTACATTATAAAGAGACAATCCGGTATTATCTATTGGTTTGTGGGGGAATAGACTATACACATCATTACTCAACATGAAAGTGGATGACCTCCAGTGGGGTGTCGTTGGATAGTGTGGTTACTTCCACTATCCAACGCCTGTAGAATTACATCAGCTACTCGTCCTCGACCTTCCCCACCCAGAAGTCGATCTCCACGAAGTCCTTCCTCACCTTCAGCCGCACCCCGTTGAGGTTGGTGTAGACTTCGGGTTTGGCTGAGACTACGCCCAGGAGGATGTCCTCCCAGAGTCGGTTGCACTTGGGCCTGTCGAAACGCAGAACGAAGGCTCCTCCGTTTTGGTTGGCTGGGTCCTACCAGACTGGCTTGACTCCCTCCTTGAAGAGATAAATATAGGAGCCGACGGGCAGGTTGGTGGGTCTTTTGAAGTGCTGGTAATATGCCCAGAACTGCTCTACAGTTGAGATGTTGGCGACAGGCAGCAGACTGTCTTCGAAGCGCTCATCGCCCTTCATGAAGTGCTGGTACCAGAACGTGAGTCTCTGATGCAGGGGCAATTACGCTCTCGCCTTCTCCATTATATCCACCTATTAATTATGCTTTGGTGTACAACATCCAATTATATACACGCCTCCAGCCCAGAATGTATCAGGGCAGACCTGACTGACTGCAGCAGGGCTGGATTATCGCTACACACACTCAAAGCTGATCGGTTTATGCTGCCATAGTTTTGATGGTTAGATGTGCCAGTAAATATTGGGAGAGGGTTGATGACTAGGCAAGCAGGTATGCAGCCTGGCCCAGCCGAGAGTGCAGAATGGCATCAACTTGTAAGATATTGACAATTTGATAAATTGCATCGGTATATTATCAACTGGGTTAGGTTGGTGTTGCCCGTTGGAATATTGTGGAGGGCTGATGGATAGTTTGGTTTGGTTGGCTGATGGCTATTCCTGAGCTTTGTACAACCAAGCAGTTTATTATAATTAAGATGTAAGAAGTGCACATTGGACACTACATCCTGGGCCGGACCATCGGCACGGGCGGGTTCGCGAAGGTGAAATGTACTCCCCCCCTAAGCTAGAGGCGCGGCATGACATAACGGGTGTGCAGGTGGCAGTCAAGATCATAAACAAGCGCAAGATGAAGAACAAGAACATGATCTCGAAGGTACCCAGTGCCCTAGGCAGGTGAAAAGGGAGATCAAGATCCTGAAATTCATCAACCACGAGAATATCATCAAGTTGTACGAGGTGCTGGACACGACCAACGACATCTTCGTGATTATGGAGCTCGCCTAGGGCGGCGAACTCTACGACTATATACAGAATAATGATATCACGGAGCAGGACGCCAGGTTCTTCTTCAAACAGATCATCAGCGGAGTTGCCTACGCCCACACCAACCTCATCGCACATAGGGATCTCAAGCCCGAAAATATCCTCATCGATAGCAACAAGCTCATCAAAATCGTAGACTTCGGACTCTCCAACCTCATGAAGGACGGTCGTCTGCTCAAAACAGCCTGCGGCAGCCCCAACTACGCAGCTCCTGAAATAGTTGGCGAGCGCAAGTACGAAGGAACTTCGGTCGATGTGTGGAGTTGCGGGGTGATTCTGTATGCGCTGCTGGCCGGCTCGCTGCCTTTCGACGAGGAGACAGTCACGCTGCTGTACCGTAAGATTGAGCGTAAGTTGTGGGTAACTCAGAAGGGATATACTCGATTCCGCACAATATCAACCCTTTGGCGGCCGACTTGATTGCACGGATGCTGCAGGTAGACCCCTATAAGCGAATACGGATACACTAGATCGCAGCCCACCCCTGGCTGCGCACGCATATCCCCATCTACGCCCACATGCCCATCTACTTGTCCATCTAGAAGGACGACCAGTTCGAAATAGACGAGACTATCTACGACCAGGTCAAAGCCATGAATCTCCCCATCTAGGCCAATGACGAGAAAATCAAGAAGTCCATCAAAAAACGGGATGATGAGAGTTTCGTCATCACCTACGAACTGCTCAAGGACCAGAAGTTCAGGAAGGAGAAGGCGGCCGAAATCGTGAATAGTTTCAAAGTGTAGATTTTCGAAGGGGCGGTCTTCAAATAGATAAACAACGTCATCTCAACCATCACCCCCTACAAATAGCATGACTACATCTATGGCAAGAAATTTACCAAGCCGTCCAAGATACTCGCCGAGATCATCATCGCCGCATTCCGCAAACTATAAATCGATTTCTCCGTCAAAAGCCCCGAGTACTGCATGAAATGCACCTACTTCACGCGTCCCGCTCGCAGCTCCAAGAAGCCCCGCCAGTCGGAGATGAAGGACGAGAAGGAGAAGGAGTAGGTGGGGCGGGAGTAGAAGTTCTCAAAGACCTAGATCAAGTTCATTGTGCAGATTTTCAGTGTGGACCTGAAAGGGTACGACCACATTGTGGATGTGCAGTTGTCGCAGGGACACCCTCTCATGTTCTTCAACCTCAGCGAGAAACTCTACAAGTGTGTCGAGGACGAATGCAAGTATCACTGAATACTACCATGATTCATAACTCTTGAATATACTAACCCTAAGCTCAATATTATAGCATCATCTCTGTCTGCGCTTGGAATTGGTGTAGGTCTGGGCACCGTTCAGTGCTTCGTGGGTGTTGTCCAGGTTGTAATCTCCTGCAGGATGTCTTCTGACGTGCACCTGTTGCCCTTCTCTTTTTTCGGGATCTGTCTAAGATTCAGTGCCACGTGGGATGCAGAATCTGGCTAATTTGGGCAACAGAAAGACAAGCTAGAGGGCGGCAACTATAACCAAGGCATAGAAATCAAGATCAGTCCTAGCAATGTCATCATACTTTATCGCAAATATGTTATAACAAGTGATTATAATCGCATCTTGGAGGAAGACAGCCACCCTCTCTGCGACTTTGAACATGAATTTGTACTTACCTAGAAAGAGGAGAGCGTAGAGTGCGAGGGGTATGTTTAGCATGTATTTGGCTACTGAGGCGTTGCTGTCGTAGCTGTACAGTGTCATGATCACCATCATTGCTCCCACGTTTATGTGTCCGGAAAAATAGATCCATTTGGCCCATGGATCTGACTATTATGACTAGGCTACAGCATCGCTGATTAGTTCGATGATGACGATAATTACGAATACTCCTAGCACTATGACTGCAGAGGTGAAGGAAACATCGAAGAGGCTGAATTGAATGGCTTTGATGATTTGGGCGGTTGAGAAGTAGACTAATGGGCCCATGAACCAATGGAAGAGGCCGCGATAGAAAGCATAGAACTTTAAAAAGTGTAGGTTTGGCATTTTGCATGCTATCAGTTTGATAATCAAAAGGAAAGCTACTGCCCCTCCCAACCAGACCAAGCCAGGAGAAATCAGATAGCCATAATCACAGGAAAAATCACCTGGGGTGCAGTAATGCTGAGTGAAAGAGGGCATGAAAGAAAGCCAGCTGAAGTCTAGGTTCATTGAGAAGTTGGGGTCTGAAGTTGTTTGGAAGACTGAGGAGAAAAGAAAGAGGAATTGAGCGAAATAGAGGGTGCGAGAGTAGTGCCTGCCTAGGAGTGTGCAAGGGGCAGCTAGAGCAAGGCCTGAGATGGCTAGAATTTAGCCGATTAGTCTTTGGCTGTGAAGATAGCTCATGAACTATAAATTATAAAGACTATTATGAACTCCCATTTATGTATAATCAGCTCATTCTTCTCTTAAAATTACGTTACCAAGCGTTTTCTTCATCAAGCCATCATAAATAACTCTACTCTCATCTTTTACACGCATTACTTTATCATCCATATCTGCCACAATATTGAAAGGCATCTCCAAAAGTATGAAATGGTAAGACTTGATAGTAAGTAATATCATGAATATGAATAAATCCTAATAAATCACCTGTAATGATAGTAGCTTTACCCTTATTACTCATCTGAGTAGTGTAGGCGCATCGCCTCCAACATTTTTGTGCCCAAAGTCTACACTTTTCGCTCAGACATCTCGATCGCTCTCGCCAAACGTCTGTTCTAAACCTACAACGTCACTTTCTCCAGCAAAATCTTGTTCATGTTCTCCTCATGCTCAACCAACTTGTTGAACAAATGTTCAGCCTCCTGCTCCTTCTCCAGAGCATCTCTCAAATATTCGCACACCTTTTCTTGGTAATGCTCAATTTGCTTTTGATCCTGGAGAAGCATCTTCTAATACTTGAGTATCAGATTCTGCAAATCTGTGATATAAGTATTTTCGAGGACTGGCTCTATTTCGCTGTTCTGTCTGGACAAGTATTCTATCCTGAATTATCCTGATTAGTTTAGTCTTTTGCTCGGTTTGGTTTCATGGGCGAGATCGTTGATCTATGGGTTTTCGTACTTCTACAGGAGTTCTTACTTTTCTTTGAGTTTTTATTTGAACTGCTGCAACTATTTTACACCTGTTAGGTAATCGGTTTCAATTGCGCTTTTTACATGGTGTAGTCCGGAGTATTATCTCTGAATCTCCTCGATGTGTGATTAAAGCTATTCGACTCGAGCCTGAAGATGAGCGATTTATAGCTTTTGTTGGTTGTTTTATATTTTGGTCATCTCAAGTTAATGGTTCAGGTCAGTTACTTTGTCATTGAGCACTTGTTTCTACTCTTAGAAATGGTCCTTCACTCGATTAAATTCCTACTCATAGATTAAGGCTGGATCGGCTTACTAGTTTCGCCTTATAGATGCTATGTTTCTTCTCAGCTCTTCATGACTTTCAGTTAGTTGCTACAATTTGTCTTCTTTTATCTGCAAATCTTACTAAAGACTCTTAATATACTCAAGTTTGTTTTGGACGTACTCATTGAGCTAGGCGATTTGTGACCTGAATGCCATTTAATTCTGTTCGTAATCCAACTTCTCCTCTTTGAAGTGTTCCTTTGAGTTTTCAAGTGTCTGTTTTAGCTTTTAGATATGCTAGGTCATTTATTTTTCTATTTTGCAGCTATCTTCTTTGAGCTTTTCATATCCCTCCTTCAGATGCTCATAATTGTCTGTCAATTTGGCATTGTTAGTGATTTGTTCTTCTAGTTTTGACTTATGCTTCTCCAAGGCATTGTCCAGGTCCTGCTTGCCTTTTTATAGATTAATGATTTCCAGTTCTTTCTTTCTCAGCTATTCTTAATATCTGGCTATCTCTTGATCTAAAACGTTTTTGACTGAGAAGACCTCTTCATCCTTTTCAGCGATTATAGCTTTCATTGATTCAAACTAGTTCTGTAGCTAATCATACAGATGTTGATACCTGTTTCTTTAGTTTTCGACTTCAACAATCTTATCCTTGGTATGGACGTAATCAGAATAGTTCATATCTGGAATCACAGCGTTAGCTGAGGTGATTTGATTGATATCCATAGAATTGTTTACTTAACTGTCGTCATCAATGTTGATTTCTCCATTCATAGTTATGTTATGGACTGAGGATTCTGAGATGCCGAAGGCTTCATAATTTTTGTTTGTGGAAGTTTGACTTATTGAATTCTATTAAGCGCTCTCTTTGATCTATTCTGAGGTCAGTGCAAAATGTTGAGGCTGATTATTGTTGGCGTCACCTGATTTATGGATGATTATAGCAAAGTCTTAAAGATTTTTTATGTTTTCGAAGCTTTAGCTCTAGTTGATGTATGTATGACTGGGGTTTTAGACATTGAAAGAAATCTAATTCTCCATGTTGTGGAAGTGATTTGTATGCTATTACTAAAAGCTGACATTGTTATCTTAGTGTTTGTTTTCAATGGAAATTTCGAAGGCCCTGCTTAAGGACATTTTCTACTCAACCCTATTTGATCTGTTGAGAGAGTAATCAGTTGGGATCTGTATTGAGCGTAGGTTGAATTGCTAAGCATAAGATCTTCTTTTGCTGATCTTTTCGTTTGGTTTATTGGGTGCTGGCTCTTCCTTTGCAACAATATTGCTGTTGGATTGAGTGAATCCAGCGTTCTCATTTTTGTTATGTATCTTTGGGGAGTTGACTAGATTTTTCTCTTGACCGGGATTGAGGGAATAGTAAGAATAGTAGCTTTCTTCCTTGTTTAAGGTGAGTTCTCCTGGCAATTAACCCATTTCACGGAAGTCGGTCTGAGTTTATACCTCAAATTTCTATTTGCCTGATGCTCCATACTTAGCTGAATCAGGGATGAGCTCCAAGCCAATCTAGTAGACTTGCATGTTATCAAGCATAGTTTGATACTATGATGCCATTTCTATTCCTGAGAAAATATTATTGTTGTAGTAGCTTGAAGCCTCATCTACTACGAACTTGTATGATCCTTACAACTAGTCGTATACCTTGACTATATTTATGCCGATGCTAGGGTAATTGTTGTTGTTGGGGTCATACTACTGAGATTAGGGCATGGAGGAGACTTCCACCACAAACTAGCGTTATTCGTTGTATTCGAAATCATCCGTTTGGGCTTCATTTTACACTGTTTCGTATACTTTCAGCTGCATTTCCACTTCTTGCTGATTACCATCTTTATTGCCATTTTATTACTGAGTAGCTGGATTTTCTATTATATCGCTTAAGATATGCTCAGCTTCAGCCATTTCAACAGGGATCTCGATAAAATCGATTGCCTCAAACAAATAGAGCTCATCTGTTTGTACTTAGCAGTTTTGTTTTTCTGTAGCGAAGATTTTGTGCTTCGGCAGCTATGGAAGCAGAGGTTGATTGGATAACTTCTCCAATTTTTGTTTTAGTTAGTCGTTTTGCTTCATCTGCTGTTGAAGAGCTTGTTGCTTGCTTTAGATCTCTTTGGTTAAACCGGCAATCTTCTGCTCATTGTTTTAGTCCTTCAACTAAAGGTTTTACACCTTTTGGTTTAGATCTTCCTATTTGAGTGCCTTGTTTTGAATGGTCTAATTTAACTATAGTTGTTGCTGATTCAGCTACATAACTATTTTCTTCATATTTTCGATAGTAAGATGTAGTTCTCCGATTTCATGGTTGTATTTTTTATCAAGTTATGACAACTTTTCCTTATACCTCCTCTCAATAGTCCTCTATAGCTCTTGAGTGTTATAGTCAAGTTGTAGCTAAACGGGAATTTCCCAAACTTTGAGCATACTGTGCATCACTCCATCTTCATTGGACTCATTTCTGTGCAGATTTTATATTCTTTCGATGTTGCTCATGTCTATTTATATCATGAAAAGGTCCTAGGAGGTTTGTACCTCATCAGTGACGAGTTACCTATTTTGAAGTTTCTATTCAGGCGAAAACTAAGGGAATTAGATGTAGATTTATCTTATGTCCTACATCGCAAAGTTGGAAGGTTGGTTTATCTCTATCTGAACCTATCCTGAGTCCATCTTCAAAGGCATCTCTTTTACTTACAAGTTTTCAGCTGTATCATTATCGTCCTTGCTGGGTTTCTCTGGTTTTTCAACTTCAACTATTTTTTCATAGGGTCGATCGACATAAACTATCTTTTAAACCTCAACTATCTTCTATACAATCTTCTCTACTTCTACATACTTAATAACTTCAACTTCTACTATCCTTTCTAACTCACAAAATACTGGAATTTAGTATACTTAAGGAACTTCTTTTTAGACCTAGATGCTGGTTTTGAGCTAGACTGGTACTTCTACAACAATCGGTATGTATTTGTTCTTCTAGACTTCAACCGTTTATTTCACCTAGACATAATCTGAGCTTGTGAAGTAGGTTATTCTTTATACTTAGATGACTCTATCCACTACACGCTATTAGACTACTTCAACAGGGATCTAATAAATCTATTTACCAGTTTGCTAAGGTTTCAGGGCATTCTAGACAGTTAATGTATTCGAATTCATTTGTGGTTGTTGAAGCATTTCCTTTTCAACTTACTTTTATACTTTTGTATCCCATTCCGTTGGCTGAGATTCAAATATTTCAACTGGAACTTCTTTTATGAAAGGTATTTTGACATAGATTTTCTTTTATACAATTTTTTCAACCTACTTCTCCACTATTTTCTAGACCTCTTTGATGATTGGTACTTCAATGTATTTAGTAACTTCAACTGGTATATAAACCGGTTTCTCGATTTGGTTCTAAATGAGCAGTTCGATTGGAATTTCACGGAGCTGAATGTTTCGATTGGACATAATGGATGAGTTAAGAGCCATCTAGGCCTCAAGTTAGGTCATTTTGGCTTGAGAAGCATTATTTTGAACCTACTGTTTTGGGTTATCATAGAGCGACACATACATATCTGCTTCATCATTTAGGTGATTGTCTTCCTCCTAGACCAGCAAAATGTTTGATTTTGATGTAGTGGGACCGATTTAGATATGAGGAAGACTTGTTTTGTCTTCTTAGCTTCTAAGCAGTGGAGATAAGCTGGTGAGTGAGACAAGATTGTTTTTGTAGCTCATTCTGAATTTCTGCTGCTAGCTTAATGAGGGACTTTCCAATTAGTCATCAGTCTTCAAATCAATTAGAATTTTTTTCGGAACAGGCTCAGGATCTGGCATAACCAAGCTCAACTAATGATCAGTCTAATTTTAGACGACAATCTCAACTGGTATTTAGATCTCACCTTCTTCATTTTAGTCACAATCCTAAAATTCGTAGATCATGTCTCCCATCTAGATAATGATGTTTCGGCTGCTGCCGGCCACTTATCTGAGCTTCTAGATCAACTCTTCATTGTGTTCACGGAGAAGGTTGTTTTCTTAGGTGAGCCTTTATAGCTTTGTCCTCAATTCTGTGAAGTCAACTTCGTTTTAGCCTGAGAGCTGTAAGTAAGGTTAGGATCTGTATGGCGGGGTTTGGACAAATGAATAGATGGGTTACTAAGGTTCTTCTACCAATTAGAGTTCAATCGGGATTTCCATATCTCTCTTGATAACTATTGGAATCTCATGAACTGTGATAACATCTATGGGTATTTCCCTGATCTCGACTATCTCAGTTGCAATCTCCTGAACCTTGATTTCCTTCGATTTTGTCTTAAGAGTGGGATTGATTTAGAATGGAATTTGATTTTGATCCCAGGTAATTGCCCTTGACTTTTCAGATACCAGGAATTCGCTGGAATTCCAAATTTTTTTTTCCTAGGTATTGACAAGCATTTCAAGTAGATCAACTTGGAATGTTGCATCTTGTGTGGATTTTTGCACAAACATTTAAACTGGAATTTCACGGATCAATGTCTGATGGATTTTGTTGGTGGGATGATTCTATAATTTTAAAGAATAATCTTTATTGGCTTTGTATTCAGTCCATCCAACGTTTCTCAGAACCTTCATAAACTCATTATGCCATTTCAAAAGCTTAATTTCCTCCATCTGGTAATAGTTGACGTAATCGAAGGAAAGTCCGTTCAGTTCAATGCGCAACTCCTCCATTTTTTGTGAGGTTTTACCCCTAAACACGTTATCCTCCATCAGCTATGACAAAACTGTGCTCATGTTCTGGTAGACTTTGATGTTGTCCTTCGAGAGTGAGAGCTATTCCTTGAACAAACTATCCAGCTCTCCGAGTGCACGATCTTTGACTGAGATGATTTTGTTGAGGTAACAGACTTCATCTTCAAGGCTTTGTATTTTGCGCTGCATTGAGAGACCAAGTGTTTTCTCTTCTCCAACAGAACTAGCAGAAGCAGTACTCTTCATTAAATATAATATAAACTTGGCATATAATCCAAATCTGCGTAATGCAGCAGAGATCGAATTATTAGATTATAGGTGCAAATGGAGTTAACTTTGAACCTCGACATTAGCTATAATAAAAGTTATTTATTTTAAGTTCTACTTGTTTCTAAAAAAAATACGCGAGGCAAAGAACTAATTCCACTTGATCCTAAAGCAGGTCTTGCTCCGATGGTCTAGACTAACTTTCTGAGGCACAAATCAAGAGTTGTGTCTAAGTGCTGGAAAAAAGAAGGTGTAACGGATAGTTCGTGGTTCTGGAAAGAAATGCCATTGTGTTTTTGAGATTGATAGATTGAACTATACATGGATCATTTTTTAGCGTAGGAAAGTTTGATGGTGACTCCTCCGATTTGAGTGTCGTTTAGAGCGGATAGGGCGTTTCCAGCCTTGAATTCGTCTTCATATTCGATAAAAGCATAGTTTTTGGGTGCCAAACGCACATCTCTTGATAATAAGATAGTTACACTAAGCCTGGGAATCTCATGAAGTATTCAGTCAACAGCTAGGCAGTGATCGTCTGGTCCAGTCCCTGGCAGAAGAGGATGTGGTTGGGCAAATTATTGGACTAAGTCGCAAACTAAGTACGTTTTCTAGCTTTTTGAGGACGTTCTTCTCTCGCTCCACTCGTGCTTTAATTTGTTGTGGGCGGTGGATGAACTTCTCCTCAAACTTGAGTTGGTAATAGTCTTATGGTTTTTACCTGATTTGGAAAGTGCCATCAAGTTTGGCGACAACATCTGACTTCTCTTTAGCAAATTGTATTTTCTAGTTGAAATGACACGTACCATAGTCTTACCGTACAATTCGCGGCCATTGAAATTACGTCTGGCCTACATGGCGGAGTTGATATCTTTGAAAATGAGGAAGGCTTGTCCTCGCATCCTGATGTTCCGCTTGGCAATTATCTTCATGAGATCCCACTTACATCTATAATCTCACCGTACTCTTCGAAGATGTTGAATAGCGCATCTTTGAGCTACTCGATCGGCACCTTCTCGTTCAGGTTGTTTATGTATATGGTGTTGTTGGGAGGGTTCTACACTCGGCTTCGCACCTCATCAGGTCCGACAGTTCCCAAGGGATGGCTCAGAAGCGGCAGATTCATTGTAAAAGGATAAATTATAAAACTATTAGGTGAAACACCAAACCCTTGGATGTAAGAGATAATACATTTAAGTTAAACGAGATTCTTAAAATAGGTGATTGGATTAGGTTGATAAATTATCCTAATCATGAGTATTTCAAGGTATTTTCGTTTCTGTTTATGCCTTCAAAACTTAAACAAAGAGATTCAATAATTTTAAAGAACTTGGCCTATTTCTTATTTATTCATGAAACTAAACATGCCGAATCCTTTAAGATTTATTCAATTCCAGACCTCATTCGTCATAGTCCTTCAGTCTAATATATTAAGGCTGAATATTCATAAACCTGCTGAGTTTAACTTCAACTAAGCTCAGGCAGTGATGAGAGGGCAATGATTACTCAGATTGACTGAGGTATCAATAAGATGATTATCGCAATAAGTTTAAATACGATATCTCGTAAAATTTGGTCCTTTAGACCTGTCACTCACTCGCCTTCAGCAAATCAGCTGCTGTAATCGTTCCTCCATCTTTCTTTACAGCATTTCCTTGATTTCTTATGCGCTGAAGTTGTCAAGGCTATCTAGACCTAGCTGTTAGCAGGCCTGTTCGCGAGTGACGAATTTGCCCTTTATCCTCAATCTTCCATCAGCCACTTTCTTTCTGCAGTCGTAACTCACTTTTTTCCGCCATATCCTGCGCTTCCTAAGTCGAAAAGAACTTACTTTTTTTCGAGGTACTTGAGGAGCTTAACTCTCCTATTCTCAAAGGGAATAGGACCGATTTTTCTACTGAAAGTTTCATCCAAGCCAGCTTTAATAGCAGCTACAGTAGAGTTGAGAGTAGAGTTGACTTCTTGCCAAGCGTTTTCAAAGCAGTAGATTTAGGTTTAAAGCAAGTAGTCTTCCAGGTACTTTTTAATAAGGATCTTTTTCTCTTCTTACTCAGCTACATCCAAACTGGATTATATCTCCTTGATTCTTTTCATAATTTCTATCTTGGGGTTCCTGCTGAAGCGCTCTATGTTTTCAGAGTAGTCCACGACAGAAACGTCAACTGTAGTTTTATTTTCCTCTTATGTATCTTGGGATATTTTGGACTTTATTTTTTATTTGGCGGCCCAGACAGTGTGAAAAGTGTTGCTGTTGATGTAGCAGTTGTCATCCTCATGGGGTTCCTAGCTCTCAAAGTGCTCAGAATAGTTCAGTTAACTCACATAACTCTATTAATCTTCATATTCGATAATCTTGTCCAAATCACATTCAAATCTGAACAATTAGAGTCCACTGCTCCTTTTGCACCTAGTCCTTTAGGTTCTGCGCCTGGAAGGTCCACAGCTAGCTTGCAACTAGCCCAAATCCTATTCTTCAAGCATGAAATCATCCAAAATATCCTGGACCTCCTGTCTGATGAGCCCCTTTGTGACTGGTGTGAGGGTGATCTCTGAGTGGTCGAGTTCGATGGGTTCAAGCTAGAGAGAGTCTTGAGATGATGGATCCTGAATAATAAAAAGAGGGTGATGGAGGGTAATACATAAACTGTTAAGTAATGGGTTAGCTGATGCTGAAGAAAAGCAGCCAATAACTTAATAATTTATGTATTAAAAATTTAAAAAATATTACTTGCTCATGATGGGGGGAGGATGGTTTGATCAGGGGAGAGTATTCTTTGAGCATGTACTACGACACGTCCAGATAAGAGGTATAGTTGCGGCAAGTAGTAACTTTCTTGGTTGGATCTCCCTCAAACATTGCCTTCTCCTGTAAAAGCTATTATATAATTAGATGTTGATGCTACTAAACAAATCCTCGCCAACTTTTGTACATTTACATAAATACCCATTTCTTTTCCTAATCTGCTCCTCATCATTCGTACTCTACTCTTAAGGTGATCTCGGTTGATTGGCTGGCAAATATAGATCAAAACGACTATAACAGATGAAAATAGTTTGGAAAAAATAATTTGTAACTTTAGCAATTTAGTTGAAACAAGGCTTTCCAACTCTAGACCTCTTGATTTTAAAGCATAAAAATGTACAAATTAATGAAAGGAGCCGTTACTTATTTAGTTTTCCAAAAAGAGAAGCAAAGCAAAGAAAATATCCAACCACGGGTAATCCTAATCTTACAAAATTTTATGAAAAAAACGTCTTGGTTGAATATTCTCATTAAAAAATTGGTTTCTTATTTAGATTTTTAAGGTGGCTCCTTTTTCGTAACTGTGTCAAGGCAATTTAATTTAAACAAAAGATTAAAGAGTAACATTTAAAGCCTTCAACTTAGCTCAAAACAGCAAAAGCATAAACCATCACCTTACTTTCACAAGTACAGGATAAACCTACTTTGGAGCTCAGCCACGTTTTCCTTGAGTTTCGCTTTGGTTATCCTGTTGTTTCCTAAATACAGCTCTTTCAAATAGGGCAGACCTTTGCTTAAGAATACGCTGAAACAATTTTCGGTTAGTTTGTTACCTGTCAGCACAAGCGATTATACAGGCTTATCCCAAATGAAGTTAATTAGCACAGGAATCTGCAAATCAGAAAGGTCCACATTAACAAGTTTGATGATATTAATGAGCTCAAAATCAAACATGCTCAAGTAAGTGTGCAAATCTAAAGAAGATATCTTATAGTTTGTGAGTTCAAGCGTCCTGTTTTGAAGAGTGGTTTTCTAGTAAGCTTCTTTAAGATAGGTAGTCATTAACCTTGTAAGTGACTCAGAATGGTACTTGGATTACAGAAAGCAGCTTATCTTCGATTTAATCTCATCTCCTTACAGCTTCTGCATTTGACCATCACTAGAAATATTGGACCTATGGGACTTAGAGTTTCCTATTTTGCTTTTTAGACTCATTGAACGATTCATATCGTTGCTTGATATCTAATTTCCAAATTATTTGCTCTTATAAGATCTTTCATCTATTTTTGGGTGGACTTAGATAAAAGATTGGATGACGTTTTGATCGTGATAGAACTGATACCTTTACAGAAATCTAGTTTTGTCCAAGCTTCTACCAAAGTCTTCGAGTTTAGTGATTTTCTTGTAGCTTGAGTAATTATCTCTCATTTTTTCCTTTACAGGAGTGTTGAATACACAGCTTTGGTGAGGTTTGAGCTCTTGGCCTTACTTTTTATCCAAAAACTGAGACATGGTTGTAGCCTGGTTTAGAATGCGTACAAAATCCATAAAATGTTATGTTTAATGATGCCCTTCACAGTTAATTTCACTTATTTTGATGTCCATGAATTCAGAAGTAGCACTTCTACATCTTTGATCGCGGTTAATCGATTATAATGCCTTATTGTGCTTAGGAGACTAATCTAATTCCTCACTAACTTCCTCAACAATATTTTAATTCTAGACAAAATCTTTGAGTTCTGACCATTTTACCTCTTTCGAGAGGCTCAGTTTATATATGTCTCCTTCAGGAGTATGGACTATAGTTTTAGTATTGATGTGTTAGTTGAGACAAGGGACACAGGAATTAAATTCACCTTTCACCAGGTTTGGAGCGTTGATCCAGTTGAAGCAAAAGTTGCATCTCACTTCAATAATTTCTCTGATTATTTCTCTCATAAATAACTTTGCTAACCTAACTGAATATTAATATTTATCATAAACTTTTTTGGCCTATACAACGATCGGACTTTAGTTACTTTTCTTTTTGAAAAAATAAGAAAAGTTATTGTATGGGTTGGGTATTTTAGAAAAATCTTTGAAATTCCTATAGATTCTCACTGATTAAGATATAACCATATAAGTTATATAATATCACAGAAATGAACGTAAGGCGTGTGTAATTTAGGTGTCTGCAGAATCTCGGGGGAGTAAATCACTGAAAGCCAAATATGTTGCTAAAAAATCCGAAATCGACCAAACCCTTTTTGGTAAATATACTTCTATACAGGCATTAGAGCTAATATGCCTCAAAGAAACGAAGATTAGCTTAAAAAAGTCTCTCAGCTAGTAAAAGACAAAAACTATAATCACAGATAACTGGCTGTTTTAAAGCAGGAAGATATCGTGAGGATGAAAGTAAATAGCTTCTTAAGCAGGAAACTATCCGCAAACCGACTAAATAAGAAGAAGAGCTATAAAAAAGAATGGCTGAGGAGGAGAAAGAACATAAGTTAGCTTTAGCCAAAATGAAAAGATAGCAAATGCTCAAAATCGAAGAATAAAAGAGAAGAAATCCTGTTTTAAACTAGCTTGAAAGAGAAAAGTTAGAACACAAAAGCGTGATTCAGGATAAAGCTACTTAAGCTTCACGTGAAGAGCTAGATGATGTTAAGCTAATGAACAAAATGGTGGCATATGCCAAAGCAGCTACTATTAGAGAAAAGCAGCTTGATTAAAAGAAAAGAGACTGGGAATCCTTCAAGGTTCAAGAAAAGAAAAAAGATACAATGATGGAAATCGAAAGATTGAAAAAGATTAAAGAGCTTGAATAAATTGAATAAAGTAGAAGATAAGAAGCTTTAAGGGGAAAAGAAGTAATCATTGAGCAAATCAAAGCTAGAGAACTTGATAGGCTACGCCAAAGATAAGAACAAGAAAGAGAAGGACAAATTCTTGTTCAAAAAATGAAATAATTGCAAATCGAAGATCAAAGGCAAAATTAAGTAAGTTTTAATTAATTAAGAAAAAAAGATAACAACAGAAAAAGATTAACTCCTAAATTCTGGAAACCAATAAAAATGCAATTCTAATGATCGAACAAAGAAAAAATAAAGAAAAAGAAGAAGAGTAAAAAATAACTCAATACATCAAAGAAAAAGCTGAGAAATAGGCCTAACTGCAAGCAGAACAAAAGTATATTTTGGGTTATTTAGACGAATCAAATAATAGAAAGAAAAGTAAATTCAAAGGCTCAGATAAAGACAAGAAAAAGCTTCTGATAGACAATCTTAACTTGATGCACTTAGAGCTAAAAGAGCAGTTGAAGCTAACTAAAGAGTGGCGAGGGAAAAGGATAGAATCTAAGCATAGATTAGAGCCAACAAAGCTCTTTAATTGCAAAATGCAAGGATTTAGCAGCAATTGGAAAAATAGAGGCGACTTGAAGAGCAAACAAAAGCTTATAAATCATAATTCTAAACAGCAGTTACCAAGCATAAATAACTGAGAGAAGTGGAAGAAAAGATTTAAAAAGAGAGGAAATAACTACTGAAAAAGCACGCAAGCGAATTAAAAAAGCAAATTACTGACAAGCATTAAGGAAAGCAACAAACAAAGCAAACTAAGTAAATTGAAAACAAAAAATTCCAGTAAAACTGGGAAGCTCAAAAGGTCCTAGTCGATAAGATAAAAGAAGATAAGATCCAAGAGCTAAGAAACCTAAACATCCCCTAAAAATACATAGTTTAACTTCAAAACAAGCAAGTCAAATGATTAACACCCATAATTGAGGGCAACTAGTTAAAATAAGTAATTCGTCATTTTTTTTATCTTTTGCCTTCTATTTCTCTGCTCATATATTACTTTGCTTTTATTGGTAAACATAATGAGGATTATATCACTCAAGATTGAAATTCAAGTTACTCAGATCTTCTGGTTAGTAATAAGGTATAAATATTGGAAATAAGTACAATCATCCTAATATAAGATGACACATAATCAAAGAGATGAATCTCATTTGGTCTTTGACTTCTTCACTTTTTTATTCTTGTTTTTTTTGGGTTCATTTTTACTTAATAACCATACTCCGCTGCCAATTATTAGAAGAATTAAGCACACAAAAGCTAAGATAACTTTCTTTTGCTTGTAAATCGGGGTCAATAACTCATGCTTATCGTTCAATAGTTGAGAGTTAGTCAGTCTGATATTCTTTTATTCAGTCGAAAGGGTCATTGTTTTTTATTCAGTTAAGATATTTGTGATTTCTTTTAAACTATTTTACTTGATAATTATTTTTTCCTCAATCTATTTTCCAATATCCAGCTAAGAATTAGATAACTTTGGATTTTATCCTCGTGGGGTTAATAAATTTTCATTATGAATCATTTACTTTCCCTGTGGGCTAAAGTTTAGCTCCAAATTCTCTGGATTCTTCAGCTAAACTTCGCTTAGTGCAATTTTT
>Ga0316217_10001728_pt1 | contig 27655 bp, 24 predicted proteins | sample 1anoAmetaG_FD_203633 | JGI IMG/M metagenome (GOLD analysis project Ga0316217, IMG submission 203633) | Freshwater microbial communities from Trout Bog Lake, Wisconsin, USA - 1anoA | ecosystem: Environmental > Aquatic > Freshwater > Lake > Hypolimnion/Profundal zone | place: USA: Wisconsin...
GGCGGCCCAGAGCAGCAGCTTCCGGCGCCGACGGTAATCCTGCCAGGCATCGATGGGTGGGGGCATGGGCGACCTGGATCCGGAAAAGGCGGGCGGCCGGGATGACCGCCCTGCCCGAGGATATCAGCCCGCCGCCGCCGGGTATCATGGGAACCGGCCGCCGGCCCCAGGAGGCACCTTGACGTCGAACCAGGATATTGACCCTTCCCTGCTGCTGGACCACGCCCTGGCCTGCCTGGCGGCGCTGCCCGGGCTGCGCCCCGGGGACCGGATCCTGGCGGCCATGTCCGGCGGCATCGACAGTTCGGTCATGGCCGCGCTGCTGCACCGGGCCGGGTTCGAGGTGGTGGGCGTCTCCATGCAGCTGTTCGATAAAAATCAGCACGTCTCGCGTATCCTCGCAGAGGATACCGGGAAGACCCGCGGCGGCACCGTGCCGGAGACCGAGGGCAAGTGCTGCACCCTGGATGACTTCCAGGACGCCCGGCGGGTGGCCTTCCAGTCCGGCTTTCCCCACTATGTACTGGACCTGGAGCAGGCCTTCCGGGAAGCGGTGATCGAGCCGTTCGTGGCCGGCTACCTGCGGGGCGATACGCCAAGCCCTTGCATCAGTTGCAACCAACACCTGAAGTTCCGCGCGCTGCTCGACAGCGCCGCCGAGATGGGCTGCGCCTTCGTGGCCACTGGCCACTACGCCCGCATCGCCCGGGACGCCCGGGGCTTCCATCTGCTCAAGGCGGCCGACGCGGCCAAGGACCAGAGCTATTTCCTGTTCACCCACGACCAGGCCAGCCTGGCCCGGACCCTGTTCCCCCTGGCCGGGTTCAGCAAGCCCGAGGTGCGCCAGCTGGCCCGGGACCTGGGCCTGCACCTGGCGGACAAGGCGGAGAGCCAGGAGATCTGCTTCATCCCCGGCCGCTACGACGGCTACATTGACGATGCCGGCCTGGCCCCGGCCCGGTCCGGGCGCGGGGTGATCCGCCACCTGGACGGCCGGGCCCTGGGCAGCCACGAGGGCACCTGGCGGTTCACCGTGGGCCAGCGCAAGGGGATCGGCATCGCCTACGCCAGCCCGCTGTTCGTGGTGCGGGTGGACCCGGACACCGACACGGTCTGGGTGGGCGGCGAGGCGGACCTGCTGGGCCGGGAGCTCACCGCCGGCCGGATCAGCTGGTGCCTGGAGCCTCCGGCCGGGCCGCTGGCCTGCAGGGCCCGGATCCGCTCCCGGGGCGCCGAGGCGGAGGCGGAGCTGCGGCCCCTGGAGGGGAACCGGGCGCGGGTGGTGTTCCGGGAGCCCCAGCGGGCCATCGCCCCCGGCCAGGCGGTGGTGTTCTACGCCGGCGACGAGGTGCTGGGGGGCGGCTGGATTGAGCGGGATTCCACCGCGGGATCGCGGTAACATCGTCGAACCCCGTCCACGTCCCATCCCTGAGGCCAGAAGCCCATGGCCTTCCCAGCCCGGATTTTCCGCTCCGCCCGGATGCGCGCTTTGGCCGCGCTGGTGTGCCTTCTGGGCGCCGGGGCGCTGCTGAGCTGGTGGTCCGTGGCCCGGGCCGGCCGGGAGCTGCGCGAGGACCTGGTCCGCGAGGCGCGCTCAGTGGCCGAGGCGCTGGACCTGGACCGGATCAAGGCGCTGTCCGGCGCCGAGGCGGACCTGGCCAGCCCGGGCTACCTCCGGATCAAGGCCCAACTGGACGCGGTCCGCCGGTCCGGCCCTGCCCTGCGCGCCATCCGGCTCATGGGGCGCCGGGCCGACGGCACCATCGTGTCTCTGGTGGACAGCGAGGACGGAGCCCCGGGCGCCGCCGCGCCCGGACAGGCCATGCCCGGACTCCCCGACGGGATCCGCCGCAGCTTCAAAGCCCAGACCGAGGGGGCGGTGGGTCCCTACACCGACCGCCGGGGCGCCTGGGTCACGGGGCTGGCCCCGGTCTACGAGCACCTTACCGCCAAGTACGTGTCCCAGGCCCCGGAGGACGCGGTGGCTACGGTGCGCCGGGCGGCGGCGTTCTACCGCGCGTCCGGCCGGGAGCGGCTGCTCCGGGAGGTCCAGGACCCCAAGGGGTCCCTGCGCGCCGGGGAGCTCTACCCCATCGTCTACGACCGGAACATGAACCTGCTGGCCCAGCCCCGGGAGACCACGCCGGCCGGAGCCGGCGACGAGGCCTTCCGCAGGGAGGTCCAGGACATCGCCCGAACCCGGGGCAGCGGCTGGCTGGACTACCGCTACGAGGACCCCTCCAACCTGACGCTCGAGCCCAAGACCGCCTACGTGGAGCGGCTGGACGACCTGATCGTCTGCGCCGAAGCCTACCAGGGCAAGGGCCGGCTGCTGGGCGTCCTGGCCGTGGACAGCTCCGCCCGGTCCGGGGCCTGGAGGCTGTTCCGCGCCGCCCTGCCGCCGGCCTTGCTGACCCTGGCCCTGGCCGGACTGCTGCTGGCCGGCGCGGCCCTGCGGGCCAGGCCGCGCAAGCTGCCGGTCCTGGCCGCGGCCGCCGGCCTGATCCTCACCCTGTTCCTCGCCTGGACTGCGCACACCGTCGAGGCCAGGAACCGGTCCCTGGCGTTCCAGGCCCTGGCCGCCAGCCAGACCGGCCGCGTCGCCTCGGCCCTGCTCGGCCTGCGCGACCAGGAACTGGAAGGCCTGGCGCACTTCTACGCCGCCTCCGAGGCGGTATCCCCGGACGAGTTCCGGACCTTCGCGGGCTACCTGACCCAGGAGCAGTCGGTCCAGGCCTGGGAGTGGATCCCCGCGGTGCCTGCCTCGGGCCTGTCCCGGTGCGAGGCCGAGGCCCGCGCCGCGGGAATGGCGGGGTTCCAGATCTGGCAGCGCGACGCCCAGGGCAAGCGGGCGCCGGTTGCCGGCCGGGCGGTGTACTATCCGGTCCTGCGGGTCGCGCCCCTGGCCGGCAATGGCAACGCGGTGGGCTTCGACCTGGGCTCTGAGCCGGTGCGCGCCGCCGCGCTGGATCAGGCCGCCCGCAGCGGCCTGGCCACCTGCACCGAGCCGGTCACCCTGGTGCAGGAGTCGGGGGGCCAGAAGGGGGCTCTGGTGTTCCGCCCGGTGTTCCGCGAGGGCGACGGGCGGCTGCGCGGATTCGCCCTGGCCGTGCTGCGCATGGGCACCCTGCTCAAGGCCAACGCCGACCCCGGGGACACCACCTGGCTGGAACTGGCGCTGCTGCGCCGGGAGGGGGTGTTCGAGCAGGTCGCCGGCGGCGGCCGGGAGGCCCCCGGCCAGGGGCTGGCGGCCACCCGCACCGTGTTCGCCTTCGACAAGGTGTTCGCCATCACCGCCCGCGCCGGGCCGGGGTTCTTCCGGCTGCACCCGGCCCAGGCCGGGTGGCTGGTGTCGCTCATCGGCGCCCTGCTCACCGCGGTGGTGGCGGTGCTCATCCACCTGACCCGGCAGCGCCAGGCCGAACTGGGGCGGCTGGTGGCGGAGCGCACGGTGGAGCTGCGGCAGAGCGAGGCCTCCCTGCGCCGGAGCGAGGAGCGGCTGCTGCGCGAACTGGACCTGCAGAAACAGGCCGAAGAGGAACTGCGCGCCAGCAACCGGCGGCTGGAGCTGGCCACCGAACGGTCCCAGGCCCTGGCGGTGCTGGCCGACCGGGCCAATGCCGCCAAGAGCGAGTTCCTGGCCAACATGAGCCACGAGATCCGCACCCCCATGAACGGGGTGCTTGGCATGGCGGAACTGCTGGCCGGGACGGTCCTGGCCGGCGACCAGCGGGAGCTGCTGGAGACGATCATCCGCTCCGGCCAGAGCCTGCTGGCCCTGCTCAACGATATCCTGGACTTCTCCAAGATCGAGGCCGGCCAGCTGACTTTGGAGCACATTCCGTTCGACCTGGAGCAGCTGGTGTTCGACGTGGCGGAGCTGTTCTGCGCCAGGCTGGAGGACCGGCCGGTGGAACTGCTGGTGGACTTCGACCCTGCCCTGCCCTCCCAGGTCCAGGGCGATCCCGGGCGGATCCGCCAGGTGCTGAGCAACCTGGTGAGCAACGCCATCAAGTTCACCGAGGCCGGACACATCCTGGTGGAGGTCCGCCGGGCGCCGGACCTGGGCGGGCGCCGTCAGTACGGCTTCACGGTGCGGGACACCGGCATCGGCATCCCCGAGGCCGAGCAGGCCCGGCTGTTCACCCCCTTCGTCCAGGCCGATTCCTCCACCGCGCGCCGGTTCGGCGGCAGTGGGCTGGGCCTGGTCCTGGTCAAGCGCATCGTCGAGGCCATGGGCGGCGGGGTCCGCCTGGAGAGCCGCGAGGGGGAGGGCACCAGCCTGTTCGTGGTCTGCCCGCTGGACGCCGACCCGCGGCCGCAGCCGCCGGCCGGGGCCCCGGACATCGCCTGGAGGCGGATCCTGGTGGTGGACGCCCTGGAGGTCAACCGGTCCCTGCAGAGCCGGCTGCTGGAGGCCTTCGGCGCCCGCCCCGCCGCGACCGGCTCCTGCGAGGACGCCCTGGTCCGGATCGGCGCCGCCCTGCACCGGGGCGAACCGTTCGACGCGGCGCTGGTGGACCTGGGCCCGGGTGGCGCCTCCTTCGGCCGGGCGGTGCGCAGCGATCCGCACTGCCGGTCCATGGCCCTGGTGGCGCTGACTTCCGCCGGCCTGCGCGGGGAAGCCGCCGGCCTGGCGGAACAGGGCTTCGACGGCTACCTCACCCGGCCGGTGGGCGGCGCGACCCTGGCCCGGCTCCTGGCCGCGGCCATGCGCCGGGCGCAGCAGCCATCCGGAGCAGGGATGATCACCCGCCACTCCCTGCTGGAGCACCGGCCGGATCCGGAGCACCGCGCCCCGATCCAGTGCCGGGTCCTGGTGGTGGAGGACCAGCGGATCAACCAGACCCTCGCCCGGCGGTTCCTGGAAGCCGCCGGATGCGAAGCGGAGGTGGCGGGCAACGGCCGCATCGCCCTGGAGATGCTGGCGGCCCAGGCGTACGACCTGGTCCTCATGGACTGCCACATGCCGGAGCTGGACGGGTTCGCGGCCACCGAGCGGATCCGCGGGCAGGAAGCCGGCACCCCGCGCCGCCTGCCCATCATCGCCATGACCGCCAACGCCATGGCCGGGGACCGGGACCGCTGCCTGGCCGCGGGCATGGACGACTACCTCACCAAGCCGATCACCCGGGACGCCCTGCTGCACGCGGTGGCGCGCTGGGCGCCGAAGGTCAGCCCCTGACCGCGCCGGCGATGGTCTGGGCGCAAAGTTCCAGCCCGGTGCGGGACACGTCCAGCACCAGGTCGAAATGGCGCGGGTCGTGCCAGTCCAGGCCGGAGATATCGCGGATGAACGCCGCCCGGTTGCGGTCCGACTCGGCGATGGCCCTGCGGGCGGCCTCGGGGTCCGGCATCACGCCCCGGTCCACCAGGAGCGCGACCCGGAACGCCAGGTCGGCCCGGAGGCTCACGTGGAGCGTCGCCGGCCGGCCGCGCAGGGCGACGAATCCGCCGCGGCCGACGATCACCGAGGGGGCGTGGGCGGCCATCTCCAGCATCAGGCGCATTTCCAGCTCGAACAGGTCGCGGCTGTAGATGGGCAGCTCCAGCGGCGGCGCGCAGGGCGCCTCCAGCGAGCCCATGGTGAGCACGGCCATCAGCTGGCTCAGGTAGCCGCTGGGGCGCTCCTCCTGGCGGGACAGGCCGGCCACGGAGCGCCCGGTGGCCTCCGCCGCCTTGCGCAGGATCCGGCGGTCGCAGAAGTGCCAGCCCAGCTTGCGGGCCACCAGGAACCCCACTTCGGTGCCGCCGCTGCCCAGGCTGCGGGAGATGGTGATGGCGGGGTTCGGGTCCATGCCGCGCTCCTGGATGCTTTATTTACAGTGTCCTCCCAATCCCGGCCCGGCGCGCACCCGGATTTACCTGGGGTCCTCCATCCAGGTCATCGCATCGATTTCCCGCCGCCAGGGAATGGACGGCTGTGCGCCCATGCGGGTGACGCTGAGGGCCGCGGCCCGGTTGGCGAAGTCCAGCGCCTCCGGCATCGGCCGCCGCTCGGCCAGGGCCACCGCCAGCGCGCCGGTGAAAGTGTCGCCGGCGCCGGTGGTGTCCACGGCCCGGACCGGACGCCCCGGCACCCGGAAGGCCTGGCCCCCGGCCTGGGCGCAGGCCCCGTCCCGGCCCAGCGTGATGATCGCCGACTGGAGGCCCCGGGCCACCAGCTGTCTGGCGGCCTCCGGGGCCTCGGCCGCGGCGACCGGGCCGCACCCCAGCAGGGCGCCGGCCTCGTGTTCGTTCACCACCAGGATGCCCATGGCCGGGTCCAGGGCCAGGTGCCCGGGCGGCACCGGGGCGAAGTTGAAGACCACGGGCTTCCCGGCCTGGCGGGCCAGTTCCAGGGCGCGCAGGGTGGTGTCCGGGCGCAGCTCCATCTGCAGCACCACCAGGCTGGCCGCGGCGAAATCGTCCCGGCAGGCGTCCAGGTGCCCGGGTTCCAGCCGGTAGTTGGAGCCCGGGGCCACCGCCAGGTAGTTGGCGCCGGCCTGGTCGAACATCACCAGGGCCGCGCCCGAGGGGCCGTCGGCGACGTGGACGATGCGGCCGGCGTCGATCCCGGCCTCCCGGAAGTTGCCCATCAGCGCCGGTACCTGCGGGTCGTTGCCCAGGCAGGTGATGAAGGTGACCTGACCCCCGGCCCGGGCGGCCGCGACCGCCTGGTTGGCGCCCTTGCCGCCGAAGGTCTGCATGAACTGGCCATCAGTGACCGTCTCGCCCACCACCGGCAGCCGATCCAGCCGGATGATGAAATCGATATTGGAGCTGCCGATCACCAGGATGCGCGGGCGCATGGGCTCCCTCCAGCGGCCGAAACGTTCCAGGGCCTCCCGGTGGATCGCCGCTAATGCATGAACTATAAGCCCGGGGAGGCGGCAGTCCGAAGCTCCTTTGGCGTTCCTCGTCAAAAATTTCCATTGAGAATGAGTCCAACAACCCTTGCGGAAGACAAGATGAATCCTTAGGATGCATGCACGGTTGCCCGTCCACCATCCCTCCAATAGGAGAATAACGATGAAAATGTCAACATCGCTCGTGATTTGCTGTCTGGCCGCCCCGGCCCTCTGGGGCGCCGGCGCCAGCCAGGCCAGCCAGGTCAAGCGCGGCCAGTACCTGGTGGGGATCATGGGCTGCAACGACTGCCACACCCCGATGAAGATGGGCCCCCACGGTCCTGAGCACGACCAGACCCTCCTGCTGTCCGGCCATCCTGCCGGCCTGCAGATGCCGCCCGCGCCCGGCCTCGGCGAGGGCCCGTGGGTCTGGATCGGCGCCGGCACCAACACCGCCTTCGCCGGGCCCTGGGGCGTGAGCTACACGGCCAACCTGACCCCCGACAAGGAGACCGGCCTGGGCTCCTGGTCCGAGGCCGACTTCCTGGCCATGGCCCGCTCGGGCAAGCACCTGGGCAAGGGGCGGGACATCCTGCCGCCGATGCCCTGGGAAGCGGTGCACAGCGCCAGCATCTCCGACCAGAAGGCCCTGTTCGCCTACCTGAGGAGCCTCAAGCCGATCCACAACCCGGTTCCGGACCCGGTGGAACCCGCCCAGCCCTGAGGGCCGTCCCATGGGGATCGAACCGCTCCTGCTGGCCGCGCTGCTGGCGGCCCCGGGTCCAAAGGCGCCGGCCACGCTGTCCGCCACCGGGCTCTACCGCAAGGGCTCCGGGCTGGCGGTGGACCCGGCCAACCTCCCCTACGCGCCGCAGTATCCGCTCTGGTCGGACGGCGCGGGCAAGGATCGCTGGGCCTTCCTGCCCCCGGGCCGGACCATCGATGTGCATGATCCGGACGCCTGGGCCTTTCCGGTGGGGACCAAGTTCTGGAAGGAATTCAGCTTCGGCGGCCGCCGGGTGGAGACCCGGCTGCTCTGGCACAGCTCCGCCCGGGGCTGGACCTTCGCGGCCTACCAGTGGCGGCCGGACCAGTCGGACGCGGACCTGGTGGCCGAGGCGGGCGCCGACTCGGCGGCCGAGGTGGCCCCGGGCATCCCGCACCGGATCCCCGGCCGCCGGGACTGCCTGGCCTGCCACGGCGACGGCCCCGCGCCGGTGCTGGGGTTCAGCGCCCTGCAGCTGTCCACCGACCGGGATCCCGGCGCCCTGCACGCCGAGCCGCTCCGGCCCGGCATGGCGACCCTGGCCACCCTGCTGGCGCAGGGCCGGCTGGCTCCGGCCCGGCGCGAGTGGCTGGAGCGCCCGCCGCGGGTCCCGGCGTTCTCCGCCCGCACCCGCACCGCCCTGGGCTACCTGAGCGCCAACTGCGGCAACTGCCACCAGCCCGGGCGCCCCATCCCCGGGGTCCGGCTGATCCTGCGCCAGCCGGCCGGGCTCACCGACGCCGCCCCGGGCCTGGCCAGCACCGTGGGCCAGCCCACCCACAGCCACCTCCCGGGGCTCCAGGGGCCGACCCTGGCCATCGCCCCGGGCCACCCCGAGGCCAGCCTGATCCTGCACCGCATGAGCACCCGCACCGGCATCACCCGGATGCCGCCCACCGGGTCGGCGCTGGTGGACACCGAGGCGGTGGAACTGCTCCGGGCCTGGATCCGGGAGGACCTGCCGGCGCCTCCCGGTCCCGGAGACTGAATTTCCCGGTTCAGCCCTTCCTGCGGACGGTGTAGTTGGGCTTGCGCTTCTCCAGGAAGGCCTGCTTGCCTTCGCTGTAGTCGGCGCTCTGGTAGACCTGGCGGCGCAGGCCCTGGATCCGCTCCTGGGTCTCCGGGCTCATGGAGTAGGAGTTCCCGAGCACCCGCAGCTGCTCCTTGAGCACGCTGATGGCCAGGGGCGAATTCTCGAGGATCCGGGAGACCAGGTTGAGGGTGAACGCCTCCAGCTCCTCGGCCTCCACCAGGTGGTTCAGCACGCCCAGCTCCCGGGCCCGGGCCGCGCTGATGGGCTGGGCGGTGAAGAACAGCTCCTTGACGATGTGCATGGGCATGGCGCCGATGAAGCGCATGAGCCCGGTGGTGGTGTAGGGCACGCCCAGCTTGGCCGGGGTGATGGCGAAGGTGGCGGTGGGCGTGCCGATGGCCAGGTCGCAGGTCACCGCCAGGTCGCAGGCGCCGCCCCACACCGAGCCTTCGATCATGGCGATCACCGGCACCGGGCAGTTCTGCACCGCCCGCAGGGCCACGGCCAGGTCGTCGTTGTAGCCAAGGGGGTCGATGCCCGGGTCGGGCAGTTCGCGGATATCGAAGCCCGCGCTCCAGACCTTGCTGCCCTTGGGCGCCCGGATGATCACCGCCCGGGCCCGTCTGGCGGTGAGCTCGTGGATGGACTGCTCGATGCCGTTGAGCATGGCTTCGGACAGGCAGTTCCGGCGCTCCACGTTGTTGAGGGTGATGATGCCGATGCCGCCCTTGAGCTCGGTCAGGACCTGGGCCATATTGCCTCCAGACAAATTTTCATTTCCCGCCGGCCCCGGACACCGCCATCTTTTCGCGGAAGATCCCCGGGATGGCCAGCTTCGCGTGCTTGTTGTAGTCGAACATCACCAGCACGTCCTGGCTTTCGGCCACGCACGCCCCGGCGCCGTCCAGGATGGTGTGGCGCATGTGGAAGCTGGTGGTCTTCAGGTGCTCCACCGCGGTCCGCACCGTCACCTGGCCGGGGTAGAACAGCTGCTTGCGGAAATGGCAAGTGGTGGAGGCCAGCACCGGGCCGATCCCGGTATCCGCGTGGTGCTGCATCATGCCGATGGCTTCCATGTAGGTGAGCCGCGCGGTCTGGGCGTACCGCTGGATGGCCAGATTGTTCACGTGGCCGAAGGAATCCAGGTCGCTCCAGTCGATGCGGAGCGTGATGCTGGTGGAAAAGTCGATCATTCTGCCGCCTTGGCCGGAGCCGCGATGTCCGTATAGAACCATCTTAATCATATGGATAGGCCAGGGGCCAGGGCGGCGGGCCTTGCGGCGGGGATTCAGCGTGCTAAGCTGAGCGGCCTTTCCAGGAGAAAGCCATGAAAAATACGACCACAGAACCGCTCGCCGCGGTCAAAATTCCCAAGGCCCAGGCCATCGAGAAGCTCGCCCGGCATGTCGCCGCGGTCAAGGTCCAGCTGGAGGCCGCCAAGGCCCAGCTCAAGGCCGCGGTGAGCCCGGGGCGATACGCGCTGAACTTCCAGGTCAACGCGCTCAAGAAGGAGATCCATCACTGCAAGACGCAGATATCGAGGCTGCAGAAGGATCCGCGGACCGAGGTGGCCTGGTCGGACAAGTACGGGGCCTAGCCCAGCCGGCCGATGAAGCCCTCCACCGCCTCGACCTCGGCCTGGGCCCGGCAGTACCAGTCCAGCAGGGACGCCACCCTGAGCCCGAGGTTCGAGCCCATCGTCGTCTTGATGATCTCGCATTGGCTGGAAACGATCGGCACCAGCAGCTTGCGCAGGGTTCCGGCCAGGTTCTTGTCCGCCAGGGTCTCCATCCCGTTCTCCAGGGCTATGACCCCGCGGATGAACGAGCAGAAGGTCAGCAGGGTCGACAACCCGGTGAAGGCTGCGGTGAAGCTGATCAGGGCCAGGGGTTCGTCCTGGATGGCGACGCCCATGTCCGCCAGCACGGCCTTCAGCTCGTCCCCCAGGAGCTCGTGGAGCTTGCCGATATGCCGGTCCAGGTCCTGGAGGTGCCGCTCCGCGGTGCTGCCCGTGAGGCTGAAGGTTCCAGGATGAAGGTAGATGGGATCGGGTTTCATGGGGGCTCCCGGGCCGCAGCCTGCGGCCCACGGCGCTGCCGCGCCTGCCCGTGGCCGGGCGCCCCCGGGGCTCGCGGAGGGGGTGGCTGGGCAACGGAATCCGATGATCAGTTTATTAATTTAGCCGCCCGTGTCAAGGCAGGACGGGATGAATTTCAGGCTTTGCGCCTCCGGGCCTGACCCTCCGCCAGGTGAGCGTAGAAACTGCTTCGGCGCACGTCCTCCTCCACCCGGATCGCCTGGTGCAGGGGCGGGAAGGCCCGCTGCTCGCATTCGGCCCGGTCGCACAGCCGGCAGGTGACCCCGATGGGCACCGGGGACTGGTCCAGCACCAGGCCGTCGGCGTAGACCAGCTCCCGGGCGTGGCCGATCTCGCAGCCCAGGCCCAGGGCCTGGATGGCGTGCTGGCCGCGGTAGTTGCCGGTGTCCTTGTTGACGGTCCGGGCGATGCAGAAGTACTTGCGGCCGTCGTTCATCTCGCTGATCTGGGTGCGGATCAGGCCCGGGGTGAGGAACGACGCGTGGACGTTCCAGCGCGGGCAGCAGCCCGAGTAGCGGGCGAAGCGGATCCCCGAGGCGGAGAAGCTCTTGGAGATGTTGCCGGCGATATCGATGCGCAGGAAGTGGAACGGGACCCCCTCCGCTCCGGGCCGGCGCAGGGTGGTGAGCCGGTGGCAGACCTGCTCGAAGCTGGCCTGGAACCGGCGGGACAGCAGCTCGATGTCGTAGCGGGCGGTCCGGGCCGCCCGCAGGAACGGGGTGTAGGGCATCAGCACCGCCCCGGCGAAGTAGTTGGCCAGGGCGACCCGGGCCATGGACCGGGCCACCGGCTCCACCAGCAGCGGGTCCTCGGTGAGCTGGTCCAGCAGGTCGCCCAGGGCCAGCAGCGCCCACTGGTGGGCCAGCTGGAAGGTGCGGCTGCGGGGCGAGAGCAGCTCGGACAGGCTCAGCACCCGCTGGGCGGGGTCGTAGCGGCGCAGCACCCCCGGCGTCTCCTCGGCCCAGTGGATGCGCACCTGGATGCCGCGCTCCCGGAAGGCGTCCACCAGCCCGGAGTAGAGGAAGTCCTGGTCCGGGGTGGGCTGCGGCCAGAGGTCCTCGGCGGCCTGCTCCAGCTCCGGGAAGTGGTTCATCTTGCGCTGGACGAAGTCCCCGGCGGCCTCGGACGGCAGGGGCGAAGCGGCGGCGGGGAAGCCCTGGCCGTCGCTGAGCTGGTCGGACAGGGTGTCCATGCGCCGGCGCGCCTCGCGGTAGGACTGGTAGAGCAGGAACACCGCCCGGGCCAGTCCGGGGCCGTTCTGGGCCAGGTCGCGCACCTCGCCGGCCGGCAGGTCCAGGGATTCGAACAGCGGATCGCCGAACGCCTCCATCAGGTCGTCGGCCAGGCGCTGGTCCTCGTCCGGGGCGAAGGTCTTGAGGTCCACCTGGAAGCCGTGGGCCAGCTGCAGCAGCAGATTGGCGGTGAGCGGCCGCTTGTTGGCCTCGATCAGGTTCAGGTAGCTGGGGCTGATGCCCAGGCGCTCGGCGAACTGCACCTGGCTCAGGCCTGCCTGGCGCCGAAGGGCCCGCACTTTCGGCCCCAGCCTGGGCAGCGGCCGGGGAGCTGGAGATTCGGCCATCGGCGGCCTCCTTTACAAGATTTACAACCTGCTCGGGTTTTCATTTTCTTTTTTTGACTGATGAACTCTTTGATTTTCAATGAGTTCTTGCGTAGATCCCATTCTAGGTCAATTTGTGACTGAGATCAATTCTCTGGAGCCAGCATGTCCGCAAGACCTCTTTCCGGCAATCCGAAACGCCTCCTGTCCCTCCCCGAGCCGGATATCTTCACCCACGAGGCGCTGGCCTTCGTGCGCAGCCTCACTCTCTGTTTCCGCCCCAGCCTCCAGGCGCTGCTGGCCGACCGGGAGGCGGCCCAGGACGGGTTCGACCGGGGCGGCCGGCCCGGCTTCCTGCCCGCAACCGAGGCGATCCGCCAGGGCGACTGGTCGGTGGCGCCCCTGTCGGTGGAACTCATGGACCGGAGGGTGGAGATCGTCGCCCCGCCCTCCCCCGCCGCCCTGGCCAGAGCCCTGCGCAGCGGCGCCCGGGGCTGCGTGGCCGATTTCGAGGACGGCCTGTGCCCCACCCTGGACAACCTCGTTTCCGGCCAGGCCTGCCTGCACCAGGCGATCCGGGGCGGCCTGCCGGGCGCCGGCCCGGCGGCGCCGCTGCGGGTCCGGCCCCGGGGCCTGCACCTCCAGGAACGGCACCTGGAGGTGGAAGGCGAGCCGGTGCCCGCCTGCCTGTTCGACGCGGGGCTGTTCCTGTTCCACAATGCCCGCGAACTGCTGTCCCGGGGCGCCGCGCCGCACCTGTGCCTGTCCAAGCTGGAGCACCACCAGGAGGCCCGGTGGTGGAACCGGGTGCTGGAGGCGGTGGAGAACGACCTGGGCCTGCCGGCCTGCTGCATCCGCACCACCCTGGCGATCGACTCCATGCCGGCCGCCTTCCAGATGGAGGAGCTGCTCTTCGAGCACCGGCACCGGGCCGCCGGGCTGAACCTGGGCCAGGCGGCCTGCCTGTCCAGCCTGATCCGGATCCGCCGCAACGATCCCGCGGCGGTCACCCCGGACCGCGAGGCCCTTTCGCCCGAACAGCCCTGCCTCAGGGCCTGGACCAGGCTCCTGGTGAGCACCTGCCACCGCCGCGGCTGCTCGGCCCTGGGCGGACTGTGCACCCTGGCGCCCGCGGACGGCGAGGCCCCGGAGCTGGCCCAGGTGCGGGCCCGCCAGGAATGGGAGGCCACCGAAGGCTGCGACGGCACCTGGGTGGCCCACCCGGACCTGGTGCCGGTGGCCCGGGCCGCATTCGAGGCGCGCATGCCGGGGCTCAACCAGCTGCACCGGACCCCCGCCCCGCCGGAGGCGGCGGAGCTGCTGGCGGTGCCCGCCGGGCCGCGCACCGGGCGCGGGCTGCGCCAGAACCTGCGGGTGGGCATCCGCTACCTGGAGGCCTGGCTGAACGGACAGGGCTCGGTGGCCCTGTACGGCCTCATGGACGACGCCGCCGAGGCCGAGCTGGCCCGGATGCAGCTCTGGCAGTGGGTCAACCACGAAGTGGACGTGGCCGGTCTGGGCCGCATGGAGCGTCCGCTGTTCCACTGGCACGTGCAGGACGCGCTCTACCAGATCCAGGCGGAGGTGGGCGACGAGGCGTTCTCCCAGGGCCGCTTCCTGGAGGCCGCCGACCTGCTGGAATGCCAGATCCTGCTCCGGGACCCGCCGCCTTCGCTGATTCCTTCCGCCTATGACCTGCTCACCGCCACTTTCCCCGAGGACCATTGACATGATCACACCGTTCGAATCCCGTTGGCACGGCGTCCAGCGCCCCTATTCTACCGCCCAGGTGCTCAAGCTGCGCGGTTCCGTCGCCATCACCTACTCCCTGGCCCAGCGCGGCGCCCGCAAGCTCTGGGAGCTGCTGCGGCTGGAACCCTACGTCCCGGCGCTGGGCGCCCTCACCGGCGGCCAGGCGGTGCAGATGGCCCGGGCCGGGCTGAAGGCCGTCTACTGCTCGGGCTGGCAGGTGGCGGCGGACGCCAATGTCTCCGGGCAGACCTATCCTGACCAGAGCCTCTATCCGGCCAACTCGGTGCCGGCGCTGGTGCGGCGGATCAACGGCGCCCTGCAGCGGGCCGACCAGATCGAGTTCGCCGAGGGCCGGCCCGGCAAGGACTGGATGCTGCCCATCGTGGCCGACGCCGAGGCCGGCTTCGGCGGCCCGCTCAACGCCTTCGAGCTGATGAAGGCGATGATCGAGGCGGGAGCGGCCGGGGTCCACTTCGAGGACCAGCTGAGCAGCGAAAAGAAGTGCGGCCACCTGGGCGGCAAGGTGCTGGTGCCCACCGGCCAGTTCATCCGGACCCTGGTGGCCGCACGCCTGGCCGCCGATGTGCTGGACGTGCCCACGGTGCTGGTGGCCCGCACCGACGCCGATTCGGCCAACCTGCTCACCGCCGATGTGGACGAGCGGGACCGGGCGTTCCTCACCGGCCAGCGGACCCCCGAAGGGTTCTTCCGGATCCGCGGCGGCCAGGACTGCGCCATCGCCAGGGCCCTGGCCTACGCGCCCTACGCCGACGTGCTCTGGTGCGAGACCTCCAAGCCTGACATGGCCCAGGCCCGGGCCTTCGCCGAGGCGGTGCTGGCGGCCCACCCGGGCAAGGTCCTCGCGTACAACTGCTCTCCTTCGTTTAATTGGCGCAAGAACCTCAGCGACGCTGAAATCAACATGTTCCAGCGCGAACTGGGCGCCATGGGCTACCGGTTCCAGTTCATCACCCTGGCCGGGTTCCATGCCCTGAACCACGGCATGTTCGAGCTGGCCCGGGGCTACCGGGACGAGGGCATGGCCGCCTACGCGCGGCTCCAGGACGCCGAGTTCCAGTCCGAGGCCCACGGCTACACCGCCACCCGGCACCAGCGGGAGGTGGGCACCGGCTACTTCGACGCCGTGGCCGAGGCGGTGAGCGGGGATGAAGTTTCGACCCTGGCCCTGACCGGGAGCACGGAGGCGGCGCAGTTCTAGGTAGAATGGGCGTGGGCCGCGGCATCCACGCCCGGCTCCCAGCTCCCGGGAGTTACTGTGGCGCACTTCAAGGTCATCATCATCGGCACCGGCCCGGCGGGCTACACCGCGGCCATCTACGCCTCCCGCGCCAACCTGGCGCCGCTGGTGCTGGAGGGGGCGCAGCCCGGGGGCCAGCTGACCATCACCACCGAGGTGGAGAACTTCCCCGGCTTCCGGGACGGCATCCAGGGCCCGGCGCTGATGGACGAGATGCGGGCCCAGGCCGAGCGGTTCGGCACCGTGATCCGCCCGGAGACGGTGATCCGGGCCGGGCTGTCCAGGCGCCCCTACACCCTGGTCACCGACCAGGACGAGTACACCTGCGACGCCCTGATCATCGCCACCGGCGCCAGCGCCAAGTGGATGGGGATCCAGAGGGACGAGGAACTGAGCCGCACCGGCGGCGGGGTCTCGGCCTGCGCCACCTGCGACGGCTTCTTCTTCCGCGGCAAGGAGATCGCAGTGGTGGGCGGCGGCGATACGGCGCTGGAGGAGGCCACCTTCCTCACCAAGTTCGCCTCCAAGGTCACCCTGGTGCACCGCCGGGACAAGCTCCGGGCCTCCAAGGCCATGCAGGAGCGGGCCATGAAGAACGAGAAGATCAAGTTCCTGTGGAACGCGGTGGTGACCGACCTCCCCACCGAGGCCCAGGCGCTGCCCACCGGCGAGACGGTGCAGAAGCTACGCGCGCTCAAGCTGCGCGACACGGTCACCGGGGCCGAATCGGAACTGCCGGTGCAGGGCCTGTTCGTGGCCATCGGCCACCAGCCCAACACCGGGCTGTTCAAGAACCAGCTGCCCATGGACGAATCGGGCTACCTGACCGTGGAGCCGGGTTCCACCCGCACCCCCCAGCCCGGGGTATTCGCCTGCGGCGACGTGCAGGACCATCTGTACCGCCAGGCCATCACCGCCGCCGGCTCCGGATGCATGGCCGCCATCGACGCCGAGCGCTGGCTGGCCGAGCAGGGACTGGCGGAATAGGCTGGAGCGGCGGGGAATTCAGGGCACAATACCTCAGCCCTTCTCCCCACCACCGCTCGGTCCCGCCGGCCCATGAACCTGCTAGCCATCACCCAGCACGCCATGCTCCTCGAACGGCTGCGCACCGCCTTCGAGGGTGCCGGGCACAGCGTGACGGCGGTTCCGGACCCTCTGCACGCCCTGGCCAACGAAGCCTGGAACGGCGCCCACCTGATGCTGGCCGACGCCGCAGGCGAGCCCCTGGACGGCTACCGGCTCTGCCACCTGCTCCGGGCCGAGTCCCGCAGCCTGTTCCGCAACCTGCCGATCTTCCTCATCCTGGACCACCCGCCCAGCGAGGCGGACCAGGACCGGTTGCGGGAGATGGACGGCGACGGCTTCCTGGAGGCCGACGCGCCGATCCAGACCCTGCTGGACCTGCTGGGCCCGCTCATGGAGGGGGCCCGGCCGCGGGGCCCGGAGTCCCGCACGACCCTGCTGGCCCTGGGCCTGCCGGCCGCCACGGTCCGGCGCATCACCGGCGTGGTGCGCCACCTGGGATTCGAACTGCGGGCCTGCCCGCTGAAGGACGCCCTGGACAGCGCCGGGGAGTTCAATCCGCCCATGGTGTTCCTGGGCCTGGACCGCTCCGTGGAGCGCACCCAGGCCGTGCTGCGCGGCCTGGCCGGCCTGGCCCGGGCCCCCTACCCCATCCTGGTGGGCCCGCTGCTGGACGAGGCCGGGCAGCGCCGCCTGCTCACCGCCGGGGCCATGGACTGGCTCGCCCCGCCCCTGTCCGATCCCCTGCTGCTGCACGCCTGCCGCCGGGCCCAGGAGTGGATCCACAGCCGGCGCATGCAGCGCGAGTGCCAGTCCCAGATCCAGGACCTGGCCGAGCAGCGCAAGGTCCTGGAACTGGAGACCAGCACCCTGCGCAGCGAAGTGCTCACCGATTCCCTCACCGAGCTGCTCAACCGGCGGGCCTTCGACCACAACCTGGAGCACGCGCTCAACCAGTGGGAGCGCCACCGCCGCGGCTTCGTCCTGATCCTGGGCGACCTTGACTATTTCAAGCTGATCAACGACCGGTTCGGCCACCTGGTGGGCGACAAGGTGCTGCGGGCCGTGGCCCAGCGGATCAGCGCCTCGCTGCGCCGGTCCGACCTGGCGTTCCGCATCGGCGGCGAGGAGTTCGCCATCCTGCTGAGCGAATCCAGCCTCAAGGCCGGGGCGGAAGTGGCCGAGAAGATCCGCCGGCGCATCGACGAGCAGCCGGTGACCCTGGAATCCGGGCAGAACGTGTTCCCCACCATGAGCTTCGGCCTGGGCGCCCCGGACAGCGCCGACAGCGCCACGCTGTTCGCCCGGGTGGACCAGACGCTGTACGTGGCCAAGCGCAAGGGGCGCAACCGTGTGGAGGTGCTGCCCAGCCTGGACGGCTGAAATCCGGGCCAGAATGCCTCTTGACAATACGTATGTACAAATTAATTTGATACGTATACCAGGAGCCGCCGTGGCCGCATCCTCCGACTTCAAACAACGCAAGCTCCACGTCAACCTCACCCTCCGGGCCGACCTCTACGGCGTGGCCCAGGACCATGCCAAGGACGAAGGCCTGTCGGTCTCCGCCTTCATCGAGCGCCTCCTGTTGTCCCTGGCCAAGGACGCGCCCCGTCCCGGCCAGGAACCGGAACTGGATCCTGAACTCTCCGCTTTGGGCGGCATCCTGAAAGGTCCCCCGGAGGGCTGGTCCAATCAGGAGGCCCGGGCCATCCGCCATGAAGGCCGGCTGGCCAAGGGCGGCAAGTGAGGGCTCCCGGTTTCCTCCTGGACCTGAACGTGATCCTGGATTTCCTCCAGGACCGGCAGCCCCACGCCCAGCACGCCAGAAGCCTCTTCGCCGCGGCCCAGGATGGCCGGGTGTCCCTCTGGATTTCCGGAGATGCGCCCTCGACCTTGTTCTATGTCCTGGAACGGCAACTCCGCCAGGAGAAGGTCAAAAATCCCTCCCTCGAAGTGCAGGGCCACATCCGGAAGCTGCTGAAACACGTCGCCGTGGCCCCGGTCACCAAGGCCGGCCTGGAGCGGGCCACCGGGTTCGGCATGGAGGACTACGAGGATGCCATCCAGGCGGCCTGCGCGGTGGAGGCCGGGCTGGGCACCCTGGTGACCCGCGATGGGTCCGGCTACCGGGATCTCCCGCGGGATCTGCTGGCGGTGCTTGCCCCCCTGGAAGCTCTTGCCCGTTTAGGCGCCCACCCCGGTCCGGCCGAGGACACGCCACGGCCCGGGAAGACGTCGCAAACCTATAGGGTGTTTTAGTAATTCGGCCCAAATCACCAGCCGGCAATCATTTCCTTTTAAAACACTCTCTAGTTGCGGAGACTGCCGAAGGCGAGGGCATACTCCCGGGTGAATTCCGCCCCCAGGAAGAAGATCTGGGCGGAGTAGTAGACCCAGATCAGCAGGACCGCCAGGGAGCCCGCCGCGCCGAAGCTGGTGTTGACCGCGCCGCTGCGCAGGTAGGCGGCGATGGCGCACTCGCCCAGGCTGAACAGGATGGCCGTGCTGAGCGCGCCGATGGCCACGTCCCGCCAGGACAGGGTCACTTCCGGCAGCGTCTTGTAGATCACGGCGAACAGGCAGGCGATGACCACGTAGGTGAAGGCGATGGAAAGACTGCTGAAGATCCAGAGGGAACCGGCCCACAGGCCTTCCCAGAACCTCGCCAGCAGCGCGAGGGTGGTGTTCACCACCAGCGAGGTCAGCAGCAGGAAGGCCAGGGCCAGGACCAGGCCGAAGGAGAGCAGCCGGGCCCGCAGCAGCGCCAGCACACCGGTGGGCACGGGCACCTGGCGGTTCCAGATCTCGTCAAGGCTGTCCTTCAGTTCCGCGAACACGCTGGTGGCCCCCACCGCCAACAGGACCAGGGCCAGAGCGGTGGCCTGGCCGCCGGAGGGCACCCGGGCGCCCGCCACAAGGTTCTGGATGGCGGCCGCGCCGACCGGGCCCACCATGGCCTTCAGCTGGGAGAAGATCGCCCCCTGGGCGGCCTGTGCACCAAGGAAGGAGCCGGCGACGGCGATGGCCAGCACCAGGATCGGGGCCATGGAGAACAGGGTGTAGAAGGCAAGGGCCGCGGCCTTGCTGGAGGCCCGGTGGGTGAGGCAGGCCTTGAGCGCCGCCAGGAACAGCTTGCCGATGGCCCAGGCTGGTACGCCCATCTCCGGCACCTCCTTGCCCCAGAGGCTAGCAGCTGTCTCTCGCTACTTCAGCTCAAGGCCACCGACTTGGTTCCCAGGTAGGCCGCCCGCACCGCGGGATCCAGCGCGATCTCGCGCGCCGGGCCGGTCTTGACGATCCGCCCCTGCTCCAGCACGTAGGCCCGGTCGGCCACCTGCAGCGCCTTGTGGGCGTTCTGCTCCACCAGCAGGATGGTCTTGCCCAGGCCCTTGAACTCCTGGATGATCTCGAACACGGTCTTCACCAGCAGCGGCGCCAGGCCGAGCGAAGGCTCGTCCATGAGCACCAGTTCGCCGTTGGTCATGAGCGCCCGGCCCATGGCCAGCATCTGCTGCTCGCCGCCGGACAGGGTGCCGGCGATCTGCTTCATGCGCTCCTGCAGCCGCGGAAACAGCTCGTAGACCCGCACCAGGTCGGCGGCGATGGCCTTGCGGTCGCCGCGCAGGTAGGCGCCCAGCATGAGGTTGTCCTGCACCGTCAGGTTGGCGAACACCAGCCGGCCTTCGGGCACGTGGCAGATGCCCAGCTTGACGATCCGGGCCGGGTTGCGGCCCAGCCGGTGCTCCTTGTAGACCACCTCGCCGCTCTCCGGCTTCAGGAAGCCGGTGATGGTGTTGAGCAGGGTCGACTTGCCGGCGCCGTTGGCGCCGATGATGGTGACGATCTCGCCCTGGCTCACTTCCATGGAGACGCCCTTGAGCGCCTTGATGCCGCCGTAGGCGACGTGCAGGTTGCGGACGTCCAGCATCATGCCGTCACCTCCTCGGCGCCCAGGTAGGCTTCCACCACCTTCGGGTCGTTGGCCACGGACTCGGCGGTGCCGTCGGCCAGGGTGCAGCCGAAGTTGAGGACGTGGATGTGGTCGCAGATGCCCATGATCAGGTCCATGTGGTGCTCGATGACGAGGACCGAGATGTTGAACATCTTGCGCACTTCGCTGATGATGCGCATGAGGTTCTCGGTCTCGTCCGGGTTCATGCCGGCCGCCGGCTCATCCAGCAGCAGCAGCTTGGGGTCCAGGGCCAGGGCCCGGGTGATCTCCAGCCGGCGCTGCAGGCCGTAGGGCAGGTTGTTGGCGGAGATGTCCTGGCGCTCTTCCAGCCCCATGATCCGCAGCAGGCCGCTGGCCTTCTCCCGGAGCTGCTTCTCCTCGCGCCAGTAGCGCGGCAGGCGCAGCACCGAATCCAGCAGGTTGTAGTGGGCCGAGCGGTGGCAGGCGGTGTAGACGTTGTCGAACACCGACAGGTTCTTGAACAGCCGGATGTTCTGGAAGGTGCGGGTGATCCCGCCACAGGCGATGCGGTACGGCTCGTGGTTGTGGATCGGCTTGCCCTGGAACAGGATCTCGCCCTCGGTGACCTTGTAGACCCCGGTGATCAGGTTGAAGATGGTGGTCTTGCCGGCGCCGTTGGGCCCGATCAGGCCGGAGATGCTGCCGTCGCCGACCTTCAGGCTCACGTTGTTGACCGCGGCCAGGCCGCCGAAGCGCTTGGTCAGGCCTTTCAGCTCGAGAAGGGGGATCGCCTCGGTCATGCCACCTCTCCCTGCTCGGCCGCCTTGAGCTCGGCCTCCAGTCTGGCCTTGGCCCGGCGCGCCGCGAAGATCCTGCGGATGCCCGAGGGGGTCAGCTCCACGCCTCCCATGATGCCCGAAGGCCGGCCGACCATGATCACGATCACCGCCAGGCCGTAGATGACCAGGCGCCACTGGGCGAAGTTGCGGAACACCTCGGGCAGCGAGACCAGCAGGATGGTGCCGACGATGGAGCCGGAGATCGAGCCCAGCCCGCCGAAGATCACCATGATGGTGAGGTCGGTGGACTTGGCCATGTTGAACATGGTCGGGCGGATGAACTGGATGTAGTTGGCCATCAGCGCGCCGGCCACCCCGGCCAGGGCGGCGCTGACCACGAGGGCGATCATCTTGGAGCGGAAGGTGTCCACCCCGGCCATCTGCGCGGCCAGCTCCTCCTCGCGCACCGCGACCATGTTTCGGCCCTGGCGGGAGTTGATGATGTTCCAGGCGACCACCACGAAGACCACGTCCAGCACCAGCACCACCCACCAGCTGGTGAGGTTGGGCAGGTTGGCCCAGCCCCGGGCGCCGCCCACGTAGTCGATGTTGTTGAGGATGACCCGGATCGCCTCGCCGAAGCCCATGGTGGCGATGCAGAAGTAGTCCCCCTTGAGGTTGAGGGTGAGCTTGCCGATGAACACCGAGGCGATCGCCGCCGCCGCCGCGCCGGCCAGGATGGCTGCGGGCAGGGCGACCGGACCGGGCAGGTTCAGGCGCGAGCTGACGATGGCGGCCACGTAGGCGCCGATCGCCATGAAGCCGCCGTGGCCGAACGAGAACAGGCCCGTGAACCCGGTCAGGATGGACAGGCCCAGGACGGCGATCAGGTTGATGCCTATGAGAATCGCGATTCCCTGAATATAATCCATGCCCGGCTCCTAGGCCTTGTCCTCAGCGTCCTTGCCCATGATTCCCGAGGGCCGGACGACGAGCATTCCGATGAGGATGATGAAAGCGAACAGGTCCCTGTATTGGGTGGACAGGTAGCCCGAGACGAACGTCTCGATGAGCGCCAGGAGCACCGCGCCCAGCAGGGCCCCGGGCAGGCTGCCCAGCCCGCCGAACACGGCGGCGATGAACGACTTGAGGGTGATCGCGCTCATCTGGGGGAACACCTGGTACTTCATGCCGTACAGCACGCCCGCCACGCCGGCCAGGCCGCCGCCGATGGCGAACACCAGGATGATCACGAAATTGGGGTTGATGCCCATGAGGGCGCTGGCCTTCATGTTGTAGGCGGTGGCCTGGATGGCCTTGCCCAGCTTGGTGAAGTCGATGAAGATCATCAGCAGGACCAGGCAGATGGCGGCCACCACGAAGATGGTCAGATCGATCCGGCCGATGGTCAGCGCGCCCCATTCCAGGGGATCGCCCTGCAGGAAGGCCGGCAGCAGCGGCGGCGGGAAGGTCTTGGGGGTGGGGCCGATGGTGGCGATCACCGAGTTGTCGATGAAGATCGAGGCGCCCATGGCGGTGATGATGAAGTACAGGAACGGCGCGCGCCGGTCGCGCAGCGGCTTGTAGGCCAGCCGCTCCAGGATCACGGCGACGGCGGCGGTGCCGAAGGCGGCGATGATGAAGGCCACCGTGAACGGAAGTCCGAGGAGGGTGAGGGCGTAGAACCCGAAATAGGCGCCCAGCATGATCACGCTGCCGTGGGCGAAGTTCGAAAAGTTCATGATCGAATAGACAAGCGAGTAGCCGACCGCCATGAGGGCGTAGATCGAGCCGATGGATAGCCCGTTCACAAGCTGCTGAAAGAATTGATCCATCCTGGTCTCCCCGGGGTGATTCAAAAAAGGCCGGTCCGGTTGCCCGGACCGGCTTGGTGCATGACCGGATCAGTTGGCGGTGGAGAACTTTTCCTGGAACTTCATGTCGGGGCCGACGATCTTGATCAGCCAGGCTTCCTTGCCGACGGGATCGTGGTTGGGGCCGATCTTGATGTGGCCGGTGATGCCCTGCAGGTCGCAGGTGGTGAGCGCCTTCTGGATCTCGACGCTGTTGATGGACTTGGCGCGGCCGATGGCGTCGACCACCATGGCCAGGGCGTCGTGCACCATGTAGGAGTTCAGCTCGGCGTTCTTGTTGTACTTGGCTTTGTACTCGTCGCGCATGGGCTTGGCGGCGGCGCCGTCCATGTCCAGGTGGTTGATGAACAGGCAGCCTTCCAGCGACTTGCCGGCCAGGGAGATGAGGTTGTCGGAGGGCCAGCCGTCGCCGCCCAGCAGCAGCTGCTTGATGCCCAGGTCGCGGGCCTGCTTGGAGGCCAGGGCCACGTCGTTGTAGTAGGCCGGGATGAAGATCACGTCGGGGTTGGAGGCCTTGATCTTGGTGAGCGGGGCGCGGAAGTCCTTCTCGCCGGAGGTGTAGCTCACTTCGCACACCACCTTGCCGCCGGCCTTCTCGAAGTTCTCCTTGAAGTACTGGCTCAGGCCGGTGCTGTAGGGGTCGTCGATGGTCATGAAGATCGCCGCCTTCTTCTTGCCCAGTTTCTGGCTGGCGAAGTAGGCCGCCACCTTGCCCTGGTAGGGGTCGGTGAAGCAGGCGCGGAACACGTACGGGTTGACGGCGCCGGAGTCGCTGACCGTGACCTTGGGGTTGGTGGCGGTGGAGGCGACCAGGGGCACCTTGGCTTCATTGACGATGGGGGCGACCGGGATGGCCTCGCCGGAACCCTGGGCGCCGACGATGGCCACGACCTTGTCCTGGCTGATCAGGCGCTTGGTGACGTTGACGGCCTCGACCGAGTCGCCCTTGTCGTCATAGGCCACGATCTCGACCTTGTACTTCTTGGCGCCGACGGTGATGCCGCCCTTGGCGTTGTAGTCGGCGGCCATCATCTGGACCGTGGCCAGTTCGGCCTGGCCCCAGAGGGCGCTGTCGCCGGTTTCCGGGCCGAACCAGCCGATCTTGACCGTCTGGGCGCTGGCGCTGAGCGCCATCGCAGCCATGAGAGTGCCGCACAGTAGCTTTCGCACGAGGGTTCTCCTAAATGTGGGGGTTGAACTGCGGGTGAATCAACTGAATTCGCCATGGACCTGCAATAGCTTCAACACGATAGGCGAGTCTGGATCCGGAATCGCCGATCGCTCTCAAGAGAATGCAATGGCCTGAGTGCCCCAGGATACCATCGTTCTCCCGCCCCCAGACTTGGGAAAGTCTTTTGACATATGGCGAAAAATACCATTGCCAAAGGACCGGGTCCTGGTTTATAGGGGGCCTTCAATTTCATCACCGGCCCATCCCATTGTCAAAAATATTAAATATAATTCTCGGATCCATCCAAGTCGGCGCAGCGCAGCAAAAATCAAAAGGCCATTTTAGTATTATTGGCATGGCAATTATATTAAATGTTAAGAAACAAACCTTATAGCCATGCAGCTTTAGCTTATTTTATCCTGGAAATCTCCTGGTCAATGGCACGCGTCCCTGGATCAGATTCCGCGACGCCGCGGGAATGGCGAGCCGGCACCGCGGCGACCCGGCCAGCCCATGGGTTTCAGAAGGTCTGGGTGAAGAGATCGCCCAGGGTCCGCAGGGTGATCACCAGGTCGAGCCGGTCCTCCTTGCTCAGCGGGTTCGGCGCCAGGATCGCGACGTGGGAGTAGCGCAGGGACTCCGAGACGCAGGGCTGGACATAGGCGATGCCGACCTGGCTGGCGGAGAAGCCCTTCTGGGTGAAGTCGTAGTTGCAGGAGAACTCCATCCGCACCTGGTCGCTCCACAGCCGCTGCAGTCCGGCCAGCTGGATCCCCTTCTGGCGCACCAGGAACTGGTCGATGCCGGAGGAGAAGTAGGCCAGGCTGAACCGGGTCCCGTCGCCGGCGTTGTAGTCGGCGGAAACGGTGCTGTCCGAGCCGGTGCCGGAGACGTTGTTGCTCTGGCGGAAGCTGATGCGCAGCCGGTCGTTGGGCTCGATGTCCATGTCGCTGTCCAGGGAACCCCAGCCCTTCTGGAACTGGCCGTCGGGCAGCAGGATGGTCGTGAAGTAGTACTTGGTGGAGATCTTCCAGCGCACCAGGTCCAGGTAGGGCACCCCGGCCCCGGGCCGGCCGAAGAAGTGCTGCTTGACGCCCAGTTCGAGGCTCTGCTCCCCGGCGGCGGAACCGGCCACGCCCGGCTGGGAATCCACCTCGTCGAAGTGCGGCAGGTAGCCTTCGGAGCCGGACCGGGTGGCGCCGGTGACGGCGAAATACGGGTCCAGCACGTGCTTGATCTCCCCGCGGTAGCCGAAGGCGTGCACCGACGGGTATTCCCGGCCGATGGGCGGGGCGGAGAACTGCAGCCGGGCGGACCCCATCAGCCGGTTCGCGGGCGGGCCATCGACGACGAAGGGGGCGGCGTTGGCGCCTGGATCCAGGGAACCGTTGGTGGAGTTTTCGGTGTCGTAGAACGAGGTGCTCAGGGTCGAGGAGTAGTGGGTGAACCGGGCCCCCACCTGGAGGTCGGTCCGGAACGGACCGAACTGGCCCAGGCGCCCGGCCAGCCGGGTGTACATGTCCTCCCGCTGCCAGGTGTAACTGGAGGCGGTGGGCGGCACGGTGACGGCCGCCGGGTCCAGGTCCAGGTTGTAGCTGAGCCGGCCGGCCCGGGCCCCGAAATCCAGGTAGAACGTCCCCAGCGGGACCGGGTAGAAGGTGGCCTGGACCGTGGGCAGGTTCTCCCGCTGCATGGAAGTGGGGAAACTGCTGGAGTAGAACGGATCGGAGGGCAGGAAGTAGGTCTGCTGCTGGGCGGCGTTGAGGTTCAGGTTGCCCCAGGCGAAGTTCTTGCCCAGGTAGACGGCGCTGTCGTAGGCGTTGCCCCCGAGCCGGGAGATGCCGTTGCCGTAGTCGGAATCCAGCAGGGTGTCCGAGGCCCGGTTGATGTCCGCGGTGAACTGCCAGCCGTCCTCCCGCTGCCAGAGCTCCTTGATGTTGAAGCGGTAGCGCTGGGCGTCGTCGGTGCGCTGGTTGATGTATTCTCCGGACACCTCTCCCTTGTGGGTGGGCTCCGGGTTCCAGCGCAGGTCCCCGCCCCAGAGGATGCCCTCCTTGGAATACAGGGCCGGGGTGACCGTGGCGTCGGCGGTGCTGCCCAGGACCTGGTAGTAGGGCACGGCCAGGGAGGCCCCCATGGGGCCGGAAAAGCCCATGCTGACGGGCAGGACGCCCGAGGCGCGGCCGGCCTTGGCCGGGTAGATGGCGTAGGGGAGATAATAGAAGGTAGGCAGGTTGAACACCCAGATCCACAGGTTCCTCAGCTGGGCGTAGTGGTCCAGGTCCACGCTGAGCCGGGTCAGCCGGGCCTCCCAGCCCGGCTTCTCCTCCGGGCATGGGCTCAGCCTGACCTGGTCGAAGGCCCAGTGCTGGAGGGTGTTGAATTCGACCTTGGCGCTGCGCAGCACCCAGTTGGGCGGCAGTTCCAGTTCCAGCTCGTAGGCCTCGCCCACCCGCTTGTTCCAGTCCATCCTGAGCCGGCCGCAGCGCAGGCGCAGGCCGGGCCCCTCCAGCCGGATGTGGCCCTGGGCCTCCAGTTCGCCGGTCAGCCGGTTGAACTGGATGTGGTCGGCCAGCAGGAGCAGGTCCTTGCTCTCTACCCCGCCGTCCTCCAGGGTCCAGCCGACCGGACTCTGCCCGAAGTTCCGGCCGCGGATCCGCATCGGCTCGGCGCGCTGCTCCTCGGGTTCCAGCGGCTGCGGCCGCAGAGGCAGCAGTTCCCCCAGTTCCGGAACCGCGGGCAGCGGTCCGGACTGGGGGAGCGGCGGCAGCGCCTGGGCGGCCGGGAGCGCCGGCAGCGCCCCCAGGAACAGGACCCCACCGGCCCTCAGCCAGCCGCGCAGCGCTATGGATGGCCGGGAGCCCACGGGGTCCGGGCCAGGTTATTTCTTGCGGGTTTTGGCAGCAGGCGCCGGAGCGGCGGCGGCGGTTTCCAGGGCGGCCTTGGCGGCCTTGGGCTTGGGACCGCGCTTGGCCGGAGCGGCTGGGGCGGGTTCAAGGTCCACCACGGCCACGGCGGCCTTGGCCTTGGCGGGCCGGCCGCGCCTGGCGGGGGCCGGTGCGGACGCCGCGTCGGCGGCCTGGGGCTCGGCCGGCTGGGCCTTGGCGGTGGCGCCCATCAGCCGGGGCCGGGGCGACGGGGTGAGCATGTCGGCCACCAGGTCGGCGGTGAGCCGGAACACAGGAGCTTCCGGCACTTCCGGCGCCGGGTCGGGCGCGGCCACGGGGGGCTGGGGCCGGCGGGGCTGCTGCCGGACCCGGGCGGCGGGGGCGACTTCCGCCAGGGCGGCTGCCGTCGAGGCGGCCAGGACGGGTTCCGGCGCGACTTCAGGAGCGGCTTCCAGCGTGGCCTCCGGGGCGGCCGTAACGGCGGTCCGGCCCTCGGCGGGCTTGCGGCCGCGCCTGCGTCCGCGGGCGGCGGGCTTCTCCCCCGCTTCCTCCACCACCTCGGCCATCGGCTCGCCGTTCTCGTCCAGCGGCTTGGCGCTCTCGAACAGGGCCCTCAGCCGCTCGCGCTCGTCCAGCGCGGCGCGCTGGGCATCCCGGCGCTCGTACTTGATCTCCGCTTCGGTGGGCTCCCGGTGCGCGGCCGGGG
>Ga0316217_10001731_pt1 | contig 27613 bp, 22 predicted proteins | sample 1anoAmetaG_FD_203633 | JGI IMG/M metagenome (GOLD analysis project Ga0316217, IMG submission 203633) | Freshwater microbial communities from Trout Bog Lake, Wisconsin, USA - 1anoA | ecosystem: Environmental > Aquatic > Freshwater > Lake > Hypolimnion/Profundal zone | place: USA: Wisconsin...
CCTCGCGTAAACCTGACTATCGCGTAATTTGTTCTTCAGCTATTTTTCAAAACTCTACTTTTCTTGCAGTTTCTTCTTAAGCATTTATCTTTAAATTTCGTAATCCTTATAGGCTTCTTTAGACTTCGATCTCGCTTTCATGAGATTTTCTTCATTAAGCTATGACTTGACAATCTTTTCTCTGACTTTGAGCGACAGGAAATTAAGAATATCATCAGTTTTAGAGATATTACTGAATCGATTTATCTAAGAAGCTGAGATATTCATTTCTTTCAAAAGACAACTAATCTTAGTTTTGTATTTGAAGGTCATTTATTCTACTTTGAGCCGAAGCATATTCTCTGTCCAGTCGTTTGTTGTTTTTTCCGCGGTCTATAAAATAGGTTTATGATCTGTGATGGCTTTCAAAGAACGAGCTCGAAACAACTTAGTTTGATCTATGTTTACCTCTTAATTGCGAGGAGAAACCTATCTTTATTTTCGTTGTAGCTGTCCTGAAGTGGGTGTGAAAGGGATGTGGACTTACTGTAACTCAAGAAAAGTGGAGTAAGATAACTGTTTGCGAGATTGCTGAAATTGAGCGATTCTCATATTTCTGTCATTTTCGATTTAAGTGATGAAGCTGGACTTTTTGATGTGCCTGTTGGGACTACGGTTACTTTTCTCTCTATTCGCATCCATGCTTTTTAAACTAATATAATAAATTTGAGTCAGATCGTATTTCTATTACAGCAAAATATAAATAGTTTTAAGTATCTTAGAGCAGAGCAAATAAAGATTCAACATCAATTAGTAATTAGCTGTTGTTATTCCACTAATTGATGAACAAAGTTCAAAAAAAAATGAAGCTAGTAAATGAACATTTTAGTCATACATCTCTTGGATAGGACAATACAATGGGAGATGGCTCATAATATGGCTCTAAAGCCTATGAATTAGCTTTGGGTCATTTTAAAATGCTTAACAAAACAATTCAATTACTTGATAGAAACTATGATTATAGTAAAAAAGAATCTAGCTAATTTCAATGAATGAACATTTTTGTGCTTGTAATTTGATTCCGCAAAACCAACGATTTTTTAATTTTATTTTGCAAGTTTAAAGAACATTGCAGATCTGCTAAAATAGATGATTTTATACCAAGGCAATTATTGGCAATAGAGCGAATTCCTGATAGGTTGCTTATTAAGTGGTTTTCAGATCCATTAGGTCACTGATTATTTCCTAGAATAATTTCATTTATAAAAAGTACAAAACCTTCTTCTCTCCTTCTAGATTAACCTGCCTGTATCTTAACAGTATAGGCTAAGCTCTGAACTCTATCGATATTATTTACTGGAGCGATGTAAGCCATCGTATTTTTAGACAATACCCTTCAAATATCTTTGACGATTGGTCTTACTAGCTGGCTTGTTTGAGCTATAAGCAGCATGTTGAGGAAAAACTTCGAAGTCTTTTTAAATTGGCAGATTGTGTTCCAATATACTACTTTTTGCATCTAGTAAAATTGGAAATTAAATTCTTTAATCAAAACTAAAGGCATTACTTTTGATTTACTCAATAGAGTAATTTTTTTGTATTTAAAATCCAGCATACCCAAAATCTTTTTGAATCCATTTGAGCAAGCGCTATTATGAAGCTGAGTAAGCGCCTGAGATAGAGCAATACTAACACTCAAATTTCTGTGGTTGAGTTTTGTTAGGAAAGATTTGTTTTGCTAAAACTTATTTTAAAAATATTTAAATAATAAGATGTCATCAGCAGTCAGCATCTAAGGTGAGCGTGAAACTGGCAGAGACGTCAGAGACAGCAACGGTAACTCAAACTTTACTCAGTGCGTGCAGCTATGTCAGTAGCAAACATCGTACGTTCCTCATTGGGGCCACAAGGTCTTGACAAAATGATAGTGGACGACATTGGTGAAGTCACAATAACTAATGATGGTAATTTGATTTCTATTTAGGCGCCACCATATTGAGGAAACTTTAATTGTAGCACCCCACTGCTAACTTGCTTGTGCAGCTATCTCAGCTGCAAGATGCGGAGGTGGGAGATGGAACAACTTCAGTCGTCATTTTGGCTGCTGAGTTGCTCAAAAGAGCAAACTAACTCATCAAAATGAAAGTTCATCCAACCAACATTATCGCTGGTTACAAAATCGCTGCAAAGGAGGCTTGCAGATACATCGAAGATAAGTTAGCTGAGTCAGTGGAAAGTTTGGGGGAATAGGCCTTACTTAACTGTGCTAAGACCTCAATGTCAAGCAAATTGATCAACGTTGATCCAAACTTCTTCGCCAACCTTGTTGTGACCTCAGTGCGTAGCATTTAACAAAAATCCATGTTTGGCTCCAAATACCACATCAAAAATATCAATATCTTGAAAGCTCATGGACAAAGTAGCACTGAGAGTCAGCTTATTAACGGCTACGCTATCAGAACAGTAAAAGCTCATCAACTGATGCCCACTCAAATCAAAAAGGCAAAGATTGCTTGCTTAGATTTCAATCTCCACAAATTTAGATTGCAACTAGGTATTCAAGTTCTTGTTGATGATCCTAAAAACTTAGAGAAAATCAGACAAAAATAATGTGATGTCCTTAAGTCAAGAATTGTTAAAATCATCGAAGCCGGAGCGAACGTTATTCTGACAAGAATGGGCATAGATGATACTGCTTCAAAGTATATGTACGAGGCTGGTTGCCTTGGACTGAGAAGAGTCGAAAAAGGAGATTTGCATAGAATCGCTAAGTTAACTGGAGCTACTGTAGTCTCAACCATGGCCACGCCAGAAGGTGAGGAAGTGTTTGACCCATCTTATTTGGGAGAATGTGAATAAGTTGTTGAATAAGCAGTTGGAGATAACGATTTTGTGTTTTTCAACAAATGCAAAAAGACTACCGCCTGCACTATTATCTTGAGAGGAGCCAACTAATTCATGTTAGATTAAGTCGAAAGGTAGCTGATTCACTATTTAGGTCTCTTCATGATTCGATTTGTGTCGCAAAAAGAACTTTGGAATCTGGAAAAGTTGTTCCTGGAGGAGGAGCTGTTGATATTGCACTTAGTATTCACTTAGATAATTTCTGCAAATCATTCAACACCAAAGAACAAATAGCCATTTCTTAGTTTAGCTAAGCTTTGAACGTTATTCCCAAAACATTAGCAGTTAATGCTGCTAAAGATGCCACTGAACTGATTTCAAAGCTGAGAACTCTCCATGCTGCTTCCCAAAAAGAGGGAGAGACGGACCCAAAAAGATTGTAGCTGAGATATTGTGGGTTGGATTTGACGAAAGGTTGTCCTCGTAACAACTTGAAAGCAGGAGTACTTGAGCCAATGATCTCAAAGATAAACTCACTGAGATTTGCAACTGAAGCAGCTATAACTATCCTGCGAATTGACGATTTGATCAAGCTGGCCCCCGAGAGAAAGGAAGAAGGCCCTGCTCATTGATTAGCTTTATAACTGTTCATACGGTTAATCTCAACTAAACTAATTCTTCTAATCATAATTATATAGATGTGCAAGATTAATAAAAGGTATAGCCTAAAGAATATAAAGCATAATGTTTTAACTTTCTTGACAATAATTCTTGATTTTGATTTAATATTGTAAATATTGATAAATTCAAAGGGACAGATCATTGTTCCCAATAAACTTTGTGAGTCAGGATGTTGTAAAAGTCATCAGTGGTCACAAATCCGTCTTCGTCAAGATCGGCCTTTGAGAAAATGTGGTTGATTTCTTCCTCGCTAAGTTGTTCGCCTAGTTCAGCAGCAACCTTTTTGAGCTCGTGGACGGTGATTTTTCCCTAAATGATATCAAAATTACTGATCGGTTGACATCGAATGCTTGCCAAACTTTCTCAACTTCGGCGCGGCTGTCTTTTTCTCCGAGTTTGGCAGTGGCCAATCTCAAAAATTCTGCGAAATCAATACCTCCTGACTGGTCATCATCGAGTTCAGCGAGAATTTGATAGACGAATTTGTTATTTCCTTGGAAGCCCAACTGTTCAAAGGCTCTCTTCAGTTATTGAGGATCAACAATTCCACTTCCATCATTATCAAAAATGTCGAAGGCAACTTTGATATCCTTGACTTCTTCAACTGGAATGATGACTGTAGCAAAATCTTAAGCCTTGAAGACCTTTTTCTCAGGTGCTTTGGGTTGTTGAGCTGCAGGTTTGGCTGCAGATTTAGCTGGTACTTTGCTCATAATGGTAAAATATCTAATGTAAAATAAATAAAAATTAAATCAAACTAATACCTACCGATTTACTGAATTCTACATAATCTAGAATTAGCAGGTAATCGTTCAAACAATATCTCATTGGCGTTTTTAATCTCAAATTCAGGAGCTTATAGATTGAATTTTCTTCCATTCCGTTTAAAATCAAAATATTGATTTTTATGATTATAAGAAACTATTCAAATGGTTCTAAGCTATTGTTTAAAAAAATGCATTTCTTAATTTGCTCAGTATGCCTCATCAATGCAAACATAACTGATTCCAATTTCTACGAAAGATCTCTCTTGTTTTTATGGCTTCAATCTATTGAAAAAACATTTGCCAAAAATGGATATAAACTAAGTTTAAATGGAGAATGTGCAAAGATTCTTAAGTTTTTTAGGGTTGTCAACTAAAGGTTTTATGTTAGGATACAAATTTTACATATTATTTTATACAATGCTAACTGTAAAGCTGGACACTTACTAAGATCTAGATCTTTCAAGGTCTTCCTACAATGATGATGAACTTGATCTCAGAAGTATCCCTTATTTCTATCAAAGAGTTGACCAACGTGATCGAATAGCAGAAAAGGACTATCAGAAGGCTGACAATCAAGATCCAAAAACTGGAAGAAACACTAAAGAAAGAGCGGGAAGAAAAAGCATCATCAAAAAACACTAGTTTGGACTCTAAACAAAATGAGCATCTTCTTACAATCCTAAAGAATTAAATAGATAAAACTAGATAGGGCGAAGAACTGTTGAATAAAATTTTTGTAAAACTGAAGCAAATGGCAAATTAAGCTCATTTTGATAGATTTTTCCAGCCAAACCCTTAAAACAAACCTCGAAATAGGCTTATTTTGGAAAAAAACAGCCCAAATTTCCTTACAAATGTAAATATATAATCAAAAAATAAAAATTAGGCTGAAGAAAAATAAGAAGCTTAGAGAGTGCTAAAACAGCTTCTTATTCTATAAAAAGGCATTAAACTGCTGAATGAAAATTGTTTGATGCTCTAACGCTAAAACCAGTAACTGTTTTGTAAATATTAAAAAGTATAAAGAGTTTAGCAATTGCAAGAAACGTTAAAAAGGGAAATTTAAAATAGAAATGAAATTTAAAAATAGCTTGATGCGGAGAAAAGAATGAGGGTCAAGCTTAAATGTCTTTTAGATAAAAGTTAATGTTAAAAAAATATTCTATTAATGAAAATTGAAAGATTAATTGTGAGCTAGAAAGATAACAAGCAAAGAAAACGTGAAGAATGGGTTTATATATCAAAATCCTTGAATCACAAAATCTCGGATTTGGAGAAACAGAAAAGGCAAATGCAGGAAGAAAGTACTCGAGAAAAGTAGAACTGGACGAAAAAATATGGAGAGCTATTGCAGACTGTAAAGAGTATGCAAGCTATCAGGAAATGATTTCATTATTAAAGTTTTTTACTAGTTTTTATAAATTCCTTGCAAGTTTTACCTAGGACTTTCTAACCAAGCCTATAAAACATAGAAATCAATGATTTTATCAAGTAAAATACTAACTTCAACCCTTTTGTTAGATTTCTAAACTAATTGTGATGATTAGACAGGTTTTATTGATTTGATACCTATCCTTAAAACAAAGAAAGTATAATAAAGAAGTCACACGGCACAGCCTGATGAATTAGTAGCTGTAAATTCAATGAAAATTCCTTCTTCTGTGATCAAGCACAACGCTCTGAGGGTATATCTATTATTGCTGATGATGGTATGAATATAAATAGTGTTATTGAAGATAAATAATCGGCATGGAGGTTAACAAATATCGCTAGCCGTTGAGTGTCCATAAGTCGCAACGTCTAAAATCAGGTGATGTTTATTTGCAAGTTAACCCCGAAGAATCTGCTACTTCTAGCTTAATAGAGCTATCTGATGATGCCTTGATCAATAATGTCTTTGAGGTTCGCCTTCTATTACGTAGTAACAGCAGTTTCCTTAAAGCACTAAAAATAGGGAGAAAAACCTATTTTCACACAGAAAATTAGAGCGAAAGAATAGCAACCTTTATAAAGGAAGACTCTCAGTGGCAGATAATTTTACAGAATGCCATAAAATGGCAAGAAAAGTTAGCCCCTATAATTTTTAAAATAATTAAACTCAATCAATCTTCAAAAGAAGTGCGATTAACCCAAGTAAAAAAATCTTGATAAAGGTCGCTTTCTACTTTTCTAAAATGGCAAACTGATTAACTGGCAGCTGCTGTAGGTAGGTCCGCCCAAGCTATTTGAGCCAGTCCAAAACGGAGCACACCATTATAAAGGATTAAAGAATATCAACTCTTTTATTCGTAGAAGAAAGACCATTTTTTCCAAGTAGAAACCATAGAACAAAAGAGTTGAGGTGAGTACAGCACACTCATCTCAGCTGAAAAAGGGTGATGAGTCACGTGTTTCCAAATAAAAAATGATAAAAAGCTGTGAGCTACAAGATTAGATTAGATAATTCAGCCCAATGAAGATATTGTCTCCTTCTAAGATAGAATAAATCCCAAACATGTAGCTGCGATGCACGAGCCCAAACTTTAAGTACAAGAGGTTTTTAAACTATAGAAAGATTTTAGCCAACAGCCAAGAAAAAGGTATGAGGAATTCCTGATCAGTATAATTTTAATGTAGAGCCAACTAAAACTTCAATATTTAATTCTTATCCAGAATTCATTTGAGAACTTTGCAGGTTTCACTATCACCAAATTCTATTGATTGGTTCAATAAACTAAGATTTATATATCTTATTGCTGGCTTGTACTAAAGACTTTATCTTAACCTTAAAGAAAGAAAAGTTATAAGAATTTATTTCATCATTTTGTATAGAACCTCCCTTGATGACTTCTTCCAAAACCTGGATTCGTAACTCTAGTATGAAAGTCGTTTTTAATGAACTTGTTTCGGGTACTTGGATAACACACTTTTTGAAGAGATTTTTGATTGACGAGGTTTAGTTTTTTCAGATTCATAATGCCTTAGATAAGATTAGGTATCTTTTCGATATGCGATGATTAAGTTTTCAATGCATTTATGAATGAATCCCTCAAAGTTGGCTACCTGAACTATGTTTCTATAAAGTCGTTGAAGCTATGCTCTGTTTTGATTTTCATGTTTTGATGCCCTTTTTTAGTTTGCGAATGACTTAGGACCATATTTTTACGATATCTCCAACTTTTGCCTGTGTCAGCAACTAAGTAACTATTTCACTTACAGGAGTTAAGTTGAGAGTGGCAAGTTTTCTGCCTCTAGAAAAACTTATCATACAGCAAGGGCTTTCTCCAGAGGATTGTATGTCTTAGTTTGATGTGCTCTCCTCGATTTTAAGGATTCATTAATTATGATAAGCTAAAACTAAGTTATTCGGAGTTATATTTTCAGTTTTAGCGACCCAAATTATTTTTAATGTTAAGAATGGCTTTAAAGGGTATGGTTTTGCCATGTCCCTAATTTTGAGTAATATTATCATTTATTTGTTATGAGTAAACCTATCAAGAACTGTCCTGATTGTATCTACGGCAATCGCTGCGTTATGATTTGTATCAACTCTAACTGCCGAAAACCGGCCTTTATCTGTGAACAGGGTATCTCTACCAAGAGTTAATGTGCTCTCTTTCACGAGAAGTGTTAGAAAATGCAATGGTCCTAGCTCTAAAACATCATCTGTGAGAACCCTAATACTAAAATCCCCTAGCTCTTTGTTCTGCAAGAGGAGATGGAAAACGTTTTTTCAACTTTAATAAAAAAAGTGAAGTAGGAACATCTCAATTTCAAAAGGTGGGTAAGTTTATTCGGCTTCAACCCTGAAACCATGAATTTCATAAATATGGTCAATTAACAAAACTATAACAACATTTCAGGTGTCTATATGAATCAGATCCTTTCAGCACTTTTCATGAATGAAGACAAAGTTTTAGAGACAAATTTTTCATCTGAGGAGTGTCAGAAGACTTTGAAAAGTTTGTAACAAAGCATTGATAGGTTAAAAGATCTTTATATCTCTGAGGGGAAAAAGGAGAAGATGTCAATGTCAACTACAGTATCCCTAGTTAACGAAATCCAAGGTTTTGACAGCAGGGTGACGAATTAGCAAGACTACATTCGCTCTCTATTTACTAAACAAAACATCAAATCTTTTAACTTGCTTTATAGGGCAAGTTAGAATGATTTCTCTGTTGCAGAATTCCACAAAAAATGCGATAACATCACTGATACAATAACTATCCTATAAACTGAGTATGGCAAAGTAATTGGAGGCTATACACCTTTGGCTTGGAATTCAAGCAAGAAGCATTGGGCTGCAGATAAAACTATGACTTCATTTATCTTCTCAATCGATCTTAGATAAAAATTCAATCTCAACTTGGCCCAATTTGCTATAGCCTGTAACCCAGACAAGGGACCTATATTCGGCTGCTGCGACATCTGCATCGTTGACAAGTCTAATGTTTAAAAATCCAACGCAGAATTCCCAATAAGCTACAATAACTTCAAATACGCCCGTAATCCAGAATCAAGCCAAGCCTTCACAGGCCACGTAAAAGGCAGGTTCACGATTAAAGAATGGGAAGTCTTCAAAGTGGAATTTTCCGAGTGATCCAAAATATCTTATGAAAGACTCTAGAATAAATCTAAGCTATACTTGCGCAATTTAATCGTATTTAGTTGTACTTGTTATATTAATTGTTTGTGAGCTAATGGAATTTGAAGAAAAGGTTGACGATAATATCTACGGAAGTGGGCACTAGACAATGGACAGTGAACTCATGCAGAACGCCAGATCAAACTTTATTAAGAAGGTTTATTCTATTCTGGGTATACAACTATCAGTGACTACTGGCTTTGTATGTCTCTCGACTTTCAATACGGAGTTTAGGGAATACCAGCAAAACAATATGGCTTTCTTTTGGATTAGTTTCGTGGTCAGTGTGGTATCACTGCTAACTTTGGGATGTGTCAGAGGTATCACTACCAAAAGCCCTATTAATTTAATCCTTCTCTGTGTCTTTACCTTATCTGAGTCGTATTTGATCTCAATGATTTGCGGATTCTATACTCCTGAGAGCGTATTGAATGCTGCCATAGCTACTCTTGGCGCAACTATATCACTAACTTGCTTTGCGATCTATACCAAGTCTGATTTCACTTAGATGTACTCAAAATGCTTTGGTAAATAATTGTTTATTTAGGCTTCTTTTGGAGCTTTTTTGGAGTATCTCTTTTCTTGACCATTTTGAACGTCTTCTTCATCCAGAGTCAATTTATTTAGATTTTGCTGGCCATCGGTATTGGAGCAATCTACAGTATCTACCTGATAATTGATACCCAGTTGATTTTGGGAGGAAGAAACAAAGAGCTGACTCTTGACAATTACATTTTAGGAGCAATTATGCTATACATCGATATTGTTCAGCTGTTCCTCGAAATCCTAAAGATTATAGGAAGAGCCAGAGAATGATCTCAAAATCTTATCGATAACTATTTTACAATACTATGTCTATATCAACATACAATATATCACTACTTTTCAGCTTATTTATCCAGCTAAAAGACTCATCTCCTGTCCTCGTAGTTTTTAATCGTTTTTGATTTTCCTTGGTTTTGAATGTTTCACATAACTCTGTTTTCTGAATTACTAATAAACGTCTCTCCTTAGTTTTCCTTGAGTTTCAACTTGATAGCTTTAGAAAAAGAAATATCCTAATAACTGAATAAACCCATATATTAGACAAAGCGGTCCAATACCTAAGTACTCAACTAGAGGCTCGACAATAATGAAGTTTATGGTAATCATTAACCACTGTAAAAGAGCAGGATAATAAATATCATTGACTACTTCCGTCCCAATCAAAAAAGTGCAAGGACCATAACAAGCACTAAAGCCAACCATATGAAGAAAAGTTAAAATAACGGTGAGGAGATGATATTAAGTAAAGATTTCAACAAAAGCAATGAGGAAAAGGGTTATTATGATTATTTTTTGTCCTTCTTGTATAAAGGCTCTTCTCCCGTATTTCTAGATATTTTGGCCAGCTAAAAGAGTAACTAATAACTGCAAAAGGTTTAGATAGAAAAAGATTGTGACCATATCTAGAGATGTATTTGCGAAAGACAAGAAAGATACGTGACTTCCGAAGTATGCTAATGCTGCTCCTCCTGAGAGTTGATTTAAAGCAACGATTCCTATAGCAATAGAAAACCTAATTCTATAAAATTGGCTTTAATCTGAAAAGAAAGGAGAGTTTTCTTAGTTGATATCTTAATTAGTTAATCTTCTTGCTTCCTTGAACTCTTAAATATTTGTTTTGAGATAAATTCTATCTAAATAGTGCTGGAGGATTTAAAACTATTCTAAGTGCATCAAATCCTCAAGAGCCTCATACCTAAATCACAGGAGAAGTACTGGAAATAGTTTTAGAGGCAATAATTGCGGATCAAGGCAGGAGTAATGGGAACACCAACTATGAATCGCCACCAAAATGATACTTCAGGAGTTAATGTTAAGCAGCTGATGAAATCATCATGGGTTAATAGCAAACAGCCGTGAGGTAAGACAAGGTTACCTACCCAAAAGCCTGCTAGGAAACCGAAAACAATGAAAAACTGGTTGAGTGTGCCTGCAGGAGCTCCCATAGACCCTGGCAATATTGAAGTCAAAAATGTAGGAATAAGTATTGTATTTATTCCTGTGATAAACCCAAATAATGACCGAGATACTATTTGAGTTTCCAGAGAGAGATTAAGCATTCCGATAAAAGCTGCAACGATAGTCAAAAGATCTGTAACTTTAAATGTGAGCATCCATCCATAAGTCTTAAAATATTGATAAAAAATGATCCCTGAATAAATAGAATCCTACCGACTATGTTCAAGACTCCGAATAAGATATTAAATCTGTTCATTACTAGAGTGGTGCCTTCCGAAGAAAGCTAATTGTGTCCTTCTATAAGAGAGCTAAGATTTCCGAAAGAAGTGAGCTAGTATCCAAAGATGAAAGACCCCATACAGAGTACGATTGCATACGCATAAACTACAGATGAATCTTTGACTTTCATTATTAATAATCGTTTTAATTGATAGTATGCGGATTGGCAGTTACACAAAACAGCAGATAAAAATGATATGCGTCTTTTGATTCTTAACTCCTAGGAGTGGATTGTCTTTCGTTCAAATACAGCAAAAGCTATGAGTTTTTATTTAATAATTCTATTTTGAAATCATGAATTCCTAAAGCCTAACTGTAGAGAGGCCTCCCTCTCTCTGCCAAAGATCCCAATTCAAATAGTGCGAATAGAAGGGCTGGAAGAAACTTGTAGTCAACATCGTCAGGCCTCCTAGAACCATTTATAACGAAGAGGATCTAGGTAAGACTATTCTCACTTAGGAACCGCATCTTTCTCTCTTAACAATATTCGATACACCCGCCAAAATATTACTGTCAGTCATAAAGAAAAGCATTTGGTAGTCTCGCTTTTTTAACCTGCCCAAAAAAATAATTGGCTTATACTCTATCTTCATGGAAATTCATCTTCCAAAATGGAGTCTATGGGAATTTTCAGACTAATACCCTCTAAGTTCTCATTAGCTGCGTTTGACTTCTTGGGCTGTGGACTAAATGAGGAATCTGATAACATTAGTTTGGGTTTTAGGGAGGCCTAGCAAGTATAATCAGTTGTAAAAATGCTTGAAGGCAAAGGGTTCAATGTAGTTCTTTGGGGCCGTAGTATGGGAGCTGCCACTGCTCTGCGCTACGGAAAAGCAAAGATCATCATAGCTGATTCTTCCTTTCAATCTTTTCGCAGTCTATGCAAACAAGTCGCGGAAAAGCACTCCCCCAAATATGTTCCGAATTGTTTGATTAGCTGCTTTTTCCCTTGCGTGTTTTTCAAACTGCGAAACGACGTCAAAGAACTGGGAGACTACGACATCGACACCTTAGATATTTTAGCATCAGTCAGAAACATCAATCCCTAGACATTTATTATTTTTATGAGCGGAGATGAAGATGTATTGGTCGACAAGCAAAACTCTTAGAATCTTTATAACAACTTCGATGGTAAGAAAAAGCATTTGGAGGTCTTCAACGGTTCGCACAATGGGAAGAGGTCAGATACGACAATCAGAAAAATCATGAGAATGATTAGCTCTCATGTAGAAGAACTGCAGTCGTAAAAGGAGGCCTTATCTAAGACAAAAATTTAGATTTTCCTTGATTAATGAACTTTTTAATGTATCATCCTCAACTGAGAAAAATTTTTTTAAATAATAATAATATTGATTTCCTATATGGAGGAATCAGGTAGGTCCGAAGTTTTCACCTTGGACCTTGCTATAATCATTGGAGGTTATTTCTGGCAATGTTATAGATGATAGCCACTTTGTTGGTCAGTTCCTGACATTTTGCTTAATGCTTTGTGTTCATTTCAGCTACTAGTTAATGGATAAAATTACTGTTATGGAGTGTAATGATAAGGATAAAGTGCGTACTGCGAAGTTGAAAATCAATAGATGTCTGAAATTGGTGAAAGATGAATCCAATGCAGACGATTTTAGTGCTGTGAGATGAATCAGTTTCTCAATAAATTACAAAGGTTAATTAAACAAAATTGAAGGAATAGTAGTATAAATGATATTTATATCCACCTAGTGGAATGAATCATTACTACTACTAGTTAATGGATATTAGGTGAGTTCTGCATCCTAGTTAAATGTTCGTTGTTGTTAATATTTTTATGGCGCTTATAGCTTGTCCCTTAGTACAAATATGTTTACATAGATTAGTAGAGGAAAACATGAGCTGAAACAAAACAGAAAGGTGGTGAATTCGAGAAATATGTAGTTTTTGAAATAACTGACTTAGTGACTTTCAAAAATGCATATTATTATTAACTATTAACCTCCAATATATATAAATTAAATAGTTTTATGGACGAGAAAAAAATTGAAGTACAGAGGATTTTGGACGAATTTCAGCAAATCTAAGGAGCCCTCCGACAGATTTAAACCAATATCGACAAAAAATAAAATTAGTACTTTTCTGGCTATTGGCCCTAAGGAAACTATCTGCTCGGATGGCATAGCCACCGTCATCAATAGCTGGCGCAAAGCAAGCTCAAAATTGAAGTCAATCCAAAAGATAAGAAATTTTCACTCAGTAGCATTTTTAGCCGCGCCAGTCTGCAGTTAGGCAGTCTTGAAAGCAGGAAGCTTACAGTTTTCTAAAAGCCCAGATTCGCGAAGAAGTAAGAATATGTAGATTTAGAAAAAAGGCAAAGAAAGTTAAGGTGAAAGGGAAGTGCAAGCGACGTCGCCTGAGGCGAGCTAAAAAGTGTTGATTGCTGGATGATCTATGATTGATGAATAGTTTGCTATTTCTGTATTAAAACTGCAGAGAAAAGAACTATCGTATTTTAAGACAGGCTTGGAAGGATAATATTGTCTTTATTGAAGTTTGTAAGTTTTAGGTCTTCAGAGTTATTCTTGAAATGAAATATGTTCAAGCAAAGGATCTTTACTGCCTTTTTGTGGATCTGAGCAACGCGTAGTACAGGGTGGATCGAAGAAAGCTGAGCGGGATACCGTCAGAACACCATGTCCTGAGCGATGATGAGATTAACATGCTAAAATTTATTCATTCGAACTTGTGGTGGGGCTGGGAAACTTTAAAACTGGGATTTTGAATGAAGTGGAATTGATACTGAGGAGAATTATATAGATCAGTCAATGGGGTCCCACAGGGAATGACCACATCTCCAATGCTGTTTAATATCTATACGTAATCTCTCCTGTAATAAATCCAATAAAGTCAAGCTGGAAATATTGGGATTCCCAAGCTTGAAAGCTAGTTGAGAGAGCTCAAGAGAGTACCAGAAGCTTATTGTAAAGTCTTTTTTCTGTTGAGCAGTGCCGAAGTATACGGTAGATTCTTGCGAGAGATTGAACACCTAGTTATCCATTTCGTTTGCATCATCATATCGAACGCTGCAATAGCTGCACAGGAGTCTGATGGGAGCCCAGCGAGTCTTGAGGTGCCCCTCTATCAATACATAACAAAAAGACATGCTAAAGAGGTATGGGTTATCAAAGGATTAGTATTGAAAATATCCAAGTGGCCTTAGGTTTAATGCTCAGATCAGAATCAAGCTACTTCCGCAGATTTTCGCTTAAACTATTAAATTGATGTATAGCACCAAATGAAAGGCACCTGATTTTATCAACAATAATACCCATTTGAAGTAGAAACAACGTTTCTTGGTCGACATGTATGAAATTCTTAGGAAGTATCAGAGGAAAAAGTTACGCAATTAGGCCAAGTATGGCTTGAATGCAATCAGGAGGATAATTTAAGCAAGTCTTGATAGCAGCGATTGAGTTGAAATATTGCATTTGCTAACAAACGCCAGTGGGTCAACTTGGAAGCGGCCTATTTGATCATTAATTAACCTTTAATGTAGCCTAGCCTCACCTATTGTCTTTATTATATTCTAAAAATGGAAAGCATAAATAACACTCCTTTGCTAATTCTCCGGCAGGCCAGCAAAGAATTCAAGGCCAAGCAGAAACGGCTGGACCGCCGGGTTAGGAGCAAACAGCTTCTCCAGGAAGAAATCTACTCCAACCATAACATCTTTCAATCCAATGTTAATCTCTATCGCAACATGACGGCTCAGAATATCATTTGGGATAAGAATTACAACTTTAAGTGCGTTATAAACCAGATAAAGGAGGAGAACAGCTCGCTCAAGGCAAGAATATGGAACGTTGAAAAAGAAAACCGGAGAATGGAGAGGCAGATAGAAGCTTGGAATCTCAATGACTACGCGCAGCTTACCAACCAAAAAAAGCTCTATATTGATATGGCTACCTTTTCCAAAGTTATCAGTGACCAGGATTACAGCATCGTTAGCATGAAAATGCAAATATTTTAGCTATAAAAGTAGCTCCAGTAGAAATAACAGCAGCATTCTCATCTGCTGAAGCGAATAGGAGAGACTCCAAAGTTATTAAGCCTCCTGAATCACTAAATTTCTTAGAAAAAGGTAGAAATTTACAACAGCCTTGGCTAATAAAAGCTTGTATGGAAAAACTAATTCGAGAGTGAATCCAAGGATAAAATGAGTGCAAAATTACTGAAGCAAAACCAGCAATTTGATCTGATTTCCAAAAATGCCCAAATTAACAAGAAATGCAAGATAAATATTGAGAGAGATTTGGAGACAGTAGGACAATAGTGTGAATCGCACAAGCATGTGAGCTCTGCTTAAATCGACCATCTAAAAGAACAAATCAAGCAATTACGAGCATCAGAAGATGGCGGAGCGGCATCAGAACGTGAGAAGCTGAAGCTCATAAAAAAAAAAGTGTCAGAATATGAGTGTAGCATGCAGAGCTAGATGGATAGGTTGATCAAGATTAAGATACCACTGCATATCGAGATCCAAGAGTTACAAGCCAAGCTGAAGTAATTAGGAGAGGATGTAGTTTGTAAGGAGGGCAAGTGATTTTAATATATTTGAAAGTGTTTAGCCAGTGGTTTAGGATTGGGATAAAACAGGTTTCATGGGTGCTGAGACTAGCGCAGGCGGTGTTTTCGCGCTGATTAAAATAAGGTAGAGCTGGGTCTATCCACGAGCTGCTTGGAGATCGAGGACTATGAGTAACACTCAGTTCTACCTTATCAAAGGCATACCTCTAAGTACAGAGAGTTGGTTTGGGTTTGGGTTACTTGCAGTTCACCAGCACCACCAAATCCTCGATGTACTGGGTGGCCTAGGACTCAGTGAGGCGTTTGAGGTGGACGGGGTGACTTATATGCTAGGTTATAGTAATTTTACAGTGAAATAATTTGTAAAATTTTCTCTGCAGACAAGGCAATACTTATGATTGGGTTAGGCGATCATGATAGGTTAATTTTTGTTTTTATAATCAGTGGTCTTAGCACGAGTATCTTTCTTCCTCGACGTGTGGTTCTCGAAGTGTACCTGAAACTCACACTATTTGAGTTAAGTCTAGATCTAACTACTTCAAACTGTACTCTGCTGTTGTTATCTACGAAGGAGGGAGTGTAGGGGTTGTGGTCGTTGTTAAAGCTGATAGTAGGAGAGCGGGATTAAGGAGTTCTAGATGGATAAAAAAGAACTTGCAGTAGGCAAACATATATTGGGTGTTTGGGACAGTCAAATAGCGATTCTCAGGCAGGTCTATTCTTCTTAGGGCGAAGGAAAAAGGTGAGGTTTGCTAATTAGACTATTTCCTGAGATCTTGTGGATCAAGCTCGTTCATACTCTAATTATTACATTAAAGAACGAGCCATCGCAGCCAGATTTTCTTAAATGAAGAAGTTTATTCCAATTCCAAAAACTCATCTTCTCTGCCTAGCCAATCCCTCAAAAACCATTTTATTTGCGATTTGCAGCTATAAGCAAGCCCTATACTTATTGATTACTCCTTTTAAGAACCACTTTTTGTAATTATTGAATTCGGAAATAGCTTGCTTGCTTAAAGTGGGCAATTAAACCAAAATAAGTCAAACGATCGACTAATATCAAATCAATCTAACTAAGTTCCACATGCTTCATCTCTTTATTTTCTGCGAATGCCAAAAGAATCAGGTGAATTATTTGAGTTCAAGCAAATAATTTGGGGTTGGATTATATTCTATATTTTTATGTAAGAGTCATCTGAAATAATAATCACAAGGCCGTTCGATCTCGAGGAGTAAGCTCTCGAATCCATCTAAACCGTTTCCTCTGCAAAAGGGCAGAAGATCATCAGCTGCTCCGTTTCTCACAACCGCAAATATATTCTCATCACTACTCAGAAAGGATTTCTCATTGTGTATGTCTCCAAGTCAACGGCTTTCAAAAGGTAAATCAGCCCTAATCGAGATTTGAAAACTAAGAATCGCCGTTTTTCATAACCTAAAGACAGCCCTGCGGGGTGAAGCTGGGGTTCGTATTTGAATAAAAGCCTGAGGTGGCGTTAGTACCTGCCTTCAATTCCAAAAAGTACAAGCAAACATCCATCTACATCTATAGTATTTTGTAAGTGATGCAGACTATTCAGCTAAGATCATCTTGACGAGCTTCGACATGGTACTGCCGATCAAACAGTTCAAAATGACCGAGAAGTATATCGTGTGCAGCAATAACAAGCGCATCCTTGTGTACAACTACCTACAGTCCGCTTTGGAAGATGATGAGAAGTTTTATATCAATCTGCATCAGTCCAACGAAAATGTCGACTTTATTAGATACCTAGACATGAAATGCCATCTTTACAGTTAAAAAGATTGTCTGAGCTGTGAATGCGGCAAATTTGAGCTTGGCAGAGAAATGAAAATTTACTTGAAGCTATTCTTCGTGCGAATTTAGCCAAATAAGTCGGCTTATAGCAAGCGTTTGTACGTTTACGATGAAATAAGCTAGCAAGTTAAACCTTTTGAGCAGATAAAAACTCTTTCAGATGACTTCACTTTCAAGGTTACAGAAGACGGCAAGTATATGTTAGTGGCCTAGGATTACAACAGGAAAGTCAGAGTATTCAACCTTGAAGATAACTGCAATTTCATCTCATTGCTGTATTTGAGTCGCAACCCTGGAGAAATTATTAATCTGGGAGTCATCAAAAGCCCAGTTAAAGGATAATACGTGGTTGCCTCACGTTAGCATGGCGGTGACGAAGCCACAATGCATTTGTTCGAGCTAAAGAACAGCTCGTTAATCTAACCGTTGTAGAGCAAATACAAGAGATACTTTCGATTGTACAAAAAGGACACAATGCAAAAAGATGTGTTTGCCGACAACGTGGACTTCTTAGGTCCAGAATACTACATGGTCGATGGCAGGCTGATTTGCCTATCCATGGAAGGAGAAGAGTGCTAATTGATTGATCTCAATAGAACTGGACTGCATGACCGGGCCAATGCGAGCAGCTACTTGAAGATTTAAGAATTCTGATTCACAAAAGCATTGTTTATTGATTTACTAATGTTCTTATAATATAATTGCAGGCCGTGCGATCGAGATGGAACTGATGAAAAAGGTATACGTGATGGACTGGGTGCGAATTCCCATAAAGTTCATAATTTCCTGGACGATTCTCAAGGTGACTTATGACTACTACTAATACAGAACGGCTTTTGCGATGAGGGGCTCCAACCCTCGATCTGTACATCTAAGCTTACTTAGTGCTATTTCAACGATCAATGTCCTATCAACCCTCACATACCTGTGCCCTATTTCCACTACAGAAACTATGAATAATATATGGTCTCTCTTGCTTTATTTAGGATGTCAAAAGATATACCAAACTCATAAACGACCTTATCAGCACTAAATGCGTGATATCTGACCGTTTTTTTCTATATGCGGATGCTCCATGCAGAGAGAATGTTAATGCGATTGATCGTCTGTTTCTGAGGGCTAAGGAGCATACCTCATCAGAAGTGAACCAATTCTACTTTTTGGCATAATTAGTACTATTGTGGTAATTTAGGCAAAAAAGTAGGGTTCAGTGCCTACAGGAGTGTTTCAGGAAATCAGAAGAAACAGACAGGAATAGGTAGAAGTTTAAGAAGTACTTGTACCAAAACTTTGATAATACTTTACTTAGAATCACCTGCTTATTAATCTTGTTATCTTCTTGAGATTGATGGTAGAGAAGGCTAGCCATTTATTTGAGTTTGATTGATTGCAACAAAGGTTAGTTTATATTGAATATTCTAGGTTTAGGAGAGCCTTGTTTAGGAAAAATAAATGATCAATCTCAAGATTACTGTTTGGGATTTCTCAATTTCTAGAGAAAAACTGGACGAGAACCCATAGAAAATCTCAACTTCTGTGTTGGCCTTGGGGTTTGGGTGGCTGGAGATATCGGTTTTCTCTACTCTTTACCTTCATTTGCTTAACTACCATCTCCTGTAGCTTATAATTTATTCTTTGCTTCTCCTTTGATCTCCAAAAGCTTTTGCATTTCCAGTTTTATTTTTCTTCTTTCATTCGCGGGCATGGTTTTCGGGATTGATAGTGAAGGCTTATGCAAATCTACGGGTGATTCAATACAAAAAAAGTCTTCTTCTTTTTCTGGTTGCTATTTGATGATTCTAGTCTATTCAAATGTAAGTTTTTGACTCTTTTGAGACTTTAGTAATATATCTAATTATTATTTTGATTTTGTGGATTTTATCTTTGTTAGTAGACCTTTCATCTGCAAATTCAACTGTTCTTGGTTCTTCTTTTTGAAATTTGGAAATAACTATGTAGGTTCTTCTTGAGAATTCGATGATCTTTCCTACTTTACAGTTTGGCTTCTGGTTTCATCTTTATTGCAGCTAAGCATATCTTTTTGTTGATTTTCAATCTTGTTTTATACTACTTCATCAAAGCCCAACAATTCAGAAATGTCATTTAGTATCTCTTCTTTGGTATCATTAGTAAACCTTGTTTTTATTTCGTTTTTTGTCACTATGCAGACTACATCTGCAAAAAGACTTACACTCTATTCAACGAAGGTTTTTTCCTGAGAAAGTAAGCGGCTTGATTAGAGCAGCTCTAAATGTCCCGCTTTACAGTCATAGATCATTTTTTACCGTAAATCTGTTGAAAGTTTTCTGGTAAAGTCAGAGATGAGGTCACTAGCTGCAGCAGTATAGTTCAAGCATATTTTTTCTTGTTTCTAATCAATAAAATTTAGAAGGATAACTTTGAGCTTGATTGTCTGATTGTCATGGCATAGCTAATCGGTGTTGGAGATATGGATAATATTGTTTGGGTGCAGACGTATTTGTGCATACTTGGTAACATTTTTGCCATTTAGGTGGAGTTGCTGCTTCTGCTGACTGATCCCGAAGTTTTGGTGGATAATCGAGCTGATTTCCTGGATGGAGATGCTGGAGGCTAGTGAGATCTTGATTGCCTTGTGGTTGTGAACATAGAGATAGACGGCCACAAGTGTACTGTTATCTTCTTAGTCTTAGTGACTGCTTTGAGAGGGTAAAGAAATCGATATTCTAGGGTGTGAGTTATGGGGATGGTGGCTGAGTGCGGAGCTATCTGAGGAGGAGTCTCTGACGAGTGGTTTAGACATCAATGATTAAAGTTACTCAAAAAATATTCATTACATTTATTCTGATTAGTTTTGTTAAATCTTAATCATATTGTAATCATTTGAATTCGAAGTTCGCTAAATTTTACCGAAATATTAGGCTAATTAGATATTTTGCCTAGTTCTTATCATTCGAAGCGTAGGTATTTACTAGGTAAGCTCCGTTAGCAAAAGCTTGAACAAATAGCTTTAACGACAAAGTTTATCCTTGCTCTCAGCTTGCATTTAGAGGTTCATTCATCTCTTTTAAGTTTGCTAATCCAAGGTGAGGCGAGATCAAATAAAACAGAGAGTAAAGCTGAATGGTAACAATGACTAAAGTGGAGTAATAATAAGTCTTGGACCTTATTTTGGGCAGGTAGGAAGGTTAATAAAATTAGTGTTACATAATATTTATATGTAGTAAGGAGTTCGCGTTATTGATTTGATAAACCCCTTGCTCAAAATAGTAAAGGATAGAGAAGAGCTGTTCTTTTAACTCCTATCTTTCGTCAACAAAAACATTGACTCTTCCTCAATCGACCTCGACCACACCACCATCATCAACAGGTTCTTGCCTCCCCTCAGAGCCGCCCACCAAGCCCTCCTCGCCCGTGAGAAGTAGTTGTTGGGATAGTTGAGCGAAGGGTCTGAGGAGGGGAGGGTGGCCAAGGGGGCTTCAAAGTACCGGTGGTCCGATTCAGGGAGATGATACGTTTTTCATCACGAGTTATGGAGTTACTTGAGGCTTCTACCAATAGAGTCCGCAAAGGAATATTCGACGAGAATGGTCGGTCTGATCGAGATTATGTCAGATTCAAGCTCAACCTGCACAGAATACTCAAAAAGTAACCTTTTGTCGCCATTGAATTCGCCGAATCAATCGTAACCTATGTGGCTGGCAAATTTCAGAGACAGCTAGGCAAGGTCGAGAAGTATCTCTAGAAGACTTGGTAAGGTGAGGACATCTTACTTCGTCAGCTATACATGAAGGGTAGCGATTTAGATGCATCTTCCTCCCCTTAAGAAAAACTCGAAAAGAAATAAAAGAAGTAGCAACCTACTCTCAAAAAACAGCAATTCAAGCTCAACATTGACTCGCATAACTAAGAGGATAAGAAAGTGCGCAGACCACTTAAATCGTCAGTGAAGCGAAAGTAGAAGCCTACTGTCCGGAAAAAACTAAAGTAATCTCAGCGTGGAGACTCAGATGAGTAAGAGTAGCCTCGCAAGAAGTTGAACAAGTAGCAAATGGCAAACAAGCTACTGAAGTTTTACGGGTTACTATAATTAAGTCGCAAGTAATTTCTGTAAGACTACATGTATGAGTAGATTTAGCAGTAGAAACACAGGCACTAGCTCATGAATAAACTTCTAGAAAGGAACAAGATCATCAACTTTCAAATTAACACCTACATAAAGAAAAGTTCCAGTCAAATTGGTGTTCCGTTTATCATTATACCACCTCCCAGTAAAAGCAGTGGTGACTAAAAGGTTGAAAAAAACTAGTTGCAGATTTCCAAATTGACAGGGAGACCGAGCTTTGTCATTAAAACGAGGAGAGAAAGTTTTCATGCTTAGAATTCACTAGAGCCACATTCAGACCATCCTCCTGAATTATAGTTTTAGCATAACGCGGGTAACCATATGGTTCCATCTAGAAAGAGATCATCGCACAGCAATCAAAAACCTCAGGAGAAAAGTCGCAAGCTGTATGTTGTGAAGCAGCCCTTTGTATTTTAGGATTAGACACTGCCTCAAGCTCAAGTGACAAAAACTCAATGGCTGCAAGCACCTATCTCCATAAAAAAAGATAAGAAGAACTAGAATGTTCGTTTGAAGCGGAAGCATAATCCAACTCCGCTCTAGACTGCCAATTTGTCTCAAAACTTTAGATATCTTTCTTGATTTTTATATTTACTTACTTTCACTTTAAGATTTGGAATAATGTTATTAAATCAGCAACGCTGGGTGATTTTCGGGGATTCATTCAGGCCAAGGAAGGAATCTACTTCTTTTAGACTGGGACTTTCGGTAATCCCGTATTTGAGTAAAATATTTTTGTATTTTTGGCGCTGTTTCAGCAGGAGATATTTGTACATATCTTCATTATTGAAAGTGGGCGTTTGAAGAAGGGGAGAAGGAGTGTCTCTCGCAAAAGAGAAATTTTAAAATTCGTTGGATTGGATGCTGAATAATTGTTGTACAATTCGATGTTTTTTCATGAGTTTGGGCTTCCTTTTGAACTACACTTCGTTGTAGGGCTGTGGAACATCATAAAAGGGAGGGACATGCCGTAGTATTTACAAATTATGACTGTTTTTTCGACTCTGGTTATATGATTTCATATTAACTGTTAAGTATATTGATACCTAATATGTTAATATCAACTAAGACTTCCTTGTAAAAGATGATACATTTGCTTCAAAATGGTATGAGTATAAAAAGAAGGAACCAAAGTTAGATTTAAGTTATGAATAACTATTTCTAACTGATTAGCAAAGATTTTTAGCTCCAAACCGTCCAACTATGCATAATTCGAAAATTACTAACTTTATGAATGACCCATCAAGAAAAACTTTAATGCCTTGAACCTGAGTCCTAAAAAAACTTCAAAATACAGAGCAAAGGTAGCCTTAAAAATGTTAATGCGTGATATGATTAAATGATTAGTTGTATTGTCTGCGATGAGTTCAAGCCCATTTGAAGCGTGCGAAGATGGGATCATTATTAGCTACGACACGTCCATCGTCAAACACGAACCTGTCATTCGCTGAATCGTAGTGTGGGACGTTGACTATCTTGGCCCTTCGCAGCTGCTGGTTCAGCTCTGTCATTAGTTTTACCTATGTTATACACGGGATACTTGCTTGTTGCGGTTGTGGCATTAGAAGAAGTTGTCGGATTCTTTTTTGCAGTCGGTGCCGGGGTAGAGGCGACTGTGGTAGCAGTTTTCAGCCTCGCGCATGAAGAAGTAGCAAGGGTTGACTTATCCATCGACTCCGATTTAAGGGTAGGACATATTGATAGAAAATTAATATATGAGATGAACAACTTCGTAAATAAAATATCGAAGACTGAACCTTGAACTTGGACTAGTACCACAAAGAGGGGTTTGGTTAAATTATTTATATTAGATATTTTGAACCAATGTAAGACTCCAAAAATTTTAAGTAGCTCCAGTCTATCGTTTTTTCTGACAGTATCACATCGCTCGATGCTAGTAAAACCTTTTTGGGGGTTGGCTGCCTTGACGATAGTGTTCATATATGGTAAGGCTGAGTGAACTTAGGAAAATTAACGACGAAGAGATCATCAAAAGGGAGGCATTCCAAACTCATTCAGGCAACGCCATGGGAATAGTCGATTTATCGTTCAACAGTGAATCAACGAGTCTAGTGACCAGCTGCATGGACTCCACTCTCCGCATCTTCGATATTTCGGACAACCAAATCAAACTATCCAACACCATCGAATGTGAGGTCATGACGAATTGGAAGGTGGAGAGCTACAATGGCAGAATTTATACGGGAGGAGATTCAGGCATCATAACACCCTATCAGCTGGTGGACACAAAGATGGAAAAGCAGGCGTAGATTCGACTTGGAAATGCTTTTTTGACTGCCTTGGCTCAGCCCAAGGAGAAAAGTTATTTTGCGGCTGGCAACAATAATGGAGATGTGTTTATTCAGAATTCCATTGGAGAGAAAGTCAAGATTGCCAGCTTCAAGCCCCATCATAAGCTAGTGAGGTAGTTGGCATTCATTGATGATGATAATAAGCTACTTACAGCAAGTGATGACGCAACTATCAAGGTTCTAGATGTTCCCAGCGAAAAGGTTTCTCAAACATTCGAGGGGCATAGAATATCTGTCAGTTCAGTTGATGTTAACCAAGCTGAGCCAAGACTTTTCTATAGCACATCATTCGACAAAACTGTAAAATGTTGGGACCTGCGCTAGAAATCATGTATCGCAACAGCTCAAGCCGACAGCCCTCTGTGGGATTGCAAGTCAATTGGTAAAACCGTATATGTGGGAGGGGAAAGTGGAAAGTTAAATCTATATTCTCTTGGTTGATGTGAATGATGATATCTGTAAATATGCAACCCAACTTCTAATATAGCATTCTAGATAGATCTGCTTATCATGTCATTCTATTGGTTTAAGCAAGATGCATCTCTTCATACATTTAAGATTTGATTATAATAAGACTTGTTTTGTGGTTGGACGAATAATAAAAAAGATCAGTGTTCAGTTTGCTCAATGCTTGGAAGAATGGCTTACTTGTACTGATCGAGTGAAGTCAAGATGCTTTATCTAATGAAGTCTTTCTAATGCTTTTTGAGAGAATAAATTTTGGCAGTGCGATCCACTAACTACTCCAAACTATCTGATTATCGCACTTTAATGGGAATCGACATCCGACCTAAGCTGAATTTCAGCTCAAAAAGTTCAGGTTTTTATTACTTCACTGGTTTTGAATGAAATTTGGGAGGATTGAATTGTGTTAGCTGATTCATTAATGGAGCCAATTCTTTTGTAGAGCGATATTAAAGGTTTTGCTTAAGTTAATTCTTTTTTTGGTACCCTTGTTTCATTCGGTCGATGGCTCGATTAAATCCCTTGATTTCCTTGGTTTGTTACTTCGGACATGCAAGGGTTTTGTTAATTTGTGGTTTAAAACTACAGCTGTTTAGCTCAACTTTTATCCTTTCTTACTCTATCTGCTTTTTCAGTTACTCTCGAGTACGATACCTGCTACAATCATAGAGCCTATCTATGAGCTTTTTTTAATCGTTTGGTGTTAGAGTTTCACTTTGGCTGAAGAAGGTGGTTTGCTGGGTTGGTATGAGGTAGTTTGCCATTGAATAAGAATCACTCCTTTTAGAATTGGCTCTAACTGTGCTGCTACTTCTGTCAAGCACTGTCTTGGCAGACTTTTTAGTATAGGACTTCTCTAACCTGACTCTACTTTTCGTCGTTTTTGAACTCTTGGAGTCCAATGAGCTGCGATTGCTGGGAATATAAAGATTGCTGTCTATTGAAAAGTTTTCTTTGTTCGAACCGAAATTCCCTTCATTTTTTGTTTTAATAATACTAATGTCATTTATTTGAGGCTTAGGTGAACTACTGTTAAATTAGATGAGTTTATCCCAAGTTTTTAGCAATTCGACAATTTCCTACTTCTGGCCGTAAATGGATTCCAATGTTTAGCATCGGTCTTTCTCAGAAGTGGATAGCAATTTAATAAGTTTTTTGAACTCTTTCATCTAAATTTGATCATTGCTGATGATGTGCCACATAAAATAAATGAGCCTGCATTAGCAAAGCTACCTTTGGTCTGCTTCCCAACTCGTGCCGCCTCTCCTATTCTCCATGAGACTAACAATATGCTAAACATCCCTAATCTGATCAACGATACCTAGCTCTCTCATAAGAGGTATACTATTTTCCAACGTGACAATGTGTTGGTCAGGCAAATGGTCCATAGCTGATCGCATTTGTCCGGCTGCATGTTTCTCGAGTGGTTGCTATTTTTTGTGCCTGTTCTGCTTGTACTATTGATAGAGTTCTTGGTTGTACATGGTTTGAATTAACTCTCAACGTTTATATTTTAATCAGAGTTATAAATTGTGGGAGTTGATTAACACTCTATCCCATAATATTAACTCAGATGAAAGGGACTAGCAAAATATATGATAAGCTGCCCTTTGCCGTTTCCTTTAGCAGGAAGATGAACACAACACTCACCATCAAGAAAGCCAAGCGGATTCTCGGCAGCACCTTTTATCCCAGACTGGCTGCTATCTACCAAAATGTGATCTAAGCACTGACTTACGCCAACTATGGCTATATTAAAAACAATGCAACTGCTGAACTTGCTAGCTAGCTCATCAAACGCAGAGATTACCACAAAAGGTTAGGCCTTAAGTTGAAGATAAACGAGCCCAAGAAAAACCTATTTGCTCTAAAAAACTTTATACTGCCCGAGAGAGTATACCGCACAGACAATTTGTATATAACAGTGTCTTCGAGAGTGTATTTTGGCGGACAATTAGCCCAGCCTCCCAGCTACAATTGGCCTCAGCATTCAAAAGTATGGAAAATCGGTCAAAATCGCTACATTCTGTGGAATAGTGGCCTCTCCTTGATGTAGAACCTAAAGAGCTGCTATGCTAACCAAGTTTACGAATTTATTGTGCGATACTAATCAAACTTATTTATCAAATGCCAAGATTCGCACAACGGCAATCCTTACTAATCACAGAAGAAATCTGATTGGGCTGAGGATTTGGATCAAGAGACAATAGTGACATAATTTGTACTTCGTAGTAGCAACGATCGATTCGATTGGGTGCTATCGGACGTAAATGGGATACTACAAGGTCAAAAGTGAGATGAATGATTTAGGGTTGCACACTTTATCGAATAATTATTGTAATGACTCGCATTTTATAAATGGAAGACTAATTGATCAAAAGAATAATTATCGTCCATGAGCCATAACCCTCAAGTATGAGTCAGGATGTTTTTTCATTTATAATACTTGTTCTTAGGAAACTGTCGTTGGTTTGACATTAAAGTCATAAGTGCTAACATTATTGAAATTAATCAACAAATGTTCGCACACAGTAGGATTTACAGCGTGCGTTTCTAGTTCGCCAACATTGAGAAGGCTAATTTGAAAGAAATAGAGCTGGGGCTCCTCAACCAACCTCCTCTTTAGCCAGGAGCGCATGAACTTTTACATCAGATCCAGCATGCTTCATTGGACTTTGTGATTGGTTCCTCAGTGCTTCCCAGGTTTCTGAAAAAAATGCTTAACACTTTCATTTACAGGCTCAAAAACGTAGAAGTGATTGACACGAGATCTGACTGGTTGCTACTCTGGAATGTAATTATTTATTTCTTCATTCTTTTTGGCTTCGTAATTACAATCCTCGGAGTTTTCATTGTGGATATAGCGCTAAAGCACATCTATGTAGATATCAGCTTTGACTTTGTGATAAGCACAATATTATCGGTGGGTTTCAGCATCGATATACTTTTAGTTAGGTGGAGGGTACGTACGATTTCTAAGAATAAACTAAAGGCAAATATAATAATAACTGCTTAGAGGTATTTAACCAAATACTTTATTTTCGATATCGTGACTTTGGTCATTTACTCATTGGTCGCTGCGGGCTTTAATGTAGGCTTTTTTAGACTTTTGGTCTTTCTCAAATATTTTACGCTGCGAGAAATCGCCAAAGAGATTAGCTAAAAAGTTAGTGC
>Ga0316217_10001732_pt1 | contig 27611 bp, 22 predicted proteins | sample 1anoAmetaG_FD_203633 | JGI IMG/M metagenome (GOLD analysis project Ga0316217, IMG submission 203633) | Freshwater microbial communities from Trout Bog Lake, Wisconsin, USA - 1anoA | ecosystem: Environmental > Aquatic > Freshwater > Lake > Hypolimnion/Profundal zone | place: USA: Wisconsin...
CAACCCCGACAATTTGTAAAAACAGAGCAATTTATATGCAAACTTGTACAATAATGTTAAGAAGTGATTCTATTTCATATTTGTAATTTACCCAAAACTTAATTTTATCATTGGTCTTGCACTCTTCTCAGCTGGCTGAAATACAGCTGAGTCTATTCATACAGCGCTATGCCTATCGCATTTGCAATGGCTGCCCTCACTAGGCAAGGTTCGATTCCTATCCAGAACCCCTTCAAACCATCTTTCCCGTATATGACCTTTGCACAATCTATTACTCCTCCGTCCAACCCCCATTTACTTCGTTTGTACTTGTCCGGCTAGGACACTTGAATCATGGTCTTTATGATATCTTGAGGGTAAGAGAAAATCCAGCAGCATATGCCTGCGCAAGTACCTATAAAAAGACCCTCTAGTATGCTCAAACTTGGCTTCTCTTTGCTCACAATCTTCTACTTTAGGAATTAGTAAACTGCAAACTGGGCGCCATAAGCGAATACTTCACGAAATGCAGTGGATATGGAACCTCTAAAGAGCCCTTTGATTCCTTCTTTCTTGACAATTGCTCTGGCACATTGGCTGGAGTTCTTATACTGGAAAGTGCTGTCTAGCTGCATGTGGCACTTGACCAACTAGACCGGTGAGACCACCAGAGTGTTGACCAGTCCTGCAAAGGCTCCGTTCTCAATCCCATTGAGAAGGCTAAGTTCCTTCTTATTCGTGATCTTTTTGAACAGCTAGTAAGACGCAAATACAATAGAGTTAATGACAGGCACAGTTATGAAGGGATAGTACATTCCGTTGAAAAGATGCATGAAGCCTTCAGTCTTGATGATTGATTTTAGTGAGGCCACCATGGTCAAAGAATGATCCATTTGCATCCGCACCTTCAACGTATCAAAGATGTACCCTGACACACAATTCCCCGCCCCTGAAACTGTACCACACACTAAGTCTCTGAGAAAATGGTTTAGGTCCATTTCAATAAGTTAATTTACCTAACAATTGACTGTTGCTATTACAAAAAGACGTTAAGTAATATCAGTGTACAAACAGGCAAGCAAGCATGCAGTCTGTGCCATAAATTTTGAGCAATAAAAGATGAGTCTATGGAAGAGGGTGATAGATTTATAAATGATAGTAAGTTTACTAATGGACAATAAAATAAAAATGCTTCATTTTCTCAAGCGCAACCACACTAGTTCTTTCCAGCTAGAACATGTGCTTGCAATGCTGCTCGAGAATTCAGTCAGCTTCATCGAACTCAGAAGGTTTCTCAAACATCACTATCCTCAAACCTAAATGCGCTGGGATGAGCTTGAAGATAAGCAACTTTTGTCCTTGGCGAAGGAAGCCCAGACTTACATTCATCTCAATTTGGAAGAATGGAAGAGAGAATACCAACGTTATTTGTCCCAAAAAGATGAGCTTAGATAAAGGCGTCAGAGAGTTAGTGTGATATTATCGATCAACAGTTCACTTAGTAATGTTTAGATGCGATAAACCTTAAAGAACATAGTACCAGATAGAGAAAGCTTGGTAAGCTTGCACAGAAATAGTGAAAAAATCACTTAAATTGAAGCTTAAAATAGATAGATTACTCAAATGCTTGAGCTATTGGAAGCACAGATTTCGTATGAGATCAAAAATGAGTCTTTTTGGAATTAGACAGACGAGTAAATGAGTTTAAAAGTGAAATAGATAGCAAAAAAGTTTGACATTAAGCTGGAATAGCAACAAAGCGTTCAAGACGAAGTTGAGAAGAAAATGGTCCAGAAAGGGCTGTAAGAGTACAATCGTAAATTATTAGTGATGAAGAAGAGATTGTACCAAATATTCCTTTATTACTGCAGATAGAATAACTTATTGCATTTGACTTTCGAGCAGTATAACAAGAGCATGAAACAGATTGACCTAAAACTGTTTTTGAAGTACTTCAAAGACTATAAGTTTACCTAGTTTAACAAGTACCGGTTCAAAGTGCATTCTGTAACCCTAATGTTTAGAGCATAGGCCAATAATGGACTGTTCCTGGACTTTCAGCACTTCTGGAATATCCACAAGCAGCTGTTTTAGATGAGAGATCTCAACATAACGCAGCTTGATATACTCACTGCCACTCACTCCAAACTGGAGGAATTCAAGCTTAGCATTTAAGAAGAAATACACAAATTTCAGTAATTTAGTGAAGTTGTGAACGAAGCAATAACCAAGCAGATTCTACAACTTGCCAGTTTCCGTAATGTTTAGACTTAAGCCAATGCGTAGCAAACAATCCAAAAAAGTCAGTCTTCAGTTATCATTCGCAAAAAGGTCTTTAATTAAGCAAATTCTCAAAATCTCTCTAAAAAGGCAGGTAATATGTAGAGTAGTTTATCGAGCATTTACTACCAAAAGAGCTCACTTTCGTCTAAAGGACTTTACGAAATAAGCAAAAGACCCAATATGATTCAATAGACTAGAAAGCTGATACTCAACGAATAGTAAACCAACTTAGTTAACTCCAACATTAAGAGGTCCGATAGTCTTTGGAGTCAAAACTCTGAGCTTAAGCGCAGCAAAATTGAGGCCAGTCTGCCAAAAATACTCAAAATAACCAATGAAGAGATATCCAACCAAGGTATCTACAAATCTTTAAAGCGTTTTGCGAACTTTGAGTATGTAGCTCAGGAAAAGAAGCTCAAGGAGCTGATTGGAGTAGCTATGGGCGAAGATACCAAATTTTTGTAGGTACTTCTGAAAAAATAGATGGAAGAGAAATAATAAAAGCAAAGAGAAAGATAGGAATAGAAATAGTAAAGACGTAAAAAGCTGATAGAAGTTATAGCCAAAAAGCAGCATAGCCATTGCAAACGGTACCATCCACAAGAAGTGGAGCCTTACATGAGATTTTGATAGTAGCTAATTATTTGTGTTCAAACAGCCATAAATCTAACAACAATCCTAAACAGAGAAGCAGCAGTGAACTGCTTCTTTCTATCTGAAGATTTTGGTAAGTACCCATTAAGTCTAATTGATTAAAGAATATTTAGCATGATCATTTTCTGTAAAAGGTTATTTCGCTTTGTTTGTAGTACTTTCCTCCATTTTAGTCATAGAGAATCACTGTGAACCAGTGGCGTACAAAAAGCCTATTATGAATGCTTTTGTATGAGGGAGTTAAATTTTTTACTCCTCGCATACACATTCGGAAAGGCACGCAATCCCCTTAGTTTGGGCATCCGTCCATCACTTCGAACACTTACAACACTTTTGATTGTGAAAAAGTTGAGTCAGCAGTCCCCAAAGTCTCTTTTCTTACCAAAGAGATCTACATCTTAGCCACAGGCATTTTCATGATAATGAATTTAACTTTTCCTTCGACCCATTCTTTAGTGTGGTAGGCATTCTTTTAAAGAATAAAGTCAATATGCAGCCTATCATCAACTCCCACACTTAGGATAGTAGGGACCAAAGGCATTTTTTAACTTTGATCAGAAACAGTCACTGCGAACTCTTCTTATTCAACCAAGGGTCCAATCACATTCCTTTGTAGAGAAGCACGGATAAAGTAGCGAACACAACCTGCTGTGCCCCTGAAGGATTCATATTATTTGTCAAAGTGCGAAAATTTGAATTTAAAAGATTTATTGGAAGTAAGGTACCCTGCAGGCTACAACTCCTTAGACAATAGCGTGAACTCAGTTGAAAGGTTAGAGTCACTGTAGATTTCTAGGTTGAAGACAAAGTACATAGGTAGCCAATAAGAAAGCACTTAAGGCCCAGGTGGTCATACTTGTACGAATCACTGAGTTATAAGTCTATCCTGCCAGAAATGTCGTCATCTCCAAAATAAACGGGCAGAGTGACATAGTTGTTATGACCCTTTTTGTATGTTAGCGTTTTCTGGTGCGGAGTGGCGTCGAGTGTGATTGAGATATCGATTTTTCCTGAGACATTGGAAGCCAGGCCGTTGAAGAAGTGGGCTACATGCTCCTAAGTGGATGGGAAAGTACCATTCGGATTCAGTGTTATTAATTGACAGATATAGACAATAATGTGATGATTTCATAAACTTTGGAATAAATAAGGATATGAATCATTAAATCAAGAGGCCTTTCTTGTCCATAGTTGGATGATCTTCATCTAACTATGTTATTTCTAGCCTAGAGACAACTATTAGACTAGATTTCGTTCTTTGATGAAGGGAAAAGCTTCCAAAAGCGTAGGGTTTGGTCTCCTGATCCTGTTAAAATGCTTTATTCGTTGGGAGATTTCGCGAGATATAGCACTCTATAGGAATGTCCTTCCAGAGTGGCCATTTTCTGCATATTTCTGGCATTCCACACCATTATTGAGTTCAAAGAGTACCCATGAGTTGTTACTAGTTCATTGGTTGAAGTTGAAAACAGCATATTGCAGACCTGCGACCCAGAATCTATGTAGTGTTGACATGTCATATCTATGGTATTCCACATTCTTATAGATTTGTCAGTTGAGCCTCCACCAGTAGCCAATAGATTGCTTTTGTGTGGGGACCAAGCCAGGGCTTTTACTGCAGCCGTATGCTGATTTATTTTGCCAATGTATTTTCCCATTCTAGGCTCCCAAATGAATACTAAGTTATCGTTTCCTCCGGAAGCAAGCATGGAACCATCCCAAGACCACTTTAGTCCACAAATTTACTGAGTGTGGCCTTCGAAGCGCATACAGCTGTCTCTCTGCCTAATGTCCCATATTATCATTTAACTGTCTTTGGAGCCCGAAGCTATCTCATTGCCGGATAAAGAACAGTCCAAAACCCCAACCCTTGCTAAATGATTCTTGCTTCTAGTCGTTTATTTTCTCTTCTCAACATCTATGACCCGAATTCGTCCTGTTTACTCCCCAACAGCTAAACCACGACCCCATTTCACACTTGATATGTACCCTTCAACCAGTTTCTCAGCGTCATTTCCTTTGGATGGCCAAATGTAAACTGCATTGTCCAGTACAACGCTTATAGTATCATCTTTGCTCCAGTCCAGCAGAGTTGTGTAGAAATCATCCTTGAGTCGAGGGGCATTGAGGACTTTGTAAGAGGTCTTAGGAAACTGCCGATCTATTCTAGTTTAATCCACTTACTTTTCGGCCAAATCGTTGTAAAAGTCTAAGTAGCCTCCTCGGATGATCTTAGACTTGTAAGATGGCTGAAAGTTGCTTTTCAAAGAGGAAGAGAGAATAGATTGGTAGTTTTTTTGTTTTAGTCCCTTTTTGCGTGATGGCTCTGGCTGATTGTTTTGGTTGCTATTGTCAGAGTCTACATCGAAGTTTAGTTTGCATTGGATCGATGAAACTTCGTTCATGAATCTATCGCAAAGGAGGGTCTTCTTGTTGGAGCTGAAGTTGTGGTCCAGGCTGAGGTTGGATAGGGTGAGGAAGGGGTCAGGAGAACCCATCTTTTTCCATGGCGTTGAATTCCTCTATTCCATATTATATAGTCGTTACAATGAATGAATAAGATATGAGACGGGCAACATCACTGCAGCATCGGAGTAAAAGCGAATGGGTCGAACATTTTCGACAGCTTTATTCTCTAAGGTTTATTTGGCTATTGAGGTGAGCTTCCCAGCAAAGTCTTCAGAGTCTATTCATTCACTTTCTCTCCTAATTTAGTGTTCTTAATTGCTTAAAAAGCGTTGGCTCCCGATTTGTCACCCTGTCTCTTTTTAACACGCTTCTTCTCCACCTTGAGTCCTTATTTTTCTCTAACTTTCTCTTTTTCGAGCCATGCAGTGTTGTGCTGGATCCAAATCGATTTCTTAACTTTGAATTCTTCTTAGTTGAGGATGAACTTTTAAATTTCTTCGGACTAAAGCTAGTCATCTTGCTTTTCGGCCATCATCAATTCCTCGCTTTCGCTTTAGTCAAAGATGGGGTCTGTGTGGTAGCTGAGGGCATCTGACTCAGAAATGCTTTCTTCTTCATATCTTTCCCGAGCTTGCTGCATTTCCCTTTCAACCCCTCTAAGCTGCCTATGAAGGATATCCTCTGGAATGTTAAGATTCTCTCTAAAGGTTTCCCAAGGGATCTTTTCGATTTTGTCTTTAAGGGGCATGCTAGCCAGTTTGTCTTTTATTTATTGTTTGTATCCCTATTCTGAATTAGCAGAAAATTACACAGAGATTTAAGCCTTGCTTTCTGGAAGGCTGGAGGATCCATTTCTGGACCTTAGTAATGGTCCTCCTCCATTCTTTCAAATTCTTCTTTGGTCAGTTTTGCTACACTTGTCTTCTTAAACTACTAAAGTCTCCTCCTTATAGTCTCATCACAGACGAACACAGTCTTGCAGATATCAGCAGTAGAGCATCTGATGTCGTGGATTTTAGTGGCGATCAGAATGGCAGCTCCACACAAGCTGGAAGGTCTACGGCCTTGGCACATCCAGTCCCTTTGCATACGTTGGATGAGTTTGATGGCAGTATGTATGACCTCCTTCGTTTTGCTCCTTAGATCAAGAGCCTTGCAGTAACGGGGGATGTAAAGAGAAGGATCAATGAGTGGGATTTGGCTTTGGAACTCCAAAAACTTATAAAGCTTAAGGAAACACCTTCCCAACTTAGAAAGGCTCATGTTCATCTTATCACTGAAGTCAATCAGAAGATAAGGGGCCTGAATTACTAAAGAACTACTTTAATTGAACGCAGGGCGATGTAGAAGGCTGCAGCCGCGTAGTACTCCACGATTTTCCCCTTCTAGAAGAATCCCAAGCTATCTGCGTAGCGGATTATGCGCATTCCCGGGATGAGTCTGAATCAAGTAATTCTTACGCTTCCTAGTCTTAAAGTTCTATTTTGAGGAGATTCCTGAGCTACTCCATTTTGAGTTTGGCTCTTCCGAGGCGCTTCTCACTTGCCCGCCTGTTGTACTTTTCTGCGTAAAAAAGGGCGTACCGTTGAGGTCTACTACCTGACCATCCATTTTCTGGTTGGCAAAGGTAGCCACAGCAGAGATGGGGAGGCACTGTTGAACAATATGGCAGGAAACACAAGCGAGCTGAGCCTGCTCAGTTTCTTCAAGGTGACCTCCGCAGTGCACACACAGCTATGCATTTTGAACCTGCATTTAACCACTAATGAATTTATTATTGAAAGGGAGCATTCATATTTCTTTTATTGTTATCCCAAGGTTCAATTCCGACGACCCCTCCATTATTTTCCACCAACCTCAAACTACCGAAACCAACACCAATACCTCCCCTCGGTGAGGTAAACGTCAAAATGAATGATGAAAGCATTTTCAGGTAAAATTAAGGCTTATAATATCATTATATGTATAATTCGTTTGCGCACAGGAAGCACAGCCAGCAAACCGAGAACGAAGAGCGAGCCAGCAAGAAAAACAACAACTGGCTTAGCAACTACAGAAACAACGTGAGGCCAGCCCTGGTCGAAAAGTATAGCAGGCGCATCAACAACTTCATCATCAGAGTAACCTTTTTGCCACTCAGCTGGAGGAAGACAAAAAAGAACTCTACTAGTACAGGCAGTAGACTTAGATGAAAGCCAAGGAACTGCTTAAAGAGATCTACAGGAAGGAGAAGTTCCTTGGAGATCCTAACTTCAAAATCAAAGATACGAACGATTGGAATAGCATATTGTCCACTACTGAACGTGTGGAAAAGGGCATCAATTAGAAGATGTTTGTAACCAAGTATGGGGATGCCAGTTTGGCCTTTAGAAGCATAGCTTCACAGTCCGTCTACAACCCACCTGCAGCCACTCAGTTTCGCAGCAGAGATAAAAAGAAAGAATTGCACCCTCACAACATGAGATTTACATCAAAGTCTCAGAGTTTCAGCTAGAAAAAGAAAAGCAACGTCCAAGGTTTGTCAAGAACTTCCAACTATCACTTAAAGTCATAGCCTTCCAATGATCAATAGCTGAAAAGAATGAGTTCCAACCAATCTCACATAGACGAGGAAGTGAGATCACATGCTTTTTCGATGTTTTCAGCTGGAGATCAGCACAGGTTCCCTGGGGACGAGGGGGAATCAACCATAAGCAATCAAAAAAACTATATGCCTCAGCAATTAAAAGACGGGCACAACAAAAAAGTGTACTTTAAGCAGGTTGTAGACCTTTAGCAGAACTCCAGGGAACCACAAATAAAGAAGTCTTTGCACCAAATCCTGGTGAGATTCGGATTGAGCCGGATAAAAGACATGAAGAAGCAAGCTATGCTAGAGACTGACAACCTGGAGTCTGAGGACTTTTGATATACGCTTAATTCTTTTCGAGTTGAAACTGCCCATTCATTATAGATTATGAGACACAATAACATGATACAAGTCACTCCTAAAATATGAACCATTAATCACATTCGACCTAACGCTTCCTTCAGATCGCCACTGAGGAAGTGCTGATGTTTTAGACAATCTGCTTTTTGGGTTTCCTGCCCCTTTTTTTCTTTTCCTTGAAGCGCTCGCTCTAGGGTCTCGCTGAATAACAAAATGATTACTGGCCAGGAACTTGCCATCTTTGCCCCTGAGTCTGCGGACTGCATGCCTATGCCTGGATTCATAGAGGTACTTAGGTTTCTCCTTCGTCCCAGTGCTAATCTATTCATTTCTCAGGCCTCCTTCGCCCTTTGCCTTCATTTCTTTGAGCCTGCATTCCTCCATAACCTTCTTTATTCTCCTTTTCATCATCCGAAAGTACTGCTTGGAATTCACATGCTTCGCCTCAGGCTAGTTTTGTACGTAGTCAACTTCATGTATGTCGCCTTGTTCTTACTGATCACTTTAGAGGCAGTTGTAGATGCTTGCTGGAGGCCGGGGGGGCTCATTCAGTAAACTTTGTAGCTGCAATGAGTGAGGGTTCATCGGCGGGGCATTCTTGGGCAACACAGAAACCGAGCGAGATGCTTCGTCAAAAGCGAAATTCTGCCAGCCGTTGGATCCGAAGCGTGAGAAATTGAGTCCGTGAGAAAAGTCGAGATCTCTCATCTAATTAAATGAATACAAAAAGGAGGGAATTGTGAGATCAAATAAAGAAAAAAAGTAGTTTAAATCGGTGGGCCTCAAGGATGTAAACAAAAATCGAGTTTATGTAGATGTATGCCAAATCAAGACTACTCGTTGTGTTCAGACGAGGATGGGGAGGACGGGGAGGAAGGGTCTTCCAGCTAGTTCGCTTACCCGTTCTACGCAGCTTCCTCGTTCCCCTCGTTCGATGACTCTGTGTCCAACACCCACTCGAATTACTTGTTTTGAGATATTCGGATGGCCTATGGTCGCTTTTCCTCATACTCTTTGAAGTTCCTTATGCAGTTGGTGACAAAAGAGTCATAAAGGAAGCTGGGGCAGGCTTGGCTGCAAATGGGGCATAAAATTTCACTCTCCTTGTCCTTCTTGAGATCGATGAGGAGCTAAAGGAAGTTTTTTAGATCGAAGAAGCCGGCGTGCTTGCAGTTGCTTCCTCTGACAGGGTACTTGATGTTGATGCTACTAAAGCCCTAGCTGGTGAGGCTGACTTAAACTTTGCCTTTTTCGTCCATAAAAGAGCTGTAGTATTCAAACGGGAAGCTGTTGCTGCTTTTGAAGAGTTCTTATACGATTAGGTTTGTATTCCGGATGTTCACTAAAAAGACACCAAAGAAGAAGAGCTTGCTTGATTGCTCCTTTTATTTGTCTTAGTCAGAGCGGAGCATAATTTACAAAGAAATCGGCTACTTTTTGTCTTGGCATAGCTAAGGCAACGTTATTTCTGACTGTGAGTGTTTAGATGATTTATTCAATATTCCTGCCTCTGATGTAAAGCTATCGGATGGGTTGAGTTGCTTCTTTTTGCCATCCAGCTTCAAAAAACGAATCTGGCAATTAAAACCCTTCTTGCGAGCCTCATGGACCTGCTCAGACTCCTCCAAGCTCAGCTCTACTTTCAAGTCCTTGTCTTGTTTCTCCTGTACAAACCAGCTTATTTTGATTGGATCCTTGACCACCTGACAAAAGATGGTATCTCTGCTCAACTTGCAGATGGGACATAGGAGTTCTTCGTTGTTGGGGTTGGTGGTCTTCAAGCAGGAGTAGTGGTATGAGAAACTGCAGGCGCTACAGCTGAAGTTGTTTTGTTCCTAGAGCTCTAATTTGCCTTCGCAAACGCAGTTGATGAATTCGTACTGCTTGAACTTAAGTATCATGTTTGAGAGGTGGTCTTGGGTATACAGATTCTAGGTCAGATTTCGCCTGTTTTCTTCTTTCTTCAACGGGAAGATGTGCTTGGGGTCAATCGGGGGGAAATCATATAGCTGCTGGCCGAAGGGTTGCTGCAACGCAAACCGAGACATTTAGAACAACTGAGGGTGCGGTTTGTTGTTCATTATGTAGGTCTCCTCTTCTTGGGCCTAGACTTTGGGGTAGGCAGGTGGGGGGAAAGGAAAATATTGAAAAAGGTTGGGCTGCTGTTGAGGATTAATCAGACCAGGAGTGTTTTGTATATTGGCACTGTTGTTGGAAAATGGGACTTAATTGAGGTTTGGCTGGGGTTTGGGTTTCACGTCTTTTTTGGGTGGCTTGTTAGTGTTGGTGTTGGCAGGATTGAGGGGGGAGGTGCGATAGATTTGTAGAAGTTTGAGATGGAAGGAGGCAGAGTCGGCAGTATTTTAAAAGGTGGGGGTGAGTTCATCCAGCTATTTTTTTAGCTGGGAAATCTGCTGCCTGTTGGAGATGGCGGGTAGTTCCTCCCAGACCTTTTGAAAGACATTGTTCAATTTTTAATTAAGCTAATGACCCATGGATCTGAATTTGGGAAGTTTTAAGTAATCCGAAAACCCTTACCTCAATAAAATTAAAACTACCCTTCCTGGCAGATAATGTCCGCGATCTTGTTCTCAAACGCCTTGCCTATCCCTCCGTTTTCCGCCCCTCCGTCATTGACCTTAAATACGCGACAGAACTCTTAGAGAGCTGGTCTCGGGAGTTTGTCAACAACCTAAAGTTCTTTTATGGCTTCAAAGATGTGTTAGCGATTGACGTTTATCTCCATTTGTCGACTTATAAACTATTATAATAAATATAAAAAGGATTATGGATTTTTCAAGTGTAAGAAAGGTTTCTATTGCCTTTTGCGCAGGTGACTCAGGACAGTCCAGGTTCATCCAGCTCCGTTCACAGGTTTTATTTCTATATCATCAGCTTGCACAGATTAGTGCGCTTTTATTGAAATAGTATCATATATTATTAAAAGCGTCTTTTTGCCTATTCCCCCACACCCGACGTCTCCTTCCTCTGCTACCTGTAACTTTCCAAAGCAGTCCTTCATAATATTTGCAAAAAAAAAAGATTAATAGGGCAAAACTTCCCGAGATTCAGACTCTAGTTGGAGTTTATTCTGCGCATTTAGAGCTTTCCTTGGACGCCTTGTGAATTTTTGGAGTTATCCAACTTTTTGACTAGGTGTGTGTCAACAATTCCAAAATAAAATATTTTAAAAGCTTTTCGTTGGCTATCTTGAATGGATCTCTCTGCATGTTTAAGCGGGGCCTTGCTTTAAAAATAGAAGGATTAACAAGAAATTTCGAAGTAAGCAATAAAATATTAGATTTTCCAAGAATTTAGAAAGCGTATTTAACTTTAATTAAAGCTTTGCCGCCACCAATACCAATTACAGAACATCAGCTCTTTCTTCTTAGCATATCAAAGTCCTTACTCCTTCCTCCAAACCCTCCGAACCCCCCAAAACCACCAAAATTGCCAAGTTTGGACCCCCTTTCGCCCAAATTGTCGCGCTATTTAATGATGCCTTTGCAATGGGAAACTTCTTCAGACATGTTCATGGCTAAAGTGATCAAACTATTGAGCTTCTCCTGGTCGGATTAGCGATGGTTGAAGTAAATTGTGCTGTTTTTGCAGTCATACTTGTAAATTTCCTCATTTTTGTTGATCCCAGTAATACTCTCAATGTCGTCAAGAGGCACTTGCTTTATTGACTCAGCTTTTATTCTCCAGTTGTTTTTTCTGATCTCATTAGCAATGTATTGTCTCAGGGACACCCATTTGCAACTTTCATACAAATCAAGCAGACCTTCCTTTCGAAGAATTTTTTTTTAAGGCTAGATAAGCTCTCTGTAGCTTCTTAGACTAATGTAGAATTAAATTTCATAGATTAGTTAAATCTTTTACTGATTAGAAATGTTGCTAGGGCAGAAGTGTTCAAGTTTCAAGCTAATGTTATTGAGTTTTTGCTACTATTCGTATATGACTGATATTCCCTTAAAGAGCAGAAGCAAAATCATTCTCGAATTAAGCTTTAAGGCGTTTTAATAATCAAACAGATCTAACCCTTTTCCTCTTATTATCAGATCGAAAGCTTTATTGTACTGTTCTAGTGATAAGTATATATCGCAGCCCGCAATTAAAAATTAGGCGAATTTGGTTTTAGAAATGTTGTGGAAGAGTCCAGGGTACTGTAGAATAGAAAGGGCCTGTTTGGGTACAAAGAATTTATTGCAAAGTTGAAGGAAGAACGTGTGAAGTTCAATAAACCCTAAATTTTAGTTTAGAACTCTTTATAGGAGTCTTCTCAGGCTTGCAATTATCTTGACTCCATGGATTTAGGCAGCTTTTTCGAATGCTCCTTTCACCTTTGAGAACCCCGATTAGTTGTATTATCGAAGTGAACCCTTGATTGGTACATTGTTCACAAAGAAAACCTGTTTAGAATCAAGATTACTAAAGTTTAGAGATCCTTAAAGTAGTATTCTGCATTCTAAAGGGAAAGTTAATCTCTGAAGCCGTTGAATACACTTCCGATGCTAATCATTTGTATCTTGTTATTATAAGTAGCAAGACTGATGCTATTATAAATACAAAGAAATACTCAAAATCTCTAAACCAACAAAAATCAAAGAATGCAACTGATTATTTACGCCTTCTATGAATTGTTTGTGATACTAAGTGAAAGTAACATATCAAAAAAGAGTCGGATTCATTGGGATTCTTGGTTTTTCAAAATTTTCTCGATTCCGGCTATAGTCTTCTCACTTTATTAAAGCTTTTATGCGGATTGCTAAGCCTAAATTTCAAGAAAATCACGATAGTTCTTTTTAAGCTTCTTAACATTCCTAATTTCCATAATCTACAGTCTACCAAGGATAGAGCTGTATTCTTTTAGCTGCTCTTTGACTTCACCACCAAATAACTCCATCTCCTCTTTACACCATTTTTCGACATTTTTATCAATATTAAGAGTTTCTCTTACATGCTTTTTTACATTATTTGCAACATTTTTCAATTTTCTGACATGAACTTGACTCATTCTTTAAATTTTTGAATCCAAAGAATCTATTTGCTACTAGAAAGAACAAAACTTTTGCAAAACTTCTGTTTCAATGTGCTTGAAGTACAAATCTCTTTATGAATCTTCACTTTGTCCACTACTTTTACTTTAAGCAATGAAAGATAGCTTCCCTTTGTAAGATTACTCTTAAGAATAGTTTTAAATCTCTGAAAACCTCAGCATTGTGTAAGGCGTCTATAAAGTTCCTTCCTTCAAGCTGCCAAAGGAAGAAGAGCCACTCAGAGTATTCAATGCATCTTAATTTTCTGTGAATTCTTTGTTGTACTTGTACTCAAGGCATTTTTTGGATTCTAAAACTTAATTAATTTTGTAAATGTTTTCACACTTGAACTTTTGCATATTTTCTTGATAGAATTTAGAAATAAACTTTTCCCACTCCTCTTAATGGTTTTTCTACTCATTTTATAGCAACTTGGGCTTTTTTTATTAGATTTTCAGCTATCCTGCCTTAACATTGAAGAAAAAGTCTTTCCAGCAACTCTAACTCTTCCAGTCAGTTGAAGTCTATTTGATATTGATGAGCTTAGTTCGATGATTTACGTCTATAACAAGACTTGCAATTCTTAATTCTTTTTTTGTAAAAAAGCACATATCCACAGAATGAAAGTTTGCTCCTTTTATTTGTTCAAGGTGTGAAGGAAACAGGACGAAATCCTACTTCAGCCCTATTTAGATGTCAAAAAGAAAAAAAGGTTCACTTGCTACTCCTCTATAGAAATCAGTATTGATCTTCAAAAGGCTATTGCGTTTTGTTATGTTCTGATTGGGTTCGTATATTCTCAACATTAAAAATTGTGAAAGTGGGTCAACTTTGAGCTAAATTTCTTCATTTTTCTAGTAGAATAGCTACATTTAAAGAATCTGCTACAAGTCAAAGATATCAAAAACTTTCAAATATCTCTTGGATTAAACAACAAGTAGAAACTATTTGCTTTCACCAATAAAAAGGGGGTCTTTGAGTACTTTAAAGGTGTTGATATTGGTGAAGGGGGCTTAGGCAATAGCCTTTCCCTCTGTGGTTATAGATATTGATTGTCTAAATTGTAGAATGATGATTTCCTCTTAAAATATGGTGGAAATAATGATATCCTGAGGCTGCTATTTTTTGTTCTAAAAGTAAATCTTTCTGTAAGTTTTTTCTTTGCTTAAGCTCACCACGTCTACGTAATGCTTGTTTAGAACATAAATAGATTCGCAAGACACTCGCAGCTTTATTGGGATATCTTTGGCTAGAGTTAAGCTTGTAGAAAGATGAACTTCTTTCAGAGACTCTACTTTTCTTACTTACAAATTGCCAAAAGAGAAAAGAATCACAATGAAGCTAGGATTCTAAAGAGAGATAGCGATAACTTACTTCCCTTTGATCTTGATAGCTTAGCTCTTTGCTTACAAAGTAATTTCGCGTAAGACTAGTTCTGATTGGGTGACAAAAGCAATGCGATTGTGGGTTGATGTATGGAGTAATGATCTTTCTTTGATGCGCTCGAAAAGAGCCTCACTTACGATTTGCATCAATTAAAATATTCCAGCCTTGATTTTATTATACGCCAATCATAATTGAGCTTTATTCCTTTGAGGCAGTTTATAGAATGACGAAGATTTTTATGACTTTTTTCGAAATAGCTTTACTTAATCCTTTTACCATTTGTGATTTCACGTTTTAACAAATTTTCTTATTTTTTTGATATACAAAAACCTTTTAATGAAAACTGAAAAACTTCGATTATTTACCTTGGAATAACCTATAATTGCTTTTTTTGTTCAAAAACATACTACTTATTGAAGTCTAACCTTCTTTTTGTCGCCTTAATAAAAATATGATACTCAATAATAGCTCAATAAGCTGATTAATTAGTATTTTTGAATTAAATAAAATCTTCAAGCGAAAGATTTCATCCATTCCCAACTTTATTGGTCAAGTTATATCTTTTCAGTTTGCAATAGCTTATCTGCTGAAAAGTTTGTGGGGATATTCAGCACATACAAAGCCAATTTTCCTAGCTAGCTCTCCATACTTTTAATTCCTTTGCTTTCCCTTATTTGGTTCTCGATTAACCAAGTAGACTCTAGATCTTCTTCACTGTCTAATTCTTAGTTGATGACTATTGTTATTTTTTCTTCATTTAGCCCCTTAAAGTATTAAGAGATGTATTTCACATACTTTGCCATATCTTTCCTTTCACCCCACTTGATCTCCACTAAACTAGTTTAGTAGTAACTCGTGGCAAATTTGCAAAATGTCTTAAGAATGAACAACTTTTCACTTATCTACTCATCTAGCTTACAATCCATCAGCAATTCTGTCTAGTTGATGCAAAATTTGATGATTTCCTTTTAGATGTTGATTTTACTATCAGCTGAGATAGATTTTCCCATTTCCTTCTCAACACAGCTGCAAACATCCCTCTAAAACTCCTTGAATTTCTTCAGCTGGTGAAGTGGTATCTTAAAGCTGCTATCTTCAACCACATAGATCACTTCTCTAGTAGAGAGCTCTTGCAGCTTTTTCAACACAACTAAAAAGTAGCAGTCGAGAATTTTACGCTGAGTTGGGTAGTACTAAGAAAATGCACTTTTGAGCTTTATTATTGCTTCAACATTCAGAAGCATGATTTGAGACATTTTTCTCAAATGGTGTTCGAAAACTCCATACAACATAACTTCGCATATTTTCATGCTTTCCTCTTTAAGTGGATCTTACTTATCTTTTATACTTCCTTTTATCGCATTTTACCTCAATTTGCTCACATTATTCAGGCTGCTGAATAAATCAGTAAACCATTAATGGTCTAAGAGTTATTTGGTGCTAGGCCTGTTTTTTGCTTATTTTTGCAAGCAGTCGTCAACGAATCTCTTACAACTTTCACTAATTTGCACTGTTTCGTCGAATCTATGCTTACGAAGAGTCACTGCGTTGGTAATTCCTGGGATTCCCATTCCCTCAGTCTTTGTGGGGAAAAAAGGAGGCTTGTTGTATAACATCATAAAAGTAAGAACTCCAAGAGACCAAACGTCGCATTTCTAGTTGTAAGTTTATCTTCTAAGTATCTCAGGGGCCATCGAGAGAGGAGTACCACAGAAACTTTTCATATACCCTGTTTCGTAATCTTTGGAGAAACCGAAATCCGCAAGCTTTAGTTTATACTCATCATTTATGAGGATGTTTGCCAATTTGAGGTCTCTATGAGCTATTTTCCTCTTATGCAACTCGACTAAGGCCTACAGAATGCCTCTGACGAATAGTTTACAATGGGCTTCTGGGATCTTTCCTGAGTTTGATATGAATTACCAACTTTTTTTTTAAACTGCTCCATGTCGCCTTTGCCGCAGTATTCTAGAACAATGTACCATTCACCATTTTAGCGAAAATCGGTTTTGTACTGCACAATGTTTTTGTGTTTGAGGTCTTTCATGATATCTATCTCTTTCTTCACCATTTCTACATCCTTGATAGTGGAAATGCTACCTGTTTGGTGAGTTTCTTCATCTTCTTTACAGCCACGATTTCATCGGTTTAGATATGTCGGCCTTTGTATACAACAGCGAAGGCACCTTCTCCCAATTTTTAACTCAGCTCATACTTGCTAACAGTAGAGGGTAGGTTCATATACAAGAAGAATTATATCGTTTTCAAAAATGTAATAAAGCTCAGTAACATCTGATCTGAAAAAAAGGAAAATAAGTTCAATACATAATGCTTTCATCCTTTTTAAGTAGTTTTTTCTTAGTCTGAGCTATCTTGATGATTCATTAAGAGTAATTAAATAAAAATCGGTACAAAGCTTCTTCCTGTTGAGTCTGAATTGAGTTGATTTGTTCAAGAAGATAAATTGGCGTTTAAGTGGGCTGGGAGGTTAGTTCTTGAGTAAGTACCATGCCCGAGCGGTTAAGGGGGGCGACTTAAGATCGTCTGCTAGTAGCGCGTGGGTTCGAATCCCACTGGTACTATTTTTAATTTCTCTTTTTTTTCCCTTTTTTATAATCAAATGCCAGCCATAAGAAGAGCCAAACTCACCGACCTCCACGAGATGCAGAACTGCAACCTCTGGTGCCTCCCTTAGAACTACCACTTCAACTACTACCTCTATCATTACCTCACCTGGTCCGAGCTTCTGCATGTTGCGGAGTAGAATGGTCAGGTATGTGGATACGTGCTAGCCAAAATGGATGATGAGCAAGAAGCTGCTTAACAGGCAGCACACATTACTTCGCTTTCCGTACTAAGAACCCACAGAAGGCTTGGACTGGCAAACAAACTCATGAATTTCGCACACGATGCTATGGAATAAACTCAGGAAAGTGATTATGTCTCCCTGCACGTGAGAGTATCAAACAGGGCTGCTCTTGGCTTGTATCAAGATCGCCTAGGATACAAGATAGCAGGAACAGAGATAGGCTACTACGCAGATGGAGAGAATGCCTTTCAAATGAGAAAAGAGTTGACGAGAAAAGGATTCCCTCGGAATCCAGTACCTCCAGCAACAGCAGCAGCCAAAACTTGATCAAAATAGCTAAACATGGCTTTGCTTACTACTAATTACAAAACTTTTTTTTGAAAAATGATTAGAAAAAATCCATAATTTTTGATTAGCTTTTCTATTTGAAAATTTGAGTTGAAGGCTACTTGTAAGAAAATACTATTTGTGGGTTTTTTTCGTTTGGTCTAGATAATTACATTTATATGAATATATCTTTGCTCTGGTTTGCTTTGGCTTGCCTTGTAGCTGAATTAACTGCCCATGAATAACCAACTTAGGGTCATTCTCACTATGCAGACACACTCTACCACAATGGCACCATTATAACTATGGATGAAGAGCATCAATTCCCAGCTTTCGTCACAGTCACTAATTCCACCATATCTACTGTCTCTTCTCTCAAGTCTTCCATGAACAAGTACATTGGACCTCATACAAAAGTGATTGATTTACAAGAGAAAACCCTTTTACCTGGGCTGATAGATTCTCATTCTCATTTTAGTATAAGTTCAGTGCTTCTAAATCAAGGATTTTAGCTTAGTTCACCTCCTTTTGGCTCAGTTACCTCCATTCAAGACATCTTAGCTAATATTAGACACTATATCTCAGAAAAGCAATTGCCTCCGGGTCAAAAAGTTTATGGCTATGGATATAGTGATCTTGGTTTATCCTAGAGGAGGCATCCAACTCGCTTTGAGTTGGACTCTGTGTCAGTTGTTCACCCCATTTTTCTCAAGCATTTCACAGCTCATCTCTATGCTTGTAACAGTTTAGCCCTTAAACTTATAAACTATACTGATGATAGTCCTGATCCTCCAGGAGGAGTTTTGGATCGTTTTTTGAACGGAAGTTTGGTTGGAGTGGTAAGAGAAGCTGCTATGGGGCCAATTTTCAACAACTACTAGACAACAATCAAAACACTCACTCCTTAGGAAGTTGAACTGGCAAGTGAACAATACTTCAGCTGTGGAATCACTACTGCTCATGACTTATCTTTTACTTTGCAGGAACCCTAAGCTTACCACAGGCTAGGAGATAGGCTAAAGATTGACGTCAATAGCTACACATGGATCAATAGAAAGGTTATGGACGACTATTACTTTGCCATAAAGCACTATAATACATAAAAATTCAAAACAAACGGAGTCAAGTTTGTTTTAGATGGCTCTATTCAACTGTTTACAGCTTTGGTCACCAAACCCTTCTGGGTTCCAAGAGAAAAGGCCAACTAGGATTTACAGAATTATGCTTATGACTCAAATCGTTCATGCCAAACTGAAGATTGTGGTGTTGACTTTTTCCACGATCATTAGGCTCTCAGAAGATTGATGCTTTAATGCTACGAAAAAGAAATCAAAATGCTGGCTCACTGTAATGGCGACAAAGCAATTGATAACTTTTTGAATGCAGTCGAATGGGTTAGGAACAATTCGCCTTTGCAAAAAAATACAAAGTTCATCATCATCCATGCTCAAACTGTACGTTAAGACCAATTGGACAGAATGAAGGCCCTCAATGTACATCCCTCCTTTTTTGTCTCCCATATCTATTACTGGGGCGATAAGCACTATAAAGTCTTTCTTGGACCCTAAAGAGCCAATAGAATGAATCCGGTTAAGTCTGCAATCTAGAGAAATCTCATTTATTCTCTTCATAATGACGCACCAGTTGTGATAATGGGAATGGTGAAAGGGATTAACACTTTTCTACAGCTTGTTGATATAGCAGTTAATAGAAAAACTTCAGCTGGAAGAGTCCTGGGTGAAGAACAAAGAATCACCGTATATGAAGCTTTAAAAGGCTTAACCATTAACGCTGCCTGGCAGACTGGAATCTAAGACCTTAAAGGTTCAATTGAGGTGGGAAAGTTAGCTGACTTTGTAATCATGTCAAAGAATCCATTGAAAATTGGAACAGATGAACTAAATACTATAGAAGTTGTTACGACTATAGTTCGTGATAAAGTTGTGTATGGGAGTTATCCGAAGGCAGAAGAATAAGCTGATTAAGAGCTAATTTGATTAAAAATAGATTATTGTAAATCACTGTAGATTCTAAGGTTCATTGATGCTTTATGGACCTTTTGACTTTTAACCTTATTCTTCTTCTTTTTTTACCTCCTCTTTCTTTACATCTTTCGCTGCTTCTAAGCTCAATTCATTTTATTTGTTCTCCTCTTCTTCAAACGCTTCCTAGTAGTTTTCTTAAGACTTTTCTTCTTACTTTTCTTTCTACTTTTCTTCTTACTTTGCTTCAGAAAATTTCACTTAATGCTTTCTTTACTGCCCTAATGCAACTTTTTGATTATTTGTTGCCTACTAAACGTTTTGTTTGTTTTAAAACTTGTTCTAAATCTTAGGTATTTCAGCTTAAAACTACTGTTCATATTAAGCATTGTTTTAATTCTTCTATTAAGAGATGTTTTTTGCTAAATCTTACTTTTAAACAATGCTTACTTCAGCAGAAGCTTGAGGCTTTATCTCCTTTGACATTTATTCATTACTTTCGGACTTGTCAGTGTTTTTATAGTCTTTCCATTAAAAGTCTTCTTTGTTTTATCTTGGCAGAGTCAGCTAATTCGTCTATCTTATATGCTAATCCTTCATTATTTCTTGGGACTTTTCTTATATTTTTGAAGTTTTTATTATTTGAATCTTTGGCTATTGCTATTAAGTAGCTTCACGAATATTGGATAAGGCAGAACTATCCTTGTTGAATTTGGCCTTTAAATACTTTTTGTCAATCAATTAAAAAGAATCCAATCTCTACTTACGACTTTTGCTTGCCTAAAATGTAACTCTTTCCCTATGTATTTTCTGAGACACAATGATTCTATGCTTTTGGTAATTTTCTAAGTTGACTTTTGTTTTTGGGAAAATAGGCTAAAGATAAATGTTTACTCTTGCGCTTTTGTGGCCTAAAGACTCAATGATTTCCATATTTTTTTCCTCTTTAGGGAATATAAGCTTATTCTTAGGAGTGTACATCTTTATAATCTAAGTTTATTTTTGGTCTTAGGAGTCTTTTTGGATGCTAGTGCGATAGCTGAATCTGTGACTTTTAATTCTGTTTTTCTTAGTTTAGCTACTAACTAAAAGATTCCTCTTATCTAATGAGTATCTTGCAGATTACAGTGGAGTTTTCTTTATCAAATACGGCTGTTTTTTATGGTTTTCTTCCACAGCTTTGGCTGTTGCTTGAATTTGGGTTTTTTATGAATTTTATACTGCGTTTTCTTGCTTGTGAAGATTTTAATTTTATTATGATTTCTGTTTCTACTTGGCTTGTATAAGTTGAAGGAGGTGAGTAGGGTTGGGCCATTTGTTGGACTCTAGCTTTGAGAAAACTTTAGTGTCCTGAAGGTAGAGTTCAAAAGAGCCAATTTGTGGGAAGTAAACTATTTATCCATTGCTCCTATAAAAGACGTTAGGAGGACAGTATGGAGATTTCCTGCAAAGCTATTTTGGGACTGGCTTCTTTTTAACACTAAAGCCATTCTGCTCGAGATAGGCTTTTATTTGCTCATAGTGATGAAGATACTTTTGCTAGTCATGCCTAATTGTAAAAAGATGGGAGTCACAATTAGTGCAAAACTATACAAAGACTACTCTTAGACTGCTTTAAGTGTTGTTATGGCTAGAGTGTTCAGGGTTAGGCTGGGACTGAGAAAGAGCTTAGACCTACATTAGCAAGATATTAAATTTATTTATAAACCCAGATCGTAATAGATTAACCCTTCAAGGCAAGCTAAAGCAGGCAAAAATTATTTCACTAGGTCTTTGCCAAAAGTGATAATTTAATTATAGGTTATCTTCTTAAAATTTGGATAAATAATGAAAGTAACCATCTGCCTTCTGTTGCTGTTCCTCTCAGATTGCAAGCTTCTAAGGTTGCCGGTCAACGGTTCGCTCTTTTAAGGCTACCACACTACGCTATATTTTGGATCTCAGCAAACCCCCGTAAACCTACTGATTGACACTGGCAGTTCATTAACTGTTTTGCAGTGCATCAATTGCATCAAATGCAGTGGGAAGAATAGCAAAGGACTTTACAGCTATTAGGAAAGTTTAACTAGCAGAAAAATAGGCTGTGTAGCATTTCATTAATGAAGGATAGCCGTGAGCCAATTTGCGAAGGCAACTGCCGCTCTAAACAATAATTTTGCCAGTATCAGGTTTCATACGGCGAAGGGACTTCAATATATGGGGATATCATAAAGGACGAGATAGTCCTAGAAAATCAGTCATTTCTCAATACTAAAGCATTCTTTGGCTGCATTGATTTGTAGAACAGCGTTAGAAACGACTTCAAAAGCCTTCTGGGCCTATCTCCAAAAACGGCCTAAAACATTCTCTATCCTTTTTTCGAGAGCAACCCTACCATGCAATACTAATTTTCTACTTGTTTTGATGATAAAGGTGGGTACTTCTAAATCGGAGTGAATTCGTAATACGCAGAAAAGGCTCCAACCTGGACCAGCAAGTTTTACACTTCAGAAATGAGATATTTCCTGGCTGACTTCAATAGCTTAAAGTTTGGATCCGCAAGTGTGAATTCCTCAACTTTGAAAGGAGGAGTTATTGTAGACACTGGCTCTACCTTTAACAACCTCCCAGAATAATTGTTTAATAAATTTGCATTCGAAATCTTTTAGATTTGCCGAAGGCAAAGAAACAAGTGTGCTGTGATGCCAACAAAAAAAAATCAGATCTCTATAGTAATGTTAGCTGATACCAACATGGATAAATTTAAAAAAGATATAGACAAAATTTTCCCAGTCCTGTAGATAACAGTTGCTGGAGTTAAGACTTCTACTAGTCCTAGCTAGTATTTCTATACCAGGAGTGAAGGAGGGCAGTATGTACTCACAGCTTGTTTCGGCTATATCCAAAAATAAGTACTCACTCCCCAAAGCGATCTCTCCTCAATCATTATTTTGGGCATGTCTTGGCTTCAGAATAAGAAAATAGTGTTTAACCTGAAGTAGCAGCTAATCAAAGCTTATTATAATTAGAATTGCACCTTTACGCCTCCTCCTAAAGAACGAGATTAGTCATTGATAGGACTCGCTTCTGAAGTCTGGGAATACATCAAAACAGTGAAGATTGAGTATTTAGTGCTCTTTATCGCCCTATTGGTCTTTGTTGCTATCGTAGTCAAAAAGAATCTGAGTAGAATCAAAGGCAAACTGTCAAAAGTGAAGTAAGTTGCGCCATATTTAGGCAAATCGTAGTGAGAGTATTTCAGAGGAACGAAAACGCAAGGAAGGAGAACAGAAGTTAGCTCTAACTCAATGAGGAATCCTGCAGAGCATAGAATTGCTCTTAAAGCCAAAAGCAGAAGCCCACTGTGCCGAAGTCCTTGAAGAAAAGAGGCAGAAATAGACCCTTAAAGAAGAAAAAGCAAAACAGTTGATATGTATTCCATAAACCTTATCTTTTGATGGGAACACTCGAATCCCAAAGGGTTGGCTTTGCCTAAACATTTGCGAGGCCATGACTTTTATTCCTGTACCAGAATCAAATAATGAAAGATCCGCTAATAAAAGAATTAAAAAGTTATCTATAATCTTTTATGCTGATTAGATAAGAAAAGCCTTAGGACTATGACTGTGTTTAACGTATGACTCGCTAGGCATTTTGGAACCTGTTTCAACCTGGCTCCGACTAGCATCTCATAGTCCATAAAATAAGAAAAAGCCCTGAGTTCGTAAAGGAACTTTCCTTGGTCGCTGAAGAAAACCACCAAATCGTTGCACACATTATCTACTACAGAACTCAGGTGAAGTATGCCAACGGAGCTACTCTTTAGGCTATCACCTTTGGGCCTCTTACAGTTCATCCTGAAAAGCAACTTATGGGGATTGGAAAGCTACTGTTAAATTATTCACTCTAAAAAGCAAAGCAATTGGGATTTAAGGGCGTTATTATTCAAGGCCATCCTTACTATTACCCTCGGTTTGGGTTTAAAAGATCTAAGTTTTTCAATATTAAAGATATTGATGGTGAATATCATTTGGGAACAATGGCTTTGTAGCTGGAAAAAGATTACTTTTTGAAGGAGACAGAAGGGATATTCTTAGGGTCTGAGTTTTTGAATTTGACGGAAAGTTAAATTGAAGCATTTTAAGGCAATTTTAGTAAAAAGTAGAAATTCAGGACACGAAGCCAAGAAGTATTCAACATTTTGATTACAAAAAAGTGGAATGAAGATTGTTAGTTCGAGGTTACAGACTACTTTAATCGATAGAAGATTGAATAGTGATTCATTTGGTGATTGATTACAATTGAGTTATAAACTTTAGAATAGCAGCATAAGATATGTTTAAGTTCATTCAGTCGATGAACACCGGAGTTCTTACAACTTTTGGGAAATTCACAAGGTTAGCCCCCCCAGGGCCCAGGTTTTACCTTCCCTTTGTTCAATAAATGCATATTATCAGTAATCGTCTATGCTAAAATCACTGCAATATCGTGGTCAGAACTTCTGACAAAGTCTTTCCCAAACTCGACATCACCATTCAATACAAAGTTTTGCCTTAAGATTCAGGTAAAGCTTTTTTCTAGCTTTCGGATCCAGTTCAGCAAATGATTTCCTATACTGATAATGTTGTGAGAAAGGCATCCTCAGGTCTTTCACTTGATCAGCTCTTTGAGAGTCAATCACATATTGCAGATGCCATAATCTAAGAAGTGGGACCCAAGATGAAAGTTGCTGGTTTCACTATCGAAAGCGCACAAATTAGAAATATCAGCCCTCCTTAAGAAATTCTAAAATCCATGAATGATATAAATGTGTCTGAAAGAAGAAAAATAGCAGCCAAGAATGATGGAGAAGCTTCCAAGATAAAAGCAGTTTTGATGGCTTAGGCATAAGCTATGGAGAAAGAACTTAGGGGTAGAGGTATAGCAAGCATGAGAGCAAACATTACACAAGGGTGGGTTGAAAGTGTATCATAGATGGCAAAAAAAACGAATACTAACCCTGCTTAGGTGCTTGACTTTTTAGTGAAAGTGCTTCAACAAGAAACCATGTAAAATATGGCGAAAAATGCACAAACAAAAGTTATCTTCTTTGATAAGTCAACAGGTACTGAATTAAGCAAAAATGACTTAATTCAGGCTCTTTAAGCCAAATAGTATAATGGAGACCTGAATTAAAAGAAATGATATCTATAATTAATCCTCAGAACCTATAATCTTATTCATTATGGAAAATGTAATAACAAAGGATCCCAATGTCTAGTTCTATAAACCAATCGCCACAAGATTATCGCCTCTAGAAATATCAAGATATTGCCAGTCAATCTGCAGATGGAGATCACACTCACAGAAGAAGAGTAAATAGAGTTCAGCTTGAGTACTTAAGAGATCCATCTCAAGTATCAAATCAGTAAAGCAAAGCTAAATGGGACTAAACTGGAATTGCTACTAGTGATCCATAGATTTACCTTTGAAGGACCTGTTGAAACCAAGATTGTGCAGCAGAGACAATGGCTAATCGACTTCTACTTAAAAGAAGCCAACATTAATATTTAAAATGGCTGTTTTTTCCCAAGGATAGATGCAGGGCTTGTGTAAGAATCTGGCAATATAGCTGCAAACGTGCTGCTTGTTTGTGGCATAGATCTTCTCTAAACACATGCTATAATCAACAAGTACTCCAAACAGAATCCTCAAGTTGCTTGGATTGATGCTTCCCATTGCAAGCTAACGTTTTAAAACGAAGAAGTCGTTCAATAGTTTCTAAGCAATCAATTAGTCAACAAAGGGGATGCTCAACAATTTCCTCTACGACGTATTTTAGTTTCTATTTAGGCTGGGTTTAGACCGAAGGCTACGTATTCCTCAATCAGTTCAAAAGGAAAGTATACGTCAGAAATTATAATTAAAGAGATTTAGTTTTCATTGATGCAATCGAAAAAAATGATTCAATTTACCAAAACTTCAAAAGAGCCAACAAAGAGCTAGAGTACAACCTACTGAAAAATTAGAAAATTAGAATGATTTTTGAACAATCTGTCGTTGAGGGTATTGTCCATCAAATGATAGGACCTAACGCTTTCAGGAAGAAAAAGAAGTAAACAATCGAAAAGATGGCATAAGATCGCTCAAATTTCATTTAGTCTCGCAATAATCCAAAAGCTTATGTTTAGAGGCACAAATCGTGCCCAAGGAAGGAGGCCAGTTTTTAGTCATAGTAAAACCACAAATAATAAGTGAATCTACCTGTTTATGCCTAGTAAATGGTTGATTAAAAGTCTCGATATAGCTTGGAATACTACAAAAAAGTGTTTATACCTGACCTCATAAACAACAATCTAAATAAGATTAAACCCAAAAACAAAACAGACCTCATGAATGAATACATTCCAGAGTCAGTGAACATTAGTGAAAAGATTTTGGAGAAGAAAAAGAGGGCTCATGCTGAATATAAGAATAAAACCATGGAGTAGATCTTGGCACAAAGAAATTTTCATACTCTTATACACGAATTTGATCTCCTGAGCAAAGAGGAATATCATAAATTTAGCCAAAAAGCCAAGAAAAAAACAAAACCAGTCTAAAAACTTTAACCTTCTTAGAATGAAACTTCTTTTCACTGCAGTAGTCATCCAAATACTCAATTTTAGGACATTATACCTTAATAATAAAACTTGTCATTCCGATCACAAAGTTAGATTGAAGTTATTGGGCTCCCTAAAAATTCTCAAAAAGAAACAGCAGCTACAACACAGAAGTATAGTTTGAAAAAAGCCAATAACCATCAGCATAACTGGCAAAATCCCCAAGAAGTAAACTATCAAAACTATTTTATGGCGCCCAAAAAAAGGTCAGCTTTGAGGAACTACAACAGAAAGCTCTAACCACAACCACTTCCTCTACCAGAATTCTCAAACGGCAGCTCAATACCTGAAAATAGTAATCACAATTACAATTTCAGAAGTGTTTCTTTTTCAGGTGAATATGTTGGCTCCAAAACTCTCTCAAATTTTGATACAGACTAAAATAACAAAGCACCCCTTCTACACCCAATTCAAAATAATCTTTAAATCTCACATATTTCTCAAAAAATCTCATAAAACAAACAAAGTATTGATGTCTCACAGGTTAAAACTTCAACTTCGGGCATAATCTCTATTCCTTCTAATAGTCCACACTAGGTAAACCAAAAGGCAACCCAAGGCAAAGATATCTTTCAAAAACTATAAAGCATAAAAATAGCAAATCCCTCAATTTTTCTGCAACCAAACCCTAAGGCAGAATGGCCATTCAAGCCTATTCCTGCAAACCCAATGAATAATAGAGAGGCTATGAGCTTTCTTAATAAGTGATTGTCGAAATTTTAACGAATTTGTTTATGATGTTTGAAATGATCGTCAGTTTGTATAATTTTTCAAGTTAGTGCAAATGGCCTAACAAATAAATCTCCTGGCTATCGGTGACAGGTCAGCAGGTTCTAAAGCTTTCATGCAATCGTATAACTCCATTGAGATAGAGCCCACAACGATCACGCTCTATATCCTCCCCACCACATGATCAAAAAGGCGTTCCAAGATAAGATTGCCTGGGTGCGGATCTCAGAAAAGACATATGTCAAAGTCTAAGTTTGGGACGCAGCAGGAGATACCTAGTATCATAAGCTGCTTTTGCTTCCCCACTTTCAAGTTGATATCTGTGCTATCTTTATTTCTGTCATTCACCAGCCCACCTTCGAAAACGCACTATTCAAAGTAGAACAATCCTTATTAAGTGGTTTGAGGATATTAAAGACTTTGGTAAAAACATAGAAATCATTTTTATTGGCACAGACATTGACG
>Ga0316217_10001733_pt1 | contig 27604 bp, 28 predicted proteins | sample 1anoAmetaG_FD_203633 | JGI IMG/M metagenome (GOLD analysis project Ga0316217, IMG submission 203633) | Freshwater microbial communities from Trout Bog Lake, Wisconsin, USA - 1anoA | ecosystem: Environmental > Aquatic > Freshwater > Lake > Hypolimnion/Profundal zone | place: USA: Wisconsin...
GGAGAAAAACTTTATGCAGCAAATGCATGATGTGCATTTTAACCGCCGCCCCGAAGTTTTTGATGAGTTTGACGAGGTAAAGAACCACACTGAGGTTGTTTTTAGTATAGGTGGCGATGGCACCATACTTGATGCCGTGGTAATGGTAAAGGAATCGCAGATACCTATTTTTGGTATCAACTTTGGCCGGCTGGGTTTTTTGGCCAGCCTGGGTAAAGAAAACGTGCATGAGGCGGTGGATGCCGTTGAGCGCGGGCAGTATATGATTGACAAACGCACGCTGATTGAACTGCAATGCAACAAACCCCTGTTTGAAGACAGTTTTGCCCTGAATGATATGACCATACAGCGTAAAGACCAATCGAGTATGATTACGGTAAACGCTTACTTAAACGGCGAAATGCTGAACACCTATTGGGCGGATGGTCTTATTATTTCAACCCCTACCGGCTCTACAGGTTACTCGCTAAGTTGCGGAGGGCCAATACTTTACCCCACCAGCGGCAACTTTACCATTACCCCCATTGCCCCTCATAACCTGAACGTAAGGCCTATGGTGGTGAATGATGATGTGGTGCTTTCGTTTGAAGTAACGGGCCGGGGCGATAGCTTTTTGTGTACCCTCGACTCGCGTTTTCGCTCTATTGATTCTTCCTATCAACTGGCGGTAAAAAAGGCCTCTTTTCACGCCAACATCGTTCGGCTTACCGACCAAAGTTTTCTTTCAGCCCTGAAGAGTAAACTGAACTGGGGGAAGGACCAGCGGAACTAGTTTCGAATTTCGGGTTTTTCGTTTAGGATTGAAAAACAGGGGGTTACCTTCTTCGGAAAAGGCCCAATGCATTTTATCGTCCGGAGGAAAATACAGCGTAAACAGCCGGTAATTTGGGTTGTTTAAGTATAAACTATAAACCGTAGACCGTAAGCGGTGATCGCAACATTTTGCATATTTGAGCGTTTGTGTGTTATTTCGCAGCCTTTATAAATGAAGTACAGCAGGTCTTTTCTCTTATTGTTTGTTTTGTTATTGGGTCACGGTGCTTTTAGCCAGATACATGAGTTTGGCTTGTTTGGCGGGGTGGCCGATGAGTTTGGCAGCCTTAATAACGTGGCTTCGTTTAAACAGGTAAAGCCTGCGGTGAGCGCTTTTTACCGCTACAATTTAAAATACCGTGGCGCCTGGCGCAACTCCATCAGTTTTGGGCAAACCCAGTTTAATGATAACTCGGTTAAAGATGCCTGGAACCAACAGCGCAACCTCTCTTTCAGGTCTAATATCATCGAGGTTTCGAGCATGATTGAGTTTAACTTTTTTAAGTACGATAAAGACAGCAAAAAGCACTGGTTTACGCCTTATATAGCCACAGGGCTTGCTATCTTTTTCTTTAACCCGCAGGCGCAGTACAACGGGCAGTGGTATTACCTGCAGCCCCTGGGCACCGAGGGCGAAACCGACCCCAGCTACTCGGGCGTAAAGCCATATCACCTTTATAGTTTTGCCATACCCCTGGTGGGTGGGTTTAAATTCAGCTTTGCGCGTTTCTGGAATGTGGCTATTGAAGCCGGCCTGCGCCAAACCTTTACCAAATACCTGGACGACGCCAGCGGAAAATACCCCAGCTATGTCGACCTACCCGGCGGCTCGGGCGGACTGGCGGCAGCGCTCTCTAATCGCAGCGCGGGTGGCGCTGATGGTGCCGAAATCGGCTTTCAGCGCGGCTTAGGCTCGTTCGATAAATATCTCTTCATGGGTATTACCATCTCTTATACCATTATGAAGATTCGCTGCCCAACAGTTAGCGCGCCGAATGCATACCGGTAATGCAGGCCTCTCCAGGTCTGCGCTTCGCTTGACCACTGTCTCCATCGCAAGCGATAGCGAGGGTAAAGGCAGGAATATAAATGAGCCAATTGCGTTGGTATTTTCAGTTGGTTTGCAGAAAACAAATACATACCGAAAATCAACCACACAGATAGTATTTTCCCTCTCTATCGCTTGCGATGGAGAGGGTCGACCAGCGTAGCGCAGTCGGGGAGAGGCCTTTATTTGCCCCGTTCAAACAAATAGTTGAATATTTCAGAATTTTGATTACCTTTGGGCATATAAAGGCCGGTTGAGCCTTTGGTGTTCTTTGAACTGCTGTTTGTTAACCCGATAAAGTTTTTTCGTGGTTAAACCTGGAATCTGCAAAACCTGGGCGCGTATGAGCCGAAAAGGCCGCCATTATGGCAAACCGCGCAAAAGGAAAGGAATCAGAAACCCCGATTTTTAACATATCGATACTCCACGGATTCAAAACAGGTATTGAAAGGTATCGATTGGTATCGATCAGTATCAAAAGGTATCGATGGTGGTTGCCATGCCATTTTGTCTGCGAAAGAGAAGTGTGCAATTCCGAAAAGGCTTATCATTCCTTATCATTTCTTATCAACCTTATCATGCTAAAAGGTCATAATGAGGAAACGGTTTGGGTGATTTCCGTAGGTTTTTAGGAGACTTAAATCCTCAAACTTTATATCTTGTCATGTCCCTTCCGTCTGTGCACTATTTTTCTATCTTTGCCCGCTTTTGAAAAATAAAATTATTAATTAGCGTTTAAACGATTCTGATAGTGAGTCTGAAAGAGCAAGTTGATATCACCCGCTTACCCCAGCACATAGCCATTATTATGGATGGCAACGGCCGTTGGGCGCGCAAGCATGGTAAAAACAGGATTTTCGGACATACGAACGGAGTGAGCTCGGTGAGGGAAACGTCGGAAGGTTGTGCGGAGTTAGGTGTTAAATATCTGACGCTGTATGCTTTTAGCACCGAAAACTGGAACAGGCCAATAACGGAAGTATCGGCTTTAATGACATTGTTGTTAAAAACGATAAAAGCAGAGCTTAAAACCCTTTTGAAAAATGATATTCGCCTGAAAGTTATTGGCGATATAGCCAGGTTACCGGTGGGTGTAGCTAAAGAATTGAACGAGGCTATGGCCCGCACCGCCAATAACAAAAGGATGGATTTAGTGCTGGCACTTAATTATAGCGGTAAAAGTGAAATTGTGCGGGCAGTGAAAGAAATAGCGGTGAAAGTGCAAAAAGGCGAAATTGCGCCCGATGCCATAACCGAAGAAGTAGTAAGCAATAATTTGTACACGGCCGGTATACCCGACCCTGAATTATTAATAAGAACAAGTGGTGAAAAACGGGTCAGTAATTTTATGCTTTGGCAGTTGGCTTACGCCGAGTATTTCTTTACCGATGTATTTTGGCCCGAGTTTACCCGCGAGGATTTGTACAAGGCAATCATTGATTTTCAAAACCGTGAACGCAGGTTCGGTAAAACAAGTGAACAGTTAGTAACCAAATGAAATTGACTCTGAAACAAATTCTTCTCTTTTCGGCTGTATTTATCTCCACGGTGTTGTTCGGTCAGGATAGTCTTAAGTTGTTTGACTATAGCAAAAGCGTGGAATACGAAATAGGTGAGGTAAATGTAATAGGCGCCAGGTTCCTCGACTCAAAAATTCTGGTAACGCTTTCGGGCCTTACCAAAGGGTCAAAACTTAAAATACCCGGCGACCAGATTCCCAAAGCCATTAAGGCATTATGGAAACAAAAGCTGTTTACCAATATATCAATTAGGGCGGTAAATTTAAAAGCAGGCAAAGTAGACCTGGTAATTGACGTGGTAGAGCGGCCGCGTATTTCGCGTTACTCGTTACACGGCGTTAAAACCGGTGATGCCGATGACATAAAGAAGAAAATTGATTTGCGCGCCGGTAGCATATTTACCGAAAACATGCGCAGCCTTACCATTAATGCTATCAAGAGCTATTATATAGATAAAGGATTTTTATCGGTAAAAGTTACCATTAGCGAACAACGTGATACCATACTGGCCAACAGCGTACTGTTGCGCATTAATGTAGATAAGGGCGTGAAGGTACAGATTGACCAGATTAATTTTACCGGAAACAAGGTTTTCAGTGATAAAAAGCTGAGAAATAAGATGAGCGAAACCCACGAAAAGCCGCAGTTTGACGCCAGCGGATTTTTCAAATTCAGAAGAAACCTGGCTGCCGATTCAAATCCGCAGAAATGGTACCAGGTACTGGGTGAAATTGTGAGCCCGCTGGGATTATGGAATTACTGGTCGAAACACACGCACGTTAACTTAAATATATTTAGCGCCAGCAAATTTAAGCGCGATGATTACGAAGATGACAAGGTTAAGGTAATTGAGTTTTACAATAATAAAGGCTACCGCGATGCACGTATCGTGTCGGATAATTACTACCTGGAGGACGATAAAAACATGGTTATTAATATTAAAGTGGATGAGGGGAAGAAATATTATTTCCGCAACATTTATTTTAATGGCAATACCAAATATCCCGATTCTATTCTGGCCCGCATAGTGAATATTAAACGCGGTGAAGTTTACAGCCAGAAGTTGCTGGATGAGCGGGTAAACATGAACCCCAACGGCGGCGATTTGAGCTCGTTGTATATGGATGACGGTTACCTGTTTTTTAGCGTAACCCCGCTGGAAGTGAAAGTAGACGGCGACTCGATTGACCTTGAGTTGCGCATTAATGAAGGAGCGCAGGCTACTATTAATGAAGTGCGCATTGTGGGCAATACCAAAACCAATGAAAAAGTTATCCGTCGCGAATTAAGAACCTTACCGGGTAATAAATTCAGCCGGGCAGACTTAATCCGTTCGCAGCGCGAAATAACCAACCTGGGGTATTTCGATGCCCAGCAGCTGGATGTGGTGCCTATTCCAAATCCTGAAAACGGAACGGTAGATATTGAGTACCGCGTGGTTGAAAAACCGAGTGACCAGCTGGAGCTTTCGGCGGGTTATGGCGGGCAGGCAACGGCTACCAACACCGGTGGTTTGTTTGGTACTTTGGGTGTTAACTTTACCAACTTCTCGCTAAAAAATATCATTGATAAAAAAGCGTGGACTCCGCTGCCATCGGGCGATGGACAGCGGTTTGGTATCCGTTTCCAAAGTAACGGGCGGGCGTTCCAGTCGTACAGTGTATCGTTTACCGAGCCCTGGTTAGGTGGTAAAAAACCTGAGTCGTTGAACATTGCCTTCAACCGTCTGCGTGCGAACACGCTGAACCCTGAAGATTACGCTAACATTTTAGGTTCGTATTACTCAACCAGTCTTTATGTAGGTTTGGGCAGCAGGTTAAAAGTGCCAGATGATTTCTTTACCGGTGAAGTGGGGCTTGAGTTCCAGCAGTATATCCTGAATAACTACCAGTCGTATTTTACCTATACCACGGGAACAGCTTATAACTTCAACCTGCAGTTAACCCTCTCCCGCGATTCGCGCGAGTTGGCAGGGCCTACCTTCTATAACAAAGGCTTCTATTTTATGGTGCAGGGTAAATTTACTTTACCATACTCGTACCTGTTTAAAGGCAGAGAAAACATTAACTACCAGGACCCTACCGTACCTGATGCTATTAAATACGAATGGGTGGAGTTCCATAAATGGAAAATGTTGTTTGAATGGTACGCACCGATTTATAAGAACCTGATATTTAAGGCCTCGGCAAACCTGTCGTTCCTGGGCTTGTATAACAGGGCTATTGGATATTCTCCGTTTGAGCGTGTTGATTTGGGAGGTGATGGTTTAAGTAACCTGAACGAAGCCACCCAGTTGGGTCGCGATATCGTTACCCTGCGTGGTTACCCCATTGTAACGCCAACAGGTGGTTCGCCTATCTATAATAAGTATTCTATGGAATTGCGTTACCCAATTACGCTGGGTCAGTCGGCCACCATTTATGCGCTGGTGTTTATGGATGCTGGTAATTTCTGGAACGACATACATGATTATAAACCATACGATTTGGCGCGTTCGGCCGGTTTAGGGGTGCGTGTATTTTTACCGATGTTTGGTTTGTTGGGCTTCGACTACGGTTTTGGCTGGGATAGAGATAAGTTTGGCTTAACTCCATCGGGCAACAACATATTCTCGAAATACGGACAGTTTAACATCATCCTGGGTCGTCAGCCTGAGTAAGAGGAATATTGTCCTCATCCTAAATCCTTCTCCGACAGAGAGGACGGGGTGGGTGGCTTTTGTTAGAAATAGTTATGATGGCCGGGCAAAAGGACGTTTAAAAGAAATTCATTATAAATTTGAAGTTATAAATTCAAAGGGTATGAAAAAGATAATGGCGATGGTTGTGGTACTGCTGATAAGCGCTACCACATTTGCCCAGAAATTTGCCTATGTAGATATGGAGTTTATACTGGGCAAACTTCCGCAGTATGCCGAGGCGCAGAAACAACTGGATAAAGTGGCTGATAGCTGGCAAAAAGATGTAGAGGCGAGAATGAAAACGGTAGATGATATGTACAAGCAGTTTCAGGCAGAACAGGTTTTGATGACCGACCCGATGAAGCAGCAAAAAATTAAAGAAATTGAGGGTAAGGAGAAGGAAGTAAAGGAATTTCAGAAGTCGAAGTTTGGCCCTAATGGCGAGTTGTTTAAAAAGCGCCAGGAACTAATTAAACCCATACAAGACAAGATTTACGACGAAATTCAAAAATACGCGGTGGCCAAGGGATACGACTTTATTTTAGACCGCTCGAGCGGCCCTACTATGTTATATGCCAGCGACAGGCTAAACAAGAGCGAAGACATACTTTCAGCGCTCGGAATTAGCTTAAAACCCGACACTAAATAAGCCCATTATCACGGTAAACAGAAAAATATATCTTTGCGCCCACTAATGAAAAAAGCACTCCTTCTTATAGTCGCAGCACTGTTCGTTTTTAACGGCGAAGTCATTGCTCAGAAATACGGGCACATCAATACCCAGGCGGTGGTTGAGAGTATGCCCGAGTTTAAGCAACTGAACACTGCGGTTGACAAAAAGACCAAGGATGCACAGAACAGGGTGCAGGCCATGTACAGTGCCTACCAGGAAAAAGTGAAAGAAGTAAACCAGTACGGCGCCAGCATGATGGAAGCGGTATTAGCGGAGAGAAAGAAAGAGATAGATAGTTTGCAACAGGGTATTCAAACCTACCAGCAAACGGCAGGTACTGAAATACAGGCTTACAAGGAGAAGCTGTTTAAACCATTGTTCGATAAGTACCATAAAATAGTAGCCACGGTAGCTAAGGAGAATGGTTACACCTATATTTTTGATATCGGCTCGGGTAGTTTGCTTTATTATCCGGATACTAACGGCGACATTACCGACCTTGTAAAAAAGAAAATCGGCACTAACTAAACAATTGAAAGTCTCTATCTAATTCCCATAAATAAATTAAAAAAACAAATTATAACAGACACATGAAAAAAACAATTGCAATAATCATTACCGCGGTATTTGCATTTTTCGGCACCGCTAATGCGCAAAACCAAAAGCTAGGACATCTTAATTCGGCTGACATTATCCAGGCAATGCCTGAATATAAGCAGTTAACCGCTGATGTGCAGAAGCAGGAAGAGTCGTACAAGAAGGCACTGGAAGGTATGGAAACTGAATACCAAAAGGACGAAAAAGAATTACAGACCATAGGCCAGGATAAAAGCACTCCTGATGCAGTACTGGAAACAAAATATACAGCCCTACAGGAACTGGGAAAGAGAATCCAGGATTTTCAGGGCAAAGCCAACGAAGATCTTCAGAAATATCAGCAAGACAAAATGAAGCCCATTGATGACAAAATTAAGAAGGCTATTAAAGAGGTGGCGGTTGCTGAAGGTTACTCATACATTTTTGATATACTTTCAGGTGCAGTAGTATATTTTCCTGAGGCTACGAATGATGTTACCGACCTGGTAATGAAGAAGCTTAACATTACCCGTGTGCCTTCAACCTCAACAGGAACAGGCATGGGAGGTGGTAAATAATAAATATGGAAAATCAGAAACATCAACCTGTTGGTGTATTTGATTCTGGCATTGGCGGCTTAACGGTCGCCAATGCCATTTCTAAGCTATTACCCCATGAGCAGATTATCTATTTTGGCGATACTGCCCATATGCCGTACGGCGATAAATCGAAAGAACTTATCCGGTTGTATGCCAGTCGCATCACCGATTTTTTGTTGTACGAGCAGCACTGCAAAGCCATCGTAATTGCCTGCAATACGGCCTCAGCAGCGGCCTACGAGTTGCTTCGCGACCAGTATAAAGGCTCAGTGCCGGTAATCAATGTTATTGACCCGATGATTGAGGCGGTAATAGCAGATGATACGATAAAAAAGGTGGGCATAATTGCCACCAAAACCACTATTGGCAGCGGTGTTTACCAGGAGAAGTTAAGCCGTAGAAAGCCGGGTTTAAATTTTTCGGCCATGGCCACACCGTTGCTGGCCTCGATGATTGAAGAGGGTTATTATAACGACAATATCAGCAGGGCGGTGCTTGAAAGCTATCTGTCGAATGAAGCGTTAAAGGATATTGATGCTTTGGTGCTGGCCTGTACGCATTATCCGCTCATAAAAAATGAGATATCTGATTTTTATAAGCACCAGGTTAAGATATTCGACTCGGCTGAAGTGGTAGCTGCAAAACTGAAGTGGATACTTGAAAAAGAAGGGCTGGCCAGCGAAAAGAAGACCGCGGATGACCTGTTTTATGTTTCAGATTTTACAGATTCGTTTGAGCGAACCACTAAAATATTTTATGGGCATCAAATTCAATTGAACCGGTGTAATATCTGGAAGAATGATTGAGCTAATTAACAAGTAAATGCCGTAAATTTGGAGGCTGAAAAACAAGATTGTATGAAGAAGTATGTTTCCGTTTTGCTGCTCATTTTCGGGATGCTATGGATGACCGAAGATGCCGGAGCTGCAGGTATTGAATTTATGCATGATAAAAAATTCCAGGAAGTGCTTGATATGGCAAAGGCGCAGAACAAACTGGTATTTATTGATTGCTATACCTCGTGGTGCGGTCCCTGTAAGCGCCTGGCGGCAACGGTGTTTCCCGATTCTGCAGTGGGGGTTTATTTTAACTCCGCCTTTGTTAATGCCAAGTTTGATATGGAGAAGGATGACGGCATAACCATAGCCAACAAGTATGCTATCAGGGCTTATCCTACTTTATTATGGCTTGATGGCGATGGAAATGTGAAACATAAAATTGTAGGGGGACTGGATGCGCCGGGCCTGATAGAAAACGGCCGCAAAGCTACCGACCCAACGCCGGGTATCCTGGCCGGTTACCGCAAACAATACGCCGATGGCAGCCGCGATATCAACTTTTTACACGATTACGTGGAGGCGCTATATAACGCTAATGAAAAATACCAGGATAACTTTAAAGAGTACCTAGACAAGCTGACGCCGGCGGAGATGAGTGACCCGAAACACACTAAAACTATTTTTAATTTAACTAACGACCTTAAATCACCGGGCCTCGCTTACCTGGTGAAAAACAAACCTTATTACGAGCATTTAATGGGCGAGCAGGTTTTTAATAATAAAATCAACCTAATAGCAACTAAGGCCGCCAGTGAGGCTACGGGCTCCGATGACAAAGCCTTGTATGAAGGAGCGGTTCAATTGCTTAAAACCAATAAGGCACCCGACCATGTGCAGCAAATATTAAAATTATCGATGGACTATTATTATCATATGGGGGACTGGGATAATTACGATAAAAATGCCACGCAGTATGTCAAAAAATATGCTTCTAAAAACGCTAAAGAGCTGAATGACATTGCCTGGAATTATTACCTGGCTATTCATAAACCCGAGTTGCTTGAACGTGCAGCAAAGTGGGCTTATACCGCCATTAATATCGACGACAAGTATACCTACAACCTAACTTACGCCTGGATACTTTATAACCTCGAAAATTATAAGGAAGCCTCGCTGGCCTGCGATTATGCCATCATGAGGGCCAAGGCCGAGAATGTGAAAGCGACTTCGGCAACGGAGCTAAAGGGTTATATAGCTAAATCAATAAAGAAGCAGCAGTAAAGCTATTGAGCGGGTACTTCGCCGTTCTTTATCATGGTATTTATTTCATCGAGGGTTTGACGGCGGCTAACGCAGTATGATTGCCAGCCCGAAGTGGTAACTTCATATTTCAAAGCCTCATAATTTAAATACATATCGTGGATGGCGATGCTTGAAAATTCAGGGTTGGGTTTGTTGGCCTCCTTTCGTTCAATGGACCAGGCTTTGAAGAGAGCTTCGAGGCTGGTGTTGCTTAAAGAAGATTGATAATAGCGGTCGTTCCCGTTTTTACAGTTGTAATTAACTATTAAAAGGTCCCAGTTGATGAAGCAGGCAATGATAAATACTGCATAGAACGCCCAGCCATTTTTGCGGAACAAAAACCAGTTGCTTTTTTTCTGAAGAACTTTCAAAAACGTAGTAAACAAACCAATAAGGCATAGAAACAAATAAATATATACCCCTGTCCTGCGCCTTGTTAGCCCTGATTGTTCCACCAGCCACCAATTGCGGTTAGCGGTGGTAATTACCAGTAAAGCATTTTGTGCAATCCATAAGTAGGCCAGCGCTTTTAGCCATTGGCTCTTTTCATAAAAATTGAGATAGCCCCTGAAAACAAATAATAAAATAGATATAGCCATAACAATAGAGAAGATGAGTGTATTGGCGCCGTCATGGACGTAGGCGACTAGCGTTATACCTTGTGGTAATTTCGAAACAATCCACATGTAAAAAACATCGAGACCGTTAACGCAAAACAAAATTATGTTTAGCATAACCAGTAATACCGTACCACCCAGTACTTCGTTAGAAACCGATAAGCCACCTGTGGTTCTGAGCAAATGCTCCTCAAGAGTTATGGTTTCGAGGTTGTCTGGTGCTTTTTTATCTGCTTCATTTATTTGAGCGATGGGGTAATATCTAAAACAACCAACCATGATAAAAAACGCCATGAGTGTAAACAAGCACCAACTCAGGCTTATAAAATCGAGATTTATCTGGTCGGTAAACTGTTTAAAGATCGGGTTGGCTGAACGATAGACCAGAACAAAAGCGAAGCTTATAATGGCAGGAATAATAAATAGCAAAAGCTTTTTAAAAAAACCGCTATCGCTAACCCTGGCGGATGCTGACTGAGTAAAGAATCGGGGAATTGAAGTAACAACGGATACCCCGGTGTTAAAAGATGCTACCAAAATGGATGATTCCGGATTAAAACTTAGTCCGGCAAGTATGGACAAGGAGCAAATATTAGCCAGCACAGGCAAATTTGTTCCCCACCAGAAAACAAAGAACGCAGAGATAAGACTACCGGATGCTACTGCCAGCCACGATAGTTTTTTAGCGGCGCTTTTATTGGTCAGATAAAATAATGCTACGAGAATTACATTAAACAGCAGAAAATTAAGTCCCTGGTCCTGTTCGTAAAACAAAATACTGTAAACCAGCGTGCCGAGGAGGATAAATATGTCGTTTGCTTTCATGACAATTATGTTTATTTTATAATTAATGTGTTTCAATCAATAAGAAGAAAAGATTCAAAAATGGAAAACACAAGGACCAGTAATATGCCTGCTATCAGGGTTACTCCATAGGTACGCGGATGGGTGGTTGGATGAATTAACCGGCTTAACGTTTCCGCGAGTATTTGTATCGGGTTAGTAAGCAGGTCCCATGAGTTATAGCGCAAAAATCTGCCCACATAAATTCCATAACCTGATAGCAACATGGTAAGCAGCATAAAGGCTCTGGCCTTCCAGAAAGCAAAATATTCTTTCATTTTTTTGAAAACCAACAGAGCCGAGAAGATGCCCAGCAATAAACCTGTAAAGGCATAAGCAAACAACAACAGGGAGTCGTACCAAAAAGGGAAATTATCTCTCGGCCTTAGGTGCAGCAAATCGGTAATAATATAGGGAGCGTTTGGAAAGAATACCATCCACACTGCCAGATACAAGGTGAGTGAAAGCGGGTTAGCCTCATTTTTTATCTGCACGGCCAGCCACAACGGCACCCAGGCCAGGATTAGATTCCAGGGCAAAAAAATATAAAGAATGTCGAATGTGGCCAACACCCTGGCCGCTTCGAGGAACAGGCAGAACAGGGTTAGCAGCGCCAACCTTGGAATAAGGGAGTGAAGATTTTTTTGCAGCATACATATTAATTTTTAGTTAAGTATTATGTGATTAAAAAAAATATCAGAAATGAAAGTTCCCCAACGGATGTGGATCTAAAGAAAGAGGCAAAGCCAGCAATTGGATAAGGAGTATAAAAATGGAAAGAATAAAGCAAATCAGAAGCCGTGTATTTTTAAAAACCATTAAGCCATTATACCAGAACAGGTTAAATAAATAGCCTGCAATTACAACTATTATACAACCCGGAATGACCGGATTTAAACTTTCAACAAGAACTATACCATACACAAACATTAAAATGTAAAAGCACATGATTATTGATGTAGTTTTGGTTTATAAAAAGACGCACCTTTTTCATGCTCATTCATTGTAAAAAACGCCCACCATGTGATATACAATGTTTACAAGACTCAGTTTTCTGCTCAGCTCTTTCTCGTCGCCATCTCTTTTAACCATTGACCTGTCTTTAGTTTCCAGGCACCGGTTTATCAGCGTAATGGTGGCAACAAAGGCGGCATCACTAACCAACTTTCCTATTTTGCTCTTCTTCCTTTTCATGGCAGTTTTACTCCTTTAAAAAATAATATTTAACCTGTCTTCCTTTTCAAATTGCTCCAGTTGTAACGTCATACCCCGACCTATCCATAAGGGTATAAAACCAATCACTCCAAATGAACAGTCAATCATGCGCCACCAAACAGGCAGTCCTCTTATTCCTCCGGCCACTAATGCACAGGGTATTACCATCATGCAAGCAATCATCCCGAATTCCAACACCCATATATTTTTTACCGGATCGCGTAATACACCAATGAACGTTACAGCAATTACAAAGTGCGCAAAGGCTAACCAGTCGTTACCGTAGAATAAGAACGGATAGTTTGCACCGGTAACCTGTACGGCATGAAGCACAACCGCTAACAGCCGACTCGTTGCAGTATCCTGAGATAAATGATGAAGTATGATAGTCAGTTCGGTTTCAGCGGGTATAGCCGTGGCCCCGCTAAAAATTAAAGCCGCCATAAAAAAGATGACGATGCCTCTTATCTGGTTTTTAAGTTTTGGTACTTGCCTGTTCATTTTAAAAGTGCTTTGTAGTTCAAAGTAAAACGACAAAAAAATTTATTTATTTTCTGTTCTGCTTAACTAATTTTTCAAGTGCGTTCAGGTGGTAGTTAAACTCTTTTCTACCCAGGTTGGTTACCACATAAGATGTTTTGGTTTTCTTGCCCACAAATTCTTTTTTTACTGCTATATAATCCAGCTTTTCAAGCGCCGAAATATGGCTCGCCAAGTTACCATCGGTAACATCCAGCAGCTCTTTCAGTGTCAAAAAGTCCATATGGTCGTTAACCATTAACGCACTCATAATTCCCAGTCGTATCCTGTTTTCGAAAGCTTTGTTCAACTTGTCAATTACATCTTTCACGGTTGCTTCGGTTTCATTTCTTTATACAACTTTCTCAGGATAGAAATTTGCCCACGGTGATGTATTTCATCTTCCGCACTATGAAATAAAATCCAGGCCAAATCACTACCCTTCACCTTATCGTAATCATTAAATCTTCTCTTAAGCAGCAAATCAGGATTCATGGCGGCAATAGCTTTTCTGCTTGCTTCATAAGTAATTTGCAATTGCTCCAGATAATAGGTTACCGACTGACCTTTAAAACTACCGGCGTACTTACCTAACTCCACAGCCGGCATTATTTCGTTTTTCTCTAATTCCGTAAACTGTCGTTCTTCAATAAAAGCAATTCTGAAGTACCGGTCGCAGGCTATGATATGTGATAGTAGATCGGCTATCGAATTCCATCCCTCAAATGGTTGCCAGTCAAGTTCAGCCTCGGTCAGGTTTTTCAGGTACCTGATGGTGAGCGCTCTTGCATCATGCTTAATAGCCAGCAGGTAATCTGCCACTTCACTTTTTCCTATCCGGGCCTCTACAAAAAATTTACGTTCAATCATCATTTCGAATTTAAGTTTTACCAAAACTTTTTGGCTACCGGTTTGGCCTCGTACCGCGCATACATCATTAGCCCGTAAATAATATGTAACACACCAAAACCGATCATCCAAACCGTTATACCATAGCCAATAAAAAAGCAACCAATAATACCTAAAAGAATTTCAGTAAACCCAAGCCACCTTATTTCGTCAACGGTGTACTTGGAAGCATTTACCAAACCCAGGCCATAGAAAATAAGGGTAGTGGGCGCTATCATGCCAAACCAGCCGTATTTTAGTAATATAAGGCAATAAATGCCGCCGGTTACCAGCGGAATCGCCAGATTAAAAATCAGGCGCCGGCCGGTGGCATCCCAAATGGTTTGGCCCTTGCTGCGCGCGTTGCGTGTAGTAAAGAAAATGGCAAACAGCAGTGAGAGCGTAACCACTGCCCCGGCATCTAAAATGCAAAAACGGCCAAAAGTCAGGCTAATGTCAATGGGTATTTCCTTTGCCAGGTCGGTATAGCCGTAATTAAGGTTGTGGTTAATGAAAATGTAAAAGGCCCCGGCCCCGGCCATGGCAAAAAAGCCGGCAAAAACTCCGGCCAGCCCGCTAAGGGAAATAAAGCGCGATGAGCGCTCCATCATGTTCCGTATCTCTTTTATTTGCTCTAATTGCTCGTTCGGTTCGTTCATTATAAAAGTGCTTTGTTGTGCAAAGTAAGTGCAATTTTCTGAATTTACAACCCGCACTAACAGTTTAGAATTATTTAACGGTTAGCGCTCTTTCAACTTTTGCCTACCTTTCGCCGTAACATGCTGAAATTTGTATTGCTCCTTAGTTTACTTTGCATACATCAGGGTGCATTCAGTCAACACCTCGATAAAATCTCTCCTGTATTTTTAACCGAGGGAACGCTGCCCGACACTGTTTCATTTATACTGACGGCAACCGATTACAATACCTTCCAGGGCAAAAAAGTGCAGTACCCCAGTAGCCTGCAAATTGTTGACGGTGCGCTGCCCTGGCCACCGCGTTGGTTTGCCACCGCCCCTTTTGAAACAGGCGGCGATGTGGCCGATTCGTTAGCCGAACCCATAGCCAAGCCCCTGATTAACGCCTCATGGCAGGATGATAAGATGACAGTATTGAGTCTTGTCCGTGTAAAAGATAGCCAGGGTAAAGTTATCATCCGTGAGGCCGAACTTATCTGTAACAAGCAACTTGAATTTACAGACACCTTTGTGCGTACTGGTAAAAGCATCGATACGCATGACTTTAGGATGAAACCCGATGGACAAAAAATTTATTTCGCCATGCATGACACCGTGATTGACATGAGAACCGTTTTCAATAATCAAACCGATAGCGCCGTTGCTTTGTCGTACCAAACCATTGAAATATCGGATGCCGGCAACAAAATTATTTTTTCATGGAACCCGCTGTATCACTTCAGTTTAAATGAAATGTTTTTGCCCTATCGTTATACACCGGGCACCATGCACACCGGCACGGCGCTCGATTGGAGCCATGGCAGCTCGCTTTGCTGGGATGAGGACGGTAATATTTTATACTCTTTTAAGCATATCGGCATTGGCAAAATATCGCGGAAAGACGGGCACGTTATGTGGCGTATTAGCCGTAACCTTCAAAAACCAAACGAGGCTTCCGACGCTATCCCCATTTTTATGCAACATGATTTTAAGTCATTTACGCAAACCAATGGCCAGGTTATTTATACAGTATTATCGAATGGCGACAGCAGCAGGCCCTATACCACGGCGTATCAATTTAAGGTAATGGGTGAGGAAAAGAACCCCGTTTTCAAAATCGTCCGCCGGTTTGAACCTGATGTGAGCGTGCCCAACACCGGTGCAGGCGGTAATTATGATGTGGAAGAAAACGGCAATTATCTCATTAACTACGGTGCTTTTGAAGGCGATAGTTCAACTAAGCGCTTGTTATTTGAATACCGGGACCGGACCGACAAAATAATTGCGCAATACAAAGTGCCGTCCCGCATTATTTGTTACCGGGTGCACAAAATGAACAACAATTTATTGCCCCGGCCCCTGATTAAAATAAAGAATAGATGCCTGTATGCAGGGAACGGATTAAAAGCGCACACCTGGTATCGCTTATCGGGGCCAGGGAATACCATCGCCACAGAAGTAGGTGAAGGAGAAAAATATCAGCCAACTGAAAAAGGCGTGTATTGCATGACAGAGCCCTATGGTGTAGGGTACGCGGTATCGGTGCCGGTTGTTTTTGATAAGTAACCCGCATCTGTTTGTGTGCTTGGCGCGTTTCACTATATTAGCCTAAAATACAAACCCCTATGGGCACCGACAAAGTATACACCACCTTCTGGGATTTTTATCCGTACTATCTTACCGAGCACGCCAATCCGGTTAACCGGGCCTTTCATTTTGTGGGTACTACCCTGGTAATTGCCTGTTTTATAGCAGCTATAGTTTTGCATAACGGCTGGCTTTTTTTAGGGCTGCCGCTGGCGGGTTATGGCTTTGCGTGGTTCGGGCATTTTATTATTGAAAAAAACCGTCCGGCTACCTTCAAATACCCGTTTTATAGCCTGGGCTCGGATTTTGTAATGTACTTTCATATCATCACCGGACAAATCAATCGCAAAGTTGCCGAGGCACACGCTACTGTAGGTGTTCAGAATAAATGGGCCTGAAAAAGGCAAAAAATTACCACTAAGATTAAAGAATTGAGTGAGCGGAATTTGATAGTTGCTTAAATTATCTTTACTGAACCGAAGTTGAATTTTAATGTTTATCTACTCAACAAATCTTAGTGAAACTTAGTGTCCTTAGTGCCTGGTGGTTATTTTTTCTCTATGCTAAAATGAGTCCATGAATTTAAAAAAACTTGAAAAGCAAACCGATGCTTCTATTGATTACTGGATAGACGCTTTCAAGAGTTATGACTTCGATAAAATAGTTATGAAGCCTGCTGAAAACTCATGGAGTTTAGGACAGGTAGGTATACACCTGTGGATGGCTTCCAAGGGATTTTTCTTTAAAAACGCTGAGAAATGTTTGAGTAAAGAAGGCACCGAAAGCGGCAGAAAAAAGAAATTGGGTGCCCATGTTATATTTACTTTTCGCATGTTACCGCCGGTACGTTACGAAATGCCGCAGCAGGTTTCGGTAGTGCCCAAACAACCCGAAAGCAAAGAGCAGCTAATAGCCAAGCTGGAGGAGATAAAAACCATGGCCCGGGGTTATATTCAGCGTATACCGCAAAGCGACCCGGAATTAAAGACCAAACACCCCTTTTTAGGCTGGCTGAATACCGCCGAGTGGATTGAGCTTTGCAGCATACACTTCAGGCACCATAAGGCACAGAAGAAACGCATTGAAAAGCACTTCGGTTGGAAATAGGCGATAAACCCTGTTGAAGGGCCTCCTGTTTTACCCAAATCTCTTACTTTAGCGCGTCCAAATACAGAAATGTGAAAACTTTGCGTGTTATAGTCCTTTTGATGGTCGTTTTCTGCTCCCTGATTTTGTCTGCCCAATCAACAGACAAATGGACCCTGGAAAAATGCGTTGACTATGCATTTAAAAATAATATCACAATCAGGCAGGCGGGCATGGCGGCCGGTGTTTCATCTAACCAACTGTTGCAAAGCAAGCTTAATTTACTACCCTCTGTAAATGCTACCGCGGGCTACAACTTTAACATTGGCAACAGTATTAACCCCGTAACCTACACGTTCACTAACGGTAATTCGCAAACGGCCCAGGCAGGCTTACAGGGCAACCTAACCTTGTTTAATGGTTTGCAGCAAATTTATACTGTGCAAAAATCCAAATACGATTTGCTGGGCTCGCAGTTCGATTACGAAAACGCTAAAAGCAATATGGGATTAAATATTGCCTCGGCTTACCTGCAGATATTACTAAACCGCGAAATTGTTCACGTAGCCGAGGAGCAGGTGAAGATAACCACCGACCAAAAACAAAACGTGCAGAAAAGATTTGATGCGGGCATATTGCCTGAAACATCTTTACTGGATGCCGACGCACAGCTATCGCGCGATGAAGCCAATGTAACAAACACCAAAGGCATTTACGACCTGTCGGTGCTCGCGCTAAAACAAATGCTGCAATTAAGCGACGAGCAATCGTTCGATATTGATGTACCTGAAATTAACGCCGATAATATGGCCGGTTTGGCTGATGTTACTTCGGTAGGCGTTTACAGCTATGCACTTAAAAACCAGCCCGCCATTAAAAGCGCCGAGGCCAAATGGAAAAGCGCCGAGACCTCGCAAAAGGTTGCCAAGGGATTTATTACGCCGACAATTTCATTGGGCTATAACCTCTTTTCGGGCTATACCAATGCCCCTAATGAAAGCTTTCAGGTAACCCCGCCTTATGTGGTGAATACCCCGGCCGATCCGTTTTTTACGCAGATGAAGGATAACCTGAAACAGATAGTTTCACTACAAGTGGCCGTGCCTATTTTTGGTAAGGGTCAGATTTTTTTGAATATAGATAATGCGAAGTTGCAACAGCAAATAAGGCAGCTCGATTTGGAAAACGCCAAGGTTAAATTACGAAGCGACATTGAGCAGGCCTATACTAACGCACGCGTTGCTGCCGAGGGTTACCTGGCCAACAAAAAGAGTTACGAATCGGCTAAAAAGGCTTATTACTCGCTCGAGAAACGTTTTGAATCGGGCGCTGCCACTAATTTCGACATGCAGCAGTCGAAGTACAACCTGTTTAGCGCCGAGTCGGAAATGATTAAGGCAAAATACACGTACGTTTTCAGGGTTAAAATTCTCGATTATTACCAGGGCAAAACTTTAACCTTAAATAATTAACAGCACCAATTAAACAACCATGAAATCAAGCAGAATTGTAATAGGTATAGTAGTTGCGGTAGTTGTACTGATTGTGGCGGGTGCTATTGGCAAGAAAAGGGGATGGATTGGAAAGGGCGATGTATTGCAGGTAGCTGTTGAAAAGGCCAGCCGGAGAAATATTATTGAAACGGTTACCGCCAGCGGAAAAATAAATCCGCATACGGAGGTAAAGTTGAGTTCAGAAGTTTCGGGGGAGATTATTACCCTGAATGCACACGAGGGAGATTCAGTGAAAAAGGGCCAACTGCTTTGTGTAATTAACCCCGAAGTGTACGATGCTATGGTTACGCAGGCCGAAGCCAGTGTAAACCAAATGAAGGCTAACCTGGCCAGTTCAAAAGCCAACCTTATTCAAACCAAAGCTTCAGCAGACCAGGCTAAGCGCAATTACGACCGGAACAAAAAACTGCACGACGAAAAAGTAATTTCGGATGCCGATTTTGAAGCCGCCCGCCTTTCGTCGGAACAGGCAGATGCCAACTACCAAAGCGCACAGGAACAGGTTAACGCCAACGATTACAGTGTAAAAAGCGCCGAGGCGCAATTGAACCAGGCCAAAGACAACCGGAACAAAACCAGCATATATGCGCCTATGTCGGGTATCGTGTCGCTGGTAAATGTAAAATTAGGCGAGCGCGTAGTGGGCACTGCGCAAATGGCCGGAACAGAACTGATACGTGTGGCCGACCTTAACTACATGCAGGCTGAAGTGGATGTAAACGAAAATGATGTGTTGCGCATTTCACTCGGTGATACCGCCGATATAGAGGTGGATGCCTATGTAAAGAAGAAATTTAAAGGCGTGGTTACCGAAATCTCTTATTCTTCTACTACGGCTGCTTCGGCTGTGGTAACAACTTCGCAGGCTACCAACTTTACGGTAAAGATTAAAGTGTTACATGATTCGTATGCCGATTTGATTAACCCTAAAATCGGAAGATTGTATCCTTTTAGGCCGGGTATGTCTACCACGGTGGATATTAAAACCGAATCGCGCAGCGATGTTATTTCGGTACCTATTCAGTCGGTAACCACGCGGGCTGAAAAAGATATTAAGCAAAAGGATGAAGACTTTGCCAAAACTACCCAGGCCCAAAAATCGGCCGATGCTGAAAAGAAAGATGCACGCGAAGTGGTGTTTGTAGTTGAAAACGGCGTGGTAAAAGCCAAAGATGTAACCACCGGTATACAGGACGCTAATTATATCGAAATAAAATCGGGCATTGCTGAAAACGAAACTGTGGTAAAAGCGCCGTTCAAACTCATTTCCAAAACCCTGAAGAATGGCGACGCGGTAACTATAGTTGACGAAAAAGACCTGTTTAAAGACCAACAGACCACAACAACGAAGTAAAGTAATCCTGTAATTGATATGGAGGCGTTTACGCTGACCTGTATTAACCCTCCGCCTTTTCGGCCAGCCCTAAAATTTTAATGGCATTCATGGCGGCGTTTTGCTCAGCCGTTTTTTTACTGAAACCTTCCCCCGAAGAGATGAATTTGTTGTTTATTTCCAGGTTAATAACAAAATAGGCGCGCCGGTTCCTGGCCTTTTCTTCCACCACCCTAAACTCAATACTCTTACCCATTTTTTGGATATAATGGAAAATCTGGCTCTTATAATCCGTATTTGTCGACTCCAGCAGGTCTACATCAATCAGCCCTTGCAACACTCTTTTTTGAATAAATTTTTTGGTCATATCAAAGCCGGCATCCAGGTAAACGGCTCCTACCAGTGCCTCGAAAGTATTACCGCCCAAATCGCGGCTTATATCGGTCATACCTTTGCGATTAAACTTCAGTTTTTCAACCAGCCCCAGTTTTTCGCCCACTTCGTTCAGCGATTTCCGGTTCACTATTTTCGAACGCAACTCGGTAATAAATCCTTCTTCTTTGTAAGGGTATTTGCGGTACAAAAATTCGCACACTATCGAATCTAAAATAGCATCACCTAAAAGCTCCAGCCGCTCGTTATTATCTTTAGGCTCGTTAAATTTTGAGCGGTGCATAAAAACCTGCTTATACAACTTTAACTTGCCGGGCATAATACCGGTAATAGCCTTGATGTAAGAGGCAAGTTCTTTATCGGTAGAAAAAAGTTGATTGTAAAGCTTTCTAATCAAGGGATTGCATCGCTATTTCGGAGGTTAAAGATATATTTAATCAAGAAAAGTGATGTTAAATTAAGTGCATAAAGATATGAAGGACCTGCAACCAAGAATTGAAACGTTAACGGAAAAGAAGTTGGTAGGTAAGTCATTAGCCATGACGTTTAGCCATGACCGCACCCCCGAACTTTGGCGAAGCTTTATGCCTGCCAGGAAGAACATTAAAAACAGTGCAGGTACCGACTTATATAACGTGCAGATATATCATCATATCAGCAAGCCGGCCGATTTTAATGAGCACACCGAATTTGAAAAATGGGCTGCTATAGAGGTAAGCAGTTTTGATGCTATACCGGAAGGTATGAAACCTTATACCCTGGCAGGAGGTTTGTATGCTGTTTTTATTTACAAAGGGATGCCGGCTGATTTCAGGGAAACGTTTGAATATATCTTTTACCAATGGCTGCCCAATTCGGCATACGAATTAGACCAGCGGGAACATTTTGAAATACTGGGTGATAAATACAAAAACAACCACCCCGATTCGGAAGAGGAGGTTTGGATACCGGTGAAGAGAAAAGCTTAGTGGACCGGTGGTTTGCCCAATCGAATTTTGTGCGGTGTGCAATGTCAACAAAATAATTTGCAACCCTTTAGCGTTATGCTTTAACGACGCTATGATACAGGCATATACGCAACCAATTTCCCACAACTATGAAAAATGCGCCATGCATTGCAGCCATTGTTGCTGTACTAACAGTAACCTCGTGCCAGCGGAGGTCTCTTTGTAAAATTAAAACCGCCAACGGGGGTGTCAGTCAAATCCGCATTTACAAAAACAATTTTAACTCGGCCGATGAATACAATGCAGCCATCAGCCAGTACAAGCAAAACGGCTATACCTGCGATGATTCGCTGGCGGTAGATTGAGGCGGCGGCCATTTAGGCCCGTTATGCAGGGCAACCATTTCTTTAAAAAAGAGTAAACCGCTTGAAATTTTCCCGGCGCAAAGAGGCCCTTGTATTTCATTTGCTTGTGCTAAATTTACCGGCACATGAATAATACTGCAACAGCCCCCACGCCGGTACGCACTTTACCGCCTCATCCTAAAAAGGCACATTGGTTTTTTGGCAATGTATACTACCTGTTGTGGAACCCCATTCCTTATTTTAAGGAAACAACCGCACAGTTTAACGGCATTTACAGGCTTACCTCGCGGTTTCTTAACCTGGCGGTGGTGAATGACCCCGAGTACGTAAAGTACATTATGCAGGACAATAATAAGAACTACAAAAAGTGGTTCAAAAATGACGTGCTTGAAATGGTATTGGGTCGCGGATTGCTAACGAGTGAAGGCGATTTTTGGCGTAAGCAAAGGCGGCTGGCCCAACCGGCTTTTCATAAAGAGCGGCTGGCAAAAATGGCTGATACCATGATTACCTGCACCCAACAGCAAATAAAAAAACTGGAGCAACTGGCCGATAAAAAGAATATCGACATCAGTACAGAAATGATGGAACTTACGCTCAACATAGTGGCAGGTGCTATGTTTAGCAGCGAGGTTAAAGGAGCGATTCAGGTAGTGAGTCACGAAATTGAGCAGGTGAGCCTAATGGCCACGGCCCGGTTTAATAATCCTTTCAGATTGCCCATTAAGTATCCAACCCCGGCCAACCTGCGCGAAAAGAAATCGATAAAAAACCTGGATGATGTGCTGAATCCCATCATTCGCGAAAGACGTAAAAGCACCGGGCGTTTCGACGACCTGCTGGCTATGCTGATGGAGGCCAAGGATGAAGACACCGGTGAGCAAATGAGCGACCAGCAACTGCGTGATGAAACCATGACCATATTTTTAGCAGGCCATGAAACTACCGCGCTGGCTTTAAGCTGGCTATGGTACTTGCTGGATAAAAACCCTGCCGAGGCGCAAAAACTATATGATGAAATTGACCAGGTTACGCAAGGCCGCGTACCCACCCTGGAGGACCTGATGCGTATGCCTTATACGCGCATGGTGATGGACGAAGCGCTGCGCCTCTACCCGCCGGCATGGCTGATAATGCGTGAAAACCTGGAAGACGATGAAATTGGCGGCTACCGCATACCCAAAGGCTATACCCTGATGATACCGGTGTACACCATTCACCACGACCCTAAGCTGTGGCCCGAACCCGATGCGTTTAAGCCGGAGCGTTTTAGTAAAGAAAATGCCAAAACGCATCACCGGTTTTCTTATTTTCCTTTTGGTGGCGGGCCCAGGCAGTGTATAGGCAATAATTTTGCTTTAATGGAAATGCAATTAATTATTGTTTTGATGCTGCAAAAATTCAGGTTTAAAACCACGGCCGGTTTTAAGCCCGAAATGCATCCCATGGTTACCTTGCGCATGTTACATGGCATGCATATGGATATTGAACTGAGAAACCCTTAAAATACATTTTACCACAAAGAACACCAGGGAAATACCAAACAAAGGCCACATAGAATTGTTTTTGTGGTGTTCTTTGTTTCAACCCTTTGTGACCTTAGTGGTTATTTGCATTTTTTTTAATTTTCAACAGCTTATTAGCGGATGCGATTCAATTAAAACATAAAATAAAACCGTATGAAAAATATTATCCTTCTACTTGTATTGCTTTGGAGTGGTGCATCTACCCGGGCCCAATCGTGCTGCGGTCCTTCGGTAAACGACCGCAATATTATGCTGGCCTCTAATGAGGAGTTTGCCAAAGAACATTTGGCACCGCTTCCGTTTGTGCTACAGGGAGGTAAGGGCAACACTATCACTTTTAAAACACCGGATGGTAAGACCGGAAAGGCGTATGCCATAAAAAATGATAAACCCACCGATAAAGTGCTTTTTGTTTACCAGGAATGGTGGGGCGTAAACGATTACATTAAACAGGTGGCCGAAAATTATAAAGAGGAACTTGGCGATGTAGATGTGTATGCTATTGATTTATACGATGGGGGAATTGCCACCACAAGCGCTGAGGCGCAAAAATTAATGGGCGGCTTAAAAGAAGACCGCGCCAAAGCCATTATACAGGGGGCTATAAATATGGTTGGAAAGAAAGCAAAAATAGCCTCTATAGGCTGGTGCATGGGTGGCGCATGGTCGCTGCAATCGGCTTTGCTGGAAGGTAAGCAGGCCGTGGGTTGTGTGATGTATTACGGCATGCCTGAAAAAGATATTGCCCGCCTGAAAACATTGAACTGCGATGTAACCGGTTTTTTTGGCACGCAGGATAATTACATCAGCCCCGAAGTGGTGAAACAGTTTGAGGCGGACATGAAAAAGGCCGGTAAATCGCTCACCACAAAAAGTTATGATGCACCACACGCCTTTGCTAACCCCAGCAATCCTAAATTCAATAAAGAGTTTGCTGAAGATGTGCATACCAGGGCGCTGGCATATTTAAGGTCGAAACTGAAGTAAGAGAAATTTACCACTTAGCACACTCAGGGCACTAAGTTTCACTAAGAAGGTTTTTTAAAGCAAGTATTAACGGCCAGGAAGAAAGCAAGGGGTTGAATGCCTGGCCGGAAGGATTTGGCTATAAACCTTTATACAGGATAATTTTCCATTGCGGTGGGTCGGCTCCATAAGGCTACTCATTCTTTTCCGCCAGGCTCCGTTTAATGATTTCCTCAATTTGTTCCAGTTGTTCGGGTTTTAGCTGCTGTATGGTTTGCTGATTGAGTACGGTGCGGTTAATTTGTATGTTGTTTTGGTTGTTGATTACTATGTCGTTACCGGTGCCGGTGTTTTGTTTGGTCATGGTATTAAGATATAGTTTGGCAGCACCCATATCGCCATGCAGGGCCGTTTGCAGCACTTTGGCCAGTACCTGGTTCGACATTAATGCAAATAATTCGTTTTGCTCGTTTAACAAGGGGCTGGATTTAAGACTTTGCATATGCTTGTAAACGGTTGCTTTGCTCAAACCGGTTTTTTTCATCAGGTAGCTCTTACCGGGCATGCAACCATACTTACTTACGGCATCAATTACAGCGTCGCTAATCCTGGCATGATTTATTTCCCAGATTTTGTCGGAATCTAAAAAGGGACTTACCTTTTCAATAAACACATCGCGCTCTGCGTCAGTTAGCGTTGTCAGTTTGTTATTCAGTATCTCTCTGAATGTACTTTTCTGTTCTGCTGTAAAGTGCTGCACATCGCTGCGCTCAATTTTTTCAAGGGCAAACAGGTGGTCAAACTCGTGGTTTTCGTTATTCGCCGGGGCTAATACCTCCGGCTTTTCAGGTTTAAGGACAGCTTTGAAGCGGTGTAACTCCTTTTGATATTTTTCGCCTGTAACCGAGTTTAATCTAAGATTAACCAGGTGTCTAAATTGTTGCAATTCTTCCGGCGTAAGATGTTCCACATCGGCAGCTTCAACTTTGGGTAATTCGATTAAACGCACAAATTCGGCGTAGAGGGGGTAGTTTTTGGATTTCATTTTTTTTAGAGATAAAAATGGGCAGGCGGTGCGCAATGTATTTGCGTAGTAAAAAAATGAGTGGAAGAAATTTGTGCAAATGCAATTTCTAACCGCAAAGGCGCAAAGCCGCTAAGAATTAAATGAAAGAAAACAGCCCAAAGAAAATCCCAATTCTTATTTTCCTACGCATGCGCTTTTCACTTTCATGCTGTTTCTCTGCGCCTTTGCGTCTTTGCGGTTAAAAAATGTATTTAATTCTAGTGTAGCTTAGTGCCTTCGTGCCTTAGTGGTTAATTTCTCTAAAAGATGTTTGTTGAAGACGCGCTATATGCTAAATAGTAGCGAAATTATTTACGTTTGAGCTCTTAAAACCCGAATTAAATGAAGAAATGCCTTGCCGTTGTTTTGGTTATGCTTGTTATTACTACCTGTAGTACCGCCCAGATTACCTTTTATGGATTAACACAACTGGGAGGCGACAGCAGTGCAGGCACCCTTTTCAGGTATGATATTTCGACCGGTACCGACACCGTGTTGCATAGTTTCGGGGCAGGTACGGATGGACGGATGCCTACCGGTTCGTTGCTACTGGCTAATAACGGGTTGTTATATGGGCTTACCAGTGCGGGTGGAGTAAACGGCACCGGCACGCTTTTTAGCTATAACATTGGCACGGGCGCTTATACCGATTTACACGATTTTGGTAGTAATACTGACGGACAAACGCCCCGCGGCTCAATGATGCAGTCGAGCAACGGATTATTGTATGGTATGACTGAAGGTGGCGGTACTTACAGCGCGGGTACCATTTTTACCTACAACCCCGCCAGTTATGCTGTTAACGTGGTGCACAACTGGGGTACCTTTAATGATGGCGAACTTCCTTACGGTTCGCTGATTGAAGTGCAGGACACCCTGCTTTACGGTATGACCCTGCGCGGAGGCTACAATGGCTCAGGTTGCATTTTCGATTACAATACGCTTGAAAATACCGACACCGTACTTTACAGCTTTGGCAGCAATGATACCGATAGTCAGAATGCTTACGGCTCGCTGGTGCAGGCAAACGGTTGGGTATATGGCATGACTTACTTTGGAGGAAACGACAACACCGGCACATTGGTAGGTTATTACTATGCCGACACTATTGAAACCGATACGCTGTTATTTAGTTTTAACGGAAGCGCCGCCGGGCAAAACCCGGGCGGCTCGCTGATTGCAGCGGGTAACCTGTTATACGGAATGACCCAAAATGGCGGTGCCAGCGATTCGGGTGTTATTTTCAGTTACAATATTTCATCGAATAGCCAGGCGGTGTTGCATAACTTTAGCGGCGGGGCAGATGGTGCATCTCCTTTCGGCTCGCTATTGCAGGCCAGCAATGGTTTTCTGTATGGTATGACCCAGAAAGGTGGCGCTAACAACCAGGGCGCAATTATCAGCTATAATATTTCGACCGGGGCCGAGCAACCGCTGTACAGTTTTGGTTCGGGAACTGACGGAGCTTCGCCCAAAGGCGATTTGATAGAGGTGGATGGTATACCGGCAATTACCGGTATCAATCATGTTAGTTCAGCTAGTGCTGAACTTTCAGTATTTCCTAATCCTTCGACCGGGCAATTTGTGTTGAGGTTAACCGGTAACCAGGTTAACTGTGCGGTAGATATTTTTGATGTTTTGGGAAACAGAATCTATCAATCGGTGTTGAGCACCCCGCAAACTACTATCCATCTCGACAACCAACCAGCAGGAATGTATTTTATCAATGTGCAATCGGGCGATGAGGTTATAAGCGCTAAAGTGCTGTTAACCAGGTAATAAGGCTCCATTCAATCAATACACTATTTTTTTAATAAACTAGTTTGTTGATTAGCAATTACATATACATTTAAAAAACAGGGGGGGTATACCTTTTTTCCGAAACTGCCACTTAATGACCTGATTATCAGGGGTGCTTTTTTAAAAAGGTATACCCCCCCTGAAAATATATCTACCCTGAACCCTTGGCTCCCGAAGCCGGATAACCGCTGCCCGGCAATGCGAAATATATACCCGAGGGCTTGTTCTTTTTGTTGCATGGAAGTTCATCCGCTTCAAAGGCTCGGTGTAGC
>Ga0316217_10001735_pt1 | contig 27592 bp, 21 predicted proteins | sample 1anoAmetaG_FD_203633 | JGI IMG/M metagenome (GOLD analysis project Ga0316217, IMG submission 203633) | Freshwater microbial communities from Trout Bog Lake, Wisconsin, USA - 1anoA | ecosystem: Environmental > Aquatic > Freshwater > Lake > Hypolimnion/Profundal zone | place: USA: Wisconsin...
TTTCGGTTACCAAAGGAGGCTGCACTATGCAACAGTTTTTCTGTAACACCGGTAACGTTACATTTTGGGTTGACTCGGCTGCCAACAACATTAAGGTAACGTTGGATGGGGGCTCTACACACATTACTACAGCCTACCCTACTACTACACCTACATGCGGTACTTTGGGTTGTGCTAACTTTACCCTGCATCCCGGAACTTATACTTATACTGCTATTACTGCCGCGAATATTGGTTATACCGGTTCTGTAATCATAGGCAACGACAGCTGCACGCTGGTAAGGCTTTATTGATAAACGGCTAAATAGCTTTAGCTAAAGGGAAGTCTATCGGTATATTGGTTAGTCTGAAAGTATAATTGGTAAAACTCATTACATTAATTAATACCATCAGGTCCATTACACTCTTTTCATTATAACCGGCATCGTAAACCGATTGCAAAATGGTATCGCCCACTTGTCCCCTGTTTTGAATCACCGCGTCAATAAAACTGTAAATGGCCGCCCACTTTTTATCAGGAAACTTACCTGCGCGAAGTTGCAGGGTTTCATCTTCTGTCCACCCGCTTTTGATGGCACTTTGCGTATGCGAAGCGAGGCAATATTCGCAACCGTTTAGCTGCGATACTATTAAAAAAACAGCTTCCCTTTCTTTGTGATGAAAGGTTCCTTTGGCCTGTGCCTGCACATAAGCCATATAAGAGTTAAGTGCATTGGCTGAATAACCTATAGTGGCATACAGGTTGGGCACTTTGCCGGCAACCTTTTTCAGCATGTCGAAAGTGGTCTGGGCTTCGGGTGCAACTTCATCATAAGTTGGTACTTTAAAGTGGATGCGTTCACTCATACAGGGGATTTTGTTTGGCAAATATAGCAACCGGATAAATATCAGAAGGTACCTTTAGAAAACAGGCAAGGTTTAGCCTATAACATTTATTATGCTAAAATCTTAACAAATACCTTGCTCACAATTTTACCTCCAAATATTTCGTTAGTCATACAAGCATAAACCTAAATGTATGAAAAAGGTATTTTGGATTTTCGCTTGCTGTGCTTTGTCGGTCTCTATGGCTTTTAGCCAGGACGATAATTATTACGATAACAGCGTTAAAAGCGTGCCCCCCGATAATTATAATAACTATAAAAACGAGAGCGCCACAACGCCCGCCCCTGTACAGGATAATAACACTGCACCGGCGCCTGCCGATAATAACAGCAGCTATATTATAAGCCCCAACGACCCGAATGATCAGGCGTACAACAATAATAGCGACCAGGCTTATAACAATAGTACCAGCAACGATAACAGTAACAATACTGACAATCAGAATTATCAAACCTTCCACGACCAGTTGAGTCCTTACGGTAACTGGATATATTATCCCGGTTATGGAAATGTTTGGGTGCCTACCCAGGTACCTTCCGACTTTTCTCCTTACGTAACCGCTGGCCACTGGGTAAATACCGACTATGGCTGGACCTGGGTATCGAATTATGCATGGGGCGGCGTACCGTTTCACTATGGCCGTTGGTTTAGAGATGCAGCTTATGGATGGATGTGGATGCCCGGTTACCAATGGGCACCGGCATGGGTTAGCTGGGGAAGTTACGATAACTATTATTGCTGGGCCCCTTTGGCTCCATTTGTAAACTACTTTAGCTACAGGCCCGTTTACGGCTGGAACTTTTGCGCCCGCGAACATTTTTGCGAAGGCAACCTTGGTTTCTATTTGGCTAACCGCAGTTTTTATGGTCGCGGAGATTACAGAAGCATCAGTGCCCATATCAACATGATGAACGAAACACGGACTTATGGTAACCGGTCATATTTTTCAGGCCCACGGGTAAATGAAGTTGAAAGGGCCACCGGTCACAGTATTTCGGTTGCGCACATTAACAGTGCTAACCACAATAACTTTGCTCCTCATAACAACAGCCAGTTTCACCAACAAAACAACGTGAACCACCAGAGTTTTGAGAATCACAGCACTGCGCAGGCTAATCATTATAGCAATAACAATGTACAACATGCGCAGCAACAGTTTAACAGGCTCAATACTTATGCTACCCGGCCCAACTATAACAATCAAAGCCAGCGGTCATATAGTCAAACCCCGAATATGGCACGTGGAAATTACCAGAGCCAGCACTTTAGCCAACCCTCGCATCAAAGCTATAATTCGCCGCAAAGAAGCTATAGTTACCAGCGCAGCCAACCTGTGCAAAGGCAAAGCGAACGTAACTTTGCTTCCGCTCAAAGGTTTTCATCATCGCGCGGTGGAACCGGTAGCCATGGCAGAAGATAAATTAAAAAGCCCTTCGCAATTTCGCGAAGGGCTTTTTTGTGTACTTTACGTAAACAATTATTGCGGTGTTCCGGCCTGGTCTTTTGCTTTTTGTTCAGCCTGTTGCTGTAATCGCTCAGCCTTCTTTTGCGCTTTAGCGGCCGCCGCGTCTTTGCGCCTTTGCTGGTCTAATTGAAATTTGCTTTCTCCCGATGCCTTGGCTTGCGCAGCTGCATCTTTCAGGTTTTGTTGCTCGGCATCTGCATTGGTAATGGCGGTATCGTTTTCATCACTTGCCTGGTGTACACTGGGCTCGCCTTTTCCATGAATACCTATTTTGGTTTTAGTGTGTTTACCTTTGCCGGTGCTATCAGGCGCATCCATAACCATGCTGTAATTAGAAGAAGTGCTGTCTGATAAATCGTGCGAGCCGTACACGGTTATATTGATTTTGCCCAGCGGTATATTGAAGGGCTCAACAAACAAATTTCCATTGGCCACTTTAATGTTGGTGAAAAAATCTTTGGCTTTAAACATTTTCAGCTCGTTCATTTTGGCACGCTCAGCCAGGGTAGAGGTTGTTTTATTTTCCTTAAACTCCATGTGGTGAATGTCAATGCGCCCATCTGCCACCATCGTCTTTAACTTCGGGCTCATCTCTTTGTCCAAATCCGTCTTTACCGTTAAAACCGTAGAAAGCACTCCCCTTACCGATTTCACAATAGGAAGCGAAGAGAGCGATTTTTCAAAACCAAGCACGGCCTTTTCAACGCTAATCATGTCAAGATTTACTTTCATATCAACCTTGGGCGTTTCGGTGTGTAAGGTGGTATAATCACCCATCAGTAAAATATCGCCGTCAAATACTTTGCCGCGCAGTCCGTTCAGTGTAACGGTTTCGTTTCTGATAATTATTTCACCGGCTACGCTGTCTAATATAATATTGGTGTAATAAACTTTTCCGGCCGAAGCATCGAGCGTAAAATCAATATTGGCAGGTACCTGTGCAGATGAGGAAGCCGGTTTTGGGGTCGCCTTAACAGCAATTGGTGCCGGAGCAGTTTTCTTTTCCGGCGTAATAGCCGGGCCAGATGGTGTTGCTGCTAAAAACTCATTTAAATCAATTATACCGGCATTTACTTTTAGTGTGCCCTTTAAAGTTGCCTTACTGAACAGATAATTTAAGAGATTATCCAACTCGCCACTGGCGGTAAAATCGCTTTTGCCAATATGGGTGGTAAACTCATCAAGTGTAACAAGTTCGGGCTTAAAAGTGAGCTTCAGTTTATTCAGCTCAACTGCTTTGGGCAATTGTTTACTGGTGTATTTTACATCCGTCATTTCGATAGTTCCACTGGCATCAAAATCCTGGTATTGTTGTTTTTCAACAGCGCTTAACTTGCCTTTTGCCTTTACATCCATATTGACCTGTCCGGTAAGCTCATCGCCTTTTAAAGGATAATAATTTTTTACTCCGCCCAAATCTATTTTGCCACTAACGGCAGCATCAATTACAGGGTCGAGAATGGGGCTGGTAACATGTACGCTCATATTAAACGGATCACCGGCCAGGCTCATGTTAAATTTATCGACATCAATTACCGTGTTATCCAGGCTGCCACCGGGGCTTTTCGCCTTTACATCAATATTAATGGCCGTTACACCGGCGGGAAGTTCGGTATATTGAAAAGTTCCATTTGCTACCTGCAAACTGATTCCAAACGCAGGGTAACTAATACCGTTGTATTTGCCTTTCACAAAACCGTTTAATGCAAAAGTGCCCGAGGTTTTTATCTTTTTAAAGTCATTACTGTAAACGGCCGGTATAAGCGATATAAGATGTTTTATTTCGGGTTCCTTTACTGTTAAAGTTAAGTCCGAAGTAATGTTTTTTGAATTGGTGACCAGCACGTTGCCGTTAATCCCCAGCGAAAGATCGTTAAGCTGAATGGAGTTTTTTTTAAGTGTGTAGCTGCCTTTGGCCTGGTTAATGTCCATAGCTAAATTTAAAGCTAGTTTCACCCTGTTGAGATAGGCAATTTTGCCCTGCTTTACTGTTATTGCTGAAACTGTTCCCTTGTCGGTTAACTCAAATTCATTTTTTCCAAAATTGCCTGAAAATTTATTGGTAAAATCATCCAGTTCGGTGTAAATACCTTGTTCCTTGTCATCGTAAATGATGCAGGCATCTTTAATATAAAACTTTTTAAGTGCAATGGTATAATTGCCGCTGCTGCTTTTGGTAGTATCAACGGTTTTTACACTATCGGGTCTCATGATATTGTAATTGGCGCTGCCATCCTTTAAAACCCGCACATATACGTATGGTTTTTTAATAATTATTCCGTTGATATCAATATGTTTGCCGTTTAATAATTTGATGGGATTAACGCTTACTACTAACTCCTCAATTCTGGCCAGGGTATCACCTCTAAATGGTGTATCGGTAACCACCACCAGGTTCTGCATGTATAAACTAATATTCGGGAAGTCTTTAAACGCCGATACACCCATATCCGTCCAGTCAACTTTGGCAGTTAACTGCTCATTTATCTGTTCGCGGGCAACGGCCATCAGTTTGTCTTTAAAAATGATAGGCACCAGGGCCAGTATACCTACAAAAAGTGCAATAAAAATGGCTAGCCCCACTAATACCTTCTTCCACATATCTTATAAATTTTATTGCATCAATATTAGGAAAATTGAAGCTAAAATGTGTTTTCTATAAAAAAGACAGGATGAGGCCTTAGGTAAAAACGTTAAAGGCGGAAACAGGCTCCACAATTTTTATAACTTTCGCACCATAAATCAAAGCATTAGATATGAGCCGCTTAGTTGTAATGATGGTTTTATTGCTGGCTGGTAATTTATTGTCAGCCCAGGGCTTTCCGGAGGCGCAAAAGCAGCCGCGTATGAAGGAGCAAAAAGCTAATCATAAAAGATATGCCAAAACGGCCAAACGCCGGCATGTAAAAAGGGGAACGGTTTATTTTCAACCGGGCAATTTTGGTACACAGCAAACTCCCATCTGCCTTTTAGCCGATAAGAGAAGTTTGCCATTGATGGGATAATAATTTATGCTGCTGAGTTGAATCTTCTTTGTATTTCGAACCCGTTGCCGTTGTAGGCCTCAAGCAGGGTTTCGAAAAGGGCTTTGAGTCCTCTAGTGTTATTTTTTACTGACTCGCTGATGGTAGTGTGAAATTTGAACCTGTTTAGGGAGATGCCTTTGTATTTCATTTCAGGATCGATAATTACTTCGCCGTCAAAGTCAACTACCACATGATGTTTATCCAATGATTTATGGCCAGAATCAACTAATTGGCGAAGCTCAGAAATAGATGGATTGTAAAACAGGTTCATAGTTTTAGGTTTTAGTGATGATTTAATGTGCACATGGTTCAAACTAAACGTGCCACTTGTATAATATATACGGACGGGAAAAAAATACGGCTGAAATTTTGAAAGAAATTTTTCAGAAGACTGACAGGGCCTATAGGTTTCCTCTGTATAACTTCAATATTTCCTTGTCAGAAATAGGGGTAATGCTCTTCCTGCCTAAAAAATAAAAGCCCGAGGCCGCATCATAAGTTACCCGGTTGTTGATAGTAAGTAGGTCGAGATATTTTAAATAGAAGGAGGTCCAAATAGCATAAATGGCTAGTAGTTCTTGTATGATTTTTTTGTTGGTGAGACTCAGTAGAAAGTGCTTGTAGGCCGAAGCCAGCGCCGTGCCTGTACCTACACAAGTGCCCGAAGATACCTCTTCGAAGTTGCGAAACAAACGCCTGTGACCTAAATGAGTGAGTCGTGTAAAATCATGCTCGCGCCCATGAACCTGTTGCATAAAAGGCGTTTCTGAATACACCAGTCCGCCTGTCTTTAATACCCGGTGAATTTCTGCAGCACATTGATACGGGTCTGCCAGGTATTCCATGACTGCCTGAATAATTACGGCATCAAAAGTTTCATCTTTAAAAGGCAGGGAGTGGGCATCGCAAATAATTTTGGTTTTGGGGCCAAATGCAATATCTGTTTCCATAAAAGTTATCGGCAGTTTAACCAGGTCCTCCATGCCCATGCCCAAAGTTCGCCCCCCGATAATCAAAACTTTGGGATTAGGATTTTTTTCAAACAACAGCCCGGCAAGTTGCGCATAGTTTTTCCGGGCTGTGACATTTAAGGTAATGTCGGGCGAATGGCGCTGTACGAACCAAATGCCACGGATAATGGCAGCCTTTAGGCCGGTCGGTATTTTCGTCGCAACAGAATTCGAAGTCGTATAGTCGGCAATGGAAAAAACCGATTTCTCCTCGTTAATCAGGATTGGAATTTCATTGCTTACCGGATAAACTTTGCCGCAACCAGTACAGGTCAGTCTTTCATGGCTAGATAGTAAGTCGGCATGGCATGCCGGGCAGCAAATTGGAACTTCCATTATTTAAATTAAGAAAATGAAAGATAGCATTTTGAAAGAAATCACTTACTCAATCCCATTTCTTGAAAATAACGAATACCGCCAGTACAATTAAAATAAAACCTACCAGGTGGTTCCAGCCAAGTTTCTCATCTTTAAAAAACAATAGGGTAAAGCCGGTAAAAACTATTAGAGTAATGGCCTCCTGAATGGTTTTCAATTGAACCAGGGTAAACGGTCCTCCGTTTCCTTTAAAACCACCTTCATTGGCGGGCACCTGGAACAAATATTCAAACAGGGCTAAACCCCAGCTAATGAATATGAGAGCAAGCATGCCCAGGTTTTTGCCCCAGCTAAACTCCTTAAACTTTAGGTGCCCGTACCAGGCAAAAGTCATAAAGGTATTAGAGATGATTAGGAAAGCAATGGTTTTGATTCCTTGCATATTCATGTCGGCATTTTTAAGCTTTTTCCACCAATAGCCGCTCGCATACAACATGACTAAGCGATTCGGCCGGCCGGCCACTGTAAGTTACTACCATGGTTTTGTCAAATGGCTCAATCGATTTAACTTTTATCTTAATTCCCAGGTGCAGGCCACGGCTGTTTAGAAACTTCAAAAATTCGGTAGAAGTATTAATTACTGCCTCCAGCTTAACAGTATCGCCCGCCACGCAACTGCTCAGCTTGCTGTATTCCTTCCAAACCATTTTGCCCGTTTTGTCTGGAATAGGTGAACCATGAGGGTCTACTTTAGGGTACCCCAGCAGTTCATCCATCTTTTCAAAAAATTCAGGTGCGTGTATATGTTCTACCTGCTCAGCAATTTCATGCACGTTCTCCCAGCCAAAGCCCATTTTCTCTACCAAAAACATTTCAGTTAGCCGGTGCTTGCGGATAACGATGCCTGCCTCGCGCTTTCCTTTTTCAGTTAGCCGTAGGGGCTTATAACTTTCGTAATAAACCAGTTTTTTCTCCGCCAGCTTTTTCATCATGCTGGTTACCGTCGGCATTTTGATACCTAAACGGCGCGACAGGTCGTTAACATTCACCTCGCCTGACTCACTGGATAAGTTAAACAGGGCCTTCAGATAATTCTCTTCGGTGAGCGAATTCATGATACAAAGGTAAAAATCGGGGGCTCAGTTAATAGTTGTATTCTAAAATAAATTTGTTAGATTAGTCTAACTTTATACTTTTGTACGTGGAATGTAAAGAAAAAAGACATTTATAAAGTGCTGAATCCATGAAACCCGTTGTTGCCCGTAACTCACTTGAAGAAGTTCACCATAGCATAGATGCCACCAAAGCTAAAACCGGGTGGCGCCGTTACTTTCTGTTTGCCGGCCCTGCTTTTTTAGTGGCGGTGGGTTATATGGACCCCGGTAACTGGGCTACAGATATAGCCGGTGGTAGCAAATACGGATACTCTTTAATCTGGGTGTTGCTGATGAGCAATCTCATAGCCATCCTCCTACAAACACTTAGCGCAAGATTGGGTGTAGTGAGGGGACGTGATTTGGCACAGGCTTCGCGCGAAACTTATCCTCCCGTAGTCAATTTTTCATTGTGGGTACTGGCCGAAATTGCCATTGCGGCCTGCGATATGGCCGAGGTTATAGGTTTGGCTATTGGTTTAAATTTATTATTCGGCCTGCCATTGATATGGGGTGTTGTATTTGCCATTTACGATACGCTCATTATCCTTTATCTGCAACGGAAAGGAATGCGCTACATTGAGATTCTTATCCTTTCTATGGTTGGGCTTATAGGCACCGCCTTTTTTATTGAGCTGTTTTTTGCCGGACCCAACATTGGGGATATAGCTTTAGGCTTTATACCTGGTATAAAAGACAGCGGTGCTTTGTACATTGCAATCGGTATTATTGGCGCTACCGTTATGCCACACAACCTGTACCTGCACTCATCCCTGGTTCAAACCCGCAGAAGTAAGAGAGATAATGAGGGCATTGCAACTGCTATTAAATACAACATTATAGACTCATCAGTAGCATTAAACATTGCTTTTTTTGTCAATGTATCTATCCTGGTACTGGCTGCCGCGGTGTTTTTCAAAAACGGCTACAATAATGTGGCCGAAATACAAGATGCTTACAAGCTTTTGGCGCCATTGCTGGGGCACAAAGTGGCACCCATTCTGTTTGCAATTGCATTGATAGCCTCGGGTCAAAGTTCTACCATTACCGGCACGCTGGCCGGGCAAATTGTAATGGAGGGGTATCTCGACTTACGTATTGCCCCCTGGCTACGCAGGCTTATTACGCGCGCGCTGGCCATTATCCCTACACTGTTGGTTATCTGGTTTTTTGGAGATGACAAACTGGGTGCCCTGCTCATCCTGTCGCAGGTTATTCTGAGTTTGCAATTGGGGTTTGCCGTAGTTCCGCTTATCCAGTTTGTAAGCGATAAAGAAAAGATGGGCGAGTTTGCCATTTCTACGGTTGTTAAATTACTGGCGTGGCTATCGGCAGTTATCATTCTTGGCTTAAACTTTAAACTGGTATTCGATGCATTGGCTGACTGGAGAGAACAACTTGCCAGCCATGCCTGGGTGTTCAACTTTATTATTTTACCGGCGGTGTTTTTTACCAGTTCACTGCTTGCATATATTTTATGGTGTGCGCTTTTTGGGCAAAAATGGCTGAAAAAAGCGGATACAAAGTTGCCTCACGGAAAGGCGGAAGACATTCCGCTTATTGTCAAAAAGCATTACAACAAAATTGCCATTTGTATCGATTTTTCGGATAGCGATATCCGGGCCATTACTGAAGGCATTGCACAAGGTGTTGCGGGTACCGAATTTTACCTGGTACACATAGTTGAAACTGCCGGGGCCCGTGCCATGGGCGACCAGATACAGGACTATGAAACACATGAAGACTGGAAACAATTAAAACACTACGGCCATAAATTGCGCGAACAGGGATATAATATTGAGGAACGACTTGGTTTTGGCGACCCGAAAAAGGAAATCCCGGTGATAGTTGAAAAGGTAAAAGCTGACTTACTTGTTATCGGACAGCATGGACATCGCGGACTTATGGATATCATTTTAGGAGAAACTATTGCGACCGTACGGCATAATGTAAAGTGCCCGGTGTTGATGGTGTAGTACCTGCTAGTAGGGTATCACCTTCGAGTTTTTCAATTTCCGCATTTGGCCACGGATAATTTTCTGCACCTCCATATCGTCTTCATCAAACTTAATTACCTCCTTTAAGTTGGCTGGTGTAGCCTCAGTAAGTTCAGGGTTAAAGTATCCGAAGCCCATGTAAACATTGTTTTCTATCCAGATAGCCGAGTTTTCATCAGGGTGAATGCCTGCACCTACTATGAAAAAATTCGGTTGCCTGTATAAATACTTGCGGGCTGCTTTTTCTAAATTGTGATTATAATTCTTTTGCGTTTTAAGGTCTATTTGTCCCTGTTCTTTCATTTTTGAACGCAACGCAAACCAGGCGTGGAGGTTGTTTTCTTTGATGATTTTACCAAGTATTTTATTAGCCACCGCCTTCGATGCAAACTTGAGCATTAATTCGCCGTTGGGCCAGTCGAGAGGATGGATTTTAAGTTGGTTAAACCCGCCTTCATCCATATCCAGAAAAATGCCATGGGTAAAGAGTTGCACCTTCGGTTTTTTGTTAAACTCGGGCAGATGATTTTTTAACTCGCGGTACGCCAACAATTTGGCAACCAGTTCGTTGCCTGTAAGCACATAATCGATATTGCGCATCAGTTCAAACATCCGCTTTTGTTCAGGCCCATCTGCCGGACTCGAAAATTCGGTAATTACCTTTTTGCGGATGTTTTTCGAACCATCGAGATAAAGAATTTTGCCGGTTTCATCCTTATAGTAAAACACCCCGGCATCTTCGGGCAGTTTTTCAATCTCTGCCTTCGATAAATAGGGTGGAAGTAGCTCCAGATCAATGCCGTGACTTAGCTCTACTTCAATCCACTTCGATGATGTGGGGTTTTTGAGTATTTCCTCCAGTAATTTAACCGTGGCCTCAGCATCGCCTTTGGCCCGGTGCCGGTCTTTTATTTCAATCCCCAGGCTATCGCAAATATTGCCCAGGCTGTACGAGTTGAAGCCGGGCAAAACCCTGCGGGCCAGGTTAACCGTATCTAATTGCTTACGGTTAAAATCTATGCCCAATCGTTTAAACTCCTGGCGAATCATGCCAAAATCGAACTTCACATTATGGGCAACAAAAATATTTTCGTGCGTCAACTCTAACAACCGCTCCTGAATATCCTCAAAAAGGGGGGCATCCTGCACCATTTCTTCAGTAATGCCTGTTAGCTTGGTAACATAGGGGTCAATAGGACGGCGGGGATTGATTAGCGTGGCGTACTGGTCGGTTATTTTTTCACCATCAAATACAAAAACTGCAATTTCAATCACCCTGTCCAACATGGGGCTTCCCCCCGTAGTTTCCACATCTATTATGGCGTACATGGCGCGTGAAATTAGTTATTTACAGAAAACATTTTTGATTAAAACTGCCCGCTAAGTAGTGACTAACGTTATTTAAATAGACAGTTGAAGCGAAATTGGAGGAAATTTAACAATTACCGAATTTTTTGATTGAGGGCTAAATGCATAACCTTGTAACAAATGAAAAGCAACAACCAGAATTTTTGGCTTTTGACTATATCCTTAGCGATTTTCACTCTCGTTATTCACCTGCTTACCAATACTAATTATGAACTTCATCGCGATGAACTTCTTTACATGGCTCTGGGACAGCACCCTGCCTTTGGGTATATGTCCACTCCACCACTGATGGGTCTTTTATCCTGGCTTATTCAACATCTTTTTGACCATTCAGAAGCGGCAATTAAGTTTCTCCCTGCTTTTTCAGGAGCACTTTCGGTTGTATTTATTGCCTTGATGGTAAATGGGTTAGGAGGTAAAAACCTGGCTGTAATTATAGCTTCGGCTGCGTTTATCCTTTCGCCCGCTTTTTTACACTCCGATAGTTTATTCATGCCGGTTCCCTTTGATGAGTTTTTTTGGCTACTGCTTGCTTATCTGGTCTTGAGACTGGTAAAAACCGGTAATAAAAAAATCTGGTTGTTGATTGGTTTGGCAAGCGCTGTGGCCTTTTTGAACAAATACAGTATCCTGTTTTTTGCAATGGCCTTACTCCTGGCGCTATTACTAAGCCCTCACCGCAAATTACTATGGAGTAAATACCTGGCTTACGCGTTTGTTGTTGCACTCATTGTAGCATCGCCAAATCTTATCTGGCAGGCGAAACATCATTTTCCGGTAATCAGCCATATGGATGAATTACGACGTACGCAATTGGTTAATGAGACCCCGGTTACATTTTGGGCAGGACAATTGCTTATGAACCTGCCATGTGTCTTTATATGGCTGACTGGCTTAGTGGGCCTGTTATTTTTTAAACGCGAGCGCACGTTTCAATTTATTGCGTTGGGCTATTTGTTTGCCATGGGGTTTTTAATGCTGGGGAAGGGAAAAGCGTATTATGCCCTGGGTGCCTATCCCATGCTGTTTGCCGCCGGAGGATATTCTATGGAGAAGTATTTTACCGGAAAATTAGTTTGGCTGAGCTATGGCTTTGTACTTTTAGCAGCGGTAATTACGGGGCTGATGCTGCCACTTGCTTTGCCTGTTTTACCACTGGAAAAAATGGAGAAATACTGCAGCCGGGCCTCCAAATATATTGGAAATTGGCCCACAAGATGGGAAGATGGCAAAAACCATAAAATACCACAGGATTTTTCGGATATGACCGGGTGGAAAGAGCTAAGTGGTTTAGTGTCATCAGCCTATCTTGCTTTGGATACCAACGACCAGAAACACTGCATGATATTTGCGCAGAATTACGGACAAGCGGCGGCTATCCTGTATTACGGCAAGCCACAGAGGTTGCCCGATCCTGTTTGTGTTGTGGACGCCTTCCTGTTTTGGGCTCCCGACAGCACCGATAAAACAATCCTTATTTGTGTTGAAAAAACCCCTGGCAAACTGAACGAACTGTTCAATAATTGTGTTGAAACGGGTGTTGTGGTCAATCCATATTTCAGGGAAAATGGCTTGCGTGTTTATGTCTGCCATCAACCTAAGCCAGCCTGGCGTGATTACTACAAAAACAAGATGAGGGAGTTGAAAGACTTTAATTAATTGGCTTGCGGTAAGAAAACTTATCCGGGGTCTCTGTTTCTTTTATGGTAGCTATCCATTGTCCTTTAAAACTCGCACTGCACACCTACCCTGACTATAAGTGCTTGGCACGTACCGATAAATAGATATTGTTTTGTTATAAAACCAACAGGCTTTGTCACCGGTAATAATTTTAGGGGTTGTTTTAGGATATTTTGCAGCACTGCTTGGTATAGCGTTTTATACTGCCCGGGGCGCTACCAACGATACCTTTTTTATTGGTAAGAAAAGCTCGAAGTGGTACCTGGTGGCCTATGGAATGATAGGCACTTCGCTTTCGGGAGTAACATTTATGAGTGTGCCCGGTGCAGTGGGTAAATCTCACTTTACCTATATGCAGGTAGTTATTGGTTATTTGCTGGGTTACATAGTGATTGCCTTTGTTTTAATGCCCCTTTACTACCGGTTAAACCTGACTTCGATTTACACCTATCTTCAGTCGCGCTTCGGAAACATATCTTATAAAACAGGGGCTTCATTTTTCCTGGTATCGCGCCTGCTCGGGGCCTCCATCCGTATTTTTTTAGTGCTCAATGTGCTGCAGGTGTTTATGCTGGATGGCTGGAATATCCCTTTTCCCGTAACGGTATTCGTTATCCTTTCCATGATTCTGCTTTATACCTATAAAGGCGGCGTAAAAACTATTGTATGGACCGATACCCTGCAAACCACCTTCATGCTTTTAGCGCTGGTAATTACTGTATTTATTATCCGGAACGAACTGCATCTATCATTCAGCGGACTTTATGCCTCACTTAGCCAAAAGGGTTATACACAGGTATTCGACACTGATTGGCGCTCGAAAGGTTTTTTTATCAAGCAAATTATTAGTGGCATGCTTATTACCATCACCATGACCGGGCTTGACCAGGAAATGATGCAAAAAAACATCAGCGTCCGAACCTTAGGAGAGTCTCAAAAAAATATGATTGTCTTTAGCTTAACGCTGCTTTTTGTCAACGCACTCTTTCTTTTCCTGGGCGGTATATTGTATCTCTATATGACCGATAAAAGCATTGCTCTGCCTGGTCATACGGATGACGTTTTTCCTACCATTGCTTTACGCTACTTATCACCGGTAGCGGCGCTTGTTTTTGTGGTGGGCCTGGTATCGGCCTTATTTCCAAGCGCTGATGGTGCTATTACCGCCCTCACTTCCTCATTTTGCATTGATATACTGAATATCAAACAAAGGGAAGATTTGGATGAGCAGCAGAAAACAAAACTAAGAAGAACGGTGCATCTAATCGTGGCGTTTACCTTTCTTATAGCCATAGTTTTTTTCCGGCTTATCCATACTGACTCCGTAATTACAGCTACCCTTAAAATTGCCGGTTATACTTATGGGCCTCTATTGGGCCTGTTTGCGTATGGACTTATTTCGAAGCGCGGGGTAAATGACCGTTTGGTTCCTTACGTATGTATTGCTTCACCCGTTCTTGCATTTTTGTTAGACACATTTTCGGCAAAGCTATTTTTTGGATACCAGATGGGTTTTGAAGTGCTGTTGGTGAATGGACTGATAACGTTTGCCGGGCTTGCTATAATTTCAAAAACCGAAACAACAACGCATTTTCTGACTAAATAAAAAGTATGACGCAAAAGAAAAAGGTTAAAAAGAAAAGCTGGGCTGAGTTACGGGCCGATTCAAGCTGGCGCATGTTTAAAATTATGAGCGAGTTTGTGGATGGCTTTGAAAAGATGGAGCAGTTTGGCCCTTGTATTTCAATCTTTGGCTCGGCGCGCACCCGGCCCGACCATCCTCATTACAAAATGGCCGAAAAGATTGCCGAGGCTTTGGCCAAAGAGGGCTTTGGAATAATTACCGGCGGCGGCCCGGGTATTATGGAGGCTGGCAATAAAGGCGCCAAAATGGGAAAAGGCAGTTCGGTTGGTTTGCACATTGAGTTGCGCATGGAGCAGGACTGGAATGATTACATAGATGCCGACAAGCTTTTGATATTTAAATATTTCTTTGCGCGCAAGGTCATGTTTATCAGGTACGCACAGGCCTTTATTTTTATGCCGGGCGGTTTTGGAACCATGGATGAAACTTTTGAAGTTTTAACGCTGATTCAAACCAATAAGGTTGATAAGGTGCCGGTAATTTTTGTGGGCCAGGAATACTGGAAAGGGTTATTAGACTGGATTAAAGACGCAATGATAAGGGAGAAGTATATTCATCCTGAAGACCTTAATCTTTTTCACGTTACCGACGACCCTAAAAAGGTGGTAAAAATTATTGATGATTTTTACAAGAAACAAGAGTTGCGTCCAAACATGCGACTCTAGGTAACATATCCTTCAATCCTTTTTCGAATGACGTTTTTATCGCCATACATGTTTATTATGCTCCATGCGCTGCTTATGCCCTGGACTGAGCCCGTAACTTATCCGCAGGACTATTTTAAAGCACCGCTAAATATACCATTGGTGTTAGCCGGTAATTATGGTGAGCCGCGCACCGGTCACTTTCATGCGGGTCTTGATATTCAAACCCAGCAACGTGAAGGTTTGCCGGTTTATGCAGCCGCTGATGGATATATATCCCGGATTTACGTTTCAGGTGTGGGTTATGGAAACGCGCTTTTTATTACCCACCCCAATGGTTTCACGACAGTGTATGGTCATTTAAAAGAGTTTACCCCTGACCTGATGCAAAGATTGCGGAAAGAGCAGTATGCTAAAAAACAATTTGCGGTAGACATTCAAGTAAAACCTGGCGAATTTCCGGTGAAGCAGGGCGAGCAAATAGCGTTTAGCGGAAGCACCGGAAGTTCGGGAGGACCGCATCTGCACTTTGAAATAAGGGGGCCTGACGAGTATCCTATCAACCCTTTATTATTCGGATTCAAAATTGAAGATGCCACCCTTCCAATAGCCAGTGCACTGAAGTTTTATCCTATGGACACGCTGAAGTATGTCTGCGATGGCTACCGGTGCAAACTTACGGGAAAGAAGGGTCTGTTTGAGGTGCCGGGCGGAACCTTAAAGTTGAATTGTACCTCGGTGGGCGTTGCGGTAAATACTTACGACCTGGCCGACAAGGCAGAGAACAAACTGGGAATATATTCTCTGAGGTTATATAATAACGGCAAACTGGTTTATGAGTACAAAGTTGACAGAATGTCGTTTAAAGATGGCCGGTATGTGCTAAGTCAAATTGATTACCAGGTATTTATGACGGAAGACGAGCAAACCTTTCATAAATGTTTTGTAGAGCCGGGTAATAAATGCCCTGTATATCATAACCTCGTTAACAGGGGTATCATCGATTTAAGCGATAGTTTGCCCCATGCTGTTCAAATTGAAGTAAGTGATTTTGAAAACAATATTTCAACTATCAGTTTTAATCTTCAGTATGACGCGAAAAGTAATTTGCTGAAGACCAAAGACCCATCTTATTTAAAGCGATTTGATGTGGGGCAACCCGGTGTATTTTCAAACAACGATATAAAGCTGAGCTTGCCCGCCGATTGCCTGTTCGATACTGTTTATTTCAGGCATTCATCCTTGCTCTCAACCAATGCCGATGTTTATTCTAAGGAGCATTTGCTAGGGCCCTATACTTGTTTTTTCGACTGGTATCATATTTCCATTAAAGCTGAAAAACTAAATCCGCGGTATAGAGATAAAGCGGTTATTGTGTTTAAAGATGAAAAGGGTGAGGAGTTCTCAAGGGGCGGTGCTTATGAAGATGGATTTGTAACCACCAAAGCGCGCGAATTTGGTTTATGTTATATTAAAATTGATACTATACCGCCACAAATAACCCCGGTTAATATAGCCCCGGGAAAAAACATGCAGAAGAGCAAAAGCATTTTATTGAAGATAAGCGATAACCTCTCGGGCATAGGGACTTTCAATACCTATCTGGATGATAACTGGGAGGTTACAGATTATGATGCTAAATCCGGCACTCTGATTTTCAGGCTAAATAAGGACATTAAACCCGGGGAACACAGATTTAAGGTTGTGGTGGAAGACGAAAGACACAATGTTGCGCAATACACCGTAAAGTTTAACATGTAATTGGTTTTTTGCAAGCACTTGCATCAATTATACAAGCTATTTAGCACCGCCGGGTTAGCTATTGTGATAACCACTTATCTTATTTACCTGCATAAATTGTGTATTGGTACCAGTTAGGGTTTTTTCTATGTTTGTGCCTCTTGATTTTAGAACCCCCACTTTAACATCAATGCTTTATTTATCACGCAAAAAATTGTTTCCTTTGTTATAAATCAACTCAAAAATCAGAACTATGAAGAAAAAGTATTTACTCATGTCTTTTGTCATTATTTGCGCCCTTGGCATAATAAGCACTACGAATGTAAATTCACACATTGTATTTCCGCCGGCCGGATACTGTGGTGACCCTACAGGTTTTCCGCCTTATGTAACTTGTGCAACTTCTGGTTGTCATGGTGGTAACCCTCAGGCTGTTACCAGCGGATTGTTGGGCTTAAAAATTGGTACTGATTCTACAGCATTGAGTACTTTGGATAGCAATTTTAGGTATACTCCCGGAACCTCATATTTTGTTTCCTTTTCTGTTCTTATAGGCGGATATGTGCAGGGATTTCAAATGACTGCTTTAAATCCAAATACCTCAATGGCGGGTAATTTTGCTGTGGCAAATTCAGCGACAGAGCATTTATCGCCCGGTCCTCCATATTATATCAGCCATTTGCATGCTAACCACAACGTTAGTAGCTGGGTATTCCAGTGGACCGCGCCTGCAACTGATTCTGCAGTTACTTTCTATTATGCCTTTAACTCAGGTGATAGCGCAGATTTTTATGGCGGACCAACCCAATCTGGTATTCCTGACTCAAATATTTACGCAGGCACAGTTACCTTCCAGGCGCTTGGCACTGGGGTTGAGAATATTTCAAACTATGCCAGCGGTCTTCAGGTTTATCCTAACCCAATTAGCGGCGCGTTCAGCCTTTCATTCAATGCATTGAAATCGGGTAAAGCTAATGCCATGTTATATACTGTTGACGGAAAACTGGTAAGACAGCTTTTCAACGAAAACATTACTGCCGGAACATTCAATCGTAACTATAATATAGCTACGTTGGCCTCCGGAATTTATTTGGTTAAACTGAATATTGGTGGTGCCACTGAAACACAGAAGATAGTAAAAGAATAATTATATATAGAAATAAGCCATCCTGGTAGTTTCGGGATGGCTTATTTATTGCACCCTTGAAACTGTAATAGACTGATGAGAAAGAAAACTATTTATTTGCTGCTGGTTTTTGTATCTGTTATTTGCTTGTACTCCTGTACTAAGGATAAAACCGCTCTTCCTCCACCGGTTAATTGCACGGGCATAGTTGACACGATAAATACTTTTAGCAAGAATATTTACCCTAACATTTTACAGGGTTATTGTTCTTATGCGCCCTGCCACGGCGGTGGTAGTGCTCAATACGGGGTTGATCTGTCTACCTATAGTGGCACCGTAAGCGCATTTGAAAACCAAAACGTTATATGCGCAATAAAAAACGCCGGTTGTGTTTTAATGCCTTATCTCCAGCGTCCTTTAGACACGAGCCTCATTCGGCAAATGGAGTGCTGGCAGGCTAATGGATATCCTAAATAATTTTTTGAAAAGAATAAATCAGTAAAAATGAGTACCAGTTTTAAGCTTGCAAAATTACCATTGTTGGTAATGTTTGTATTCATGGGCTTGATATCTTCAGCACAAGGCGATAATACCGATGCCTATATATGCCAGAACGGAATGATACATTTCTTCTCCGCCACAGCTATGGAAAATATTGATGCTACCTGTAACACGGCAATTTGTATTATCAATACCAAAAGCAAAAAGGTTATTACTGCGGTGAACCAGAAAAAATTTGTATTTAAGGATAAACTGATGCAAGAACATTTCAATGAAAACTACATGGAGACGGAAAAATATCCTGGTAGCAAACTTGATATGATGATTGTTGAGGATATTGACTTTACAAAGGATGGCACTTATGATGTTACCTTAAAGGGTACGCTTGAAATGCACGGCGTAAAAAAGGAGCGCGAAATAAAAGGAAAGCTGACTATTAAAAATGGCCAGCCTGCAAATGCAAAAGCGGTTTTTATGGTAAAACTGGCTGATCATAATATTAAAATCCCGAGTGTAGTGGGGGCTAATATTGCTGAAGAGGTAAAGGTGGATGTTGATTTTGATTTTACAAAGTACATAAAGAAGTAGACCAATATTGTTATTGTGGCTTTCGGGCCCGCACAAAAAAATATCAAATGAAATATTTTTATTCGTCCCTGTTCTTGTTCTCTGTTCTATATTCCTCAGCCCAGATGGATCTTTTGGATAGTATGATGGCGTCAAACTCCAAAAAAGAAAGAGAGTATGTGGCCTATACTTTTAAAATGACCCATGTAATTAACGGTCAGTCGGTTGAAATGACAAAGAAGGGCGCACTTGATTTTCAGATAAGCCACCGTTTTGGAGATGCGTTTGCTACAAAAACGGATAACATCCATAATCTTTTTGGTTTTGACCAGGCAGCCGATATCGGAATCGTTTTTGATTATGGCGTTACTGATGATTTTTCAGTGGGAACAGAACGTATGAAGGCGGCAGGCCTTATGACCGAGCTTTGGGATGTGCACGCCAAATACCGGGTATTAAAGCAGACAACGGATTTCAAAATTCCATTAACGATAGATGTTTACGGTAATACCTGTATCAGTAGTGAACTCAGTTCTAATGATCCGGCTACTGTCAATTACTTTCCTAAAGGCTATGCTGGGTTTTCACATCGGCTAAGTTACCTGGTGCAGGGTTTGATAGCCACTAAGGCTACCAGTTGGTTATCGGTTCAGTTAGACCCTACTTTTTTGTGGAGGAACATGGTACCCGCAGGGGATAATAACGGTTTGTTCGTAATGGGTCTTTCCGCCAGAGCGAAATTTAACAAGCGCATGGGTATCGTATTTGAGTACTACATACCAGGACAAAAGTCCGGTATTGGTGGCCGCGAGCCTTTTGCTATGGTGCGAGGGCTAAAAAATGCCGCTTATTATCCGGCTCTCAATATTGGTGTTGAGTTTGAAACAGGTGGTCACGTATTTCATGTTAACTTAACCAACACTGCCGGTTTACTCGAAAATGATTTTCTGGCTTACAATGCACATAACTGGGCACAAGGTCAATTTCGCCTGGGCTTTACTATTTCAAGAAGCTTCCCTTTGGATAAGAAACACAAAGGAGAAAAATATTGGAAGAAGGGTAGCGTGGAAGATCCCGATCCTAAAAGCACCCAGATAATCCGGTAAATTTTTCTTATTCCTGGAACAAAAGGCGGAACTGCAATCCCAAAGGCACTTCCGCCTTTTTGCTTTATATAACTAACTGCAAGTGAATTGATTAGTCGCTTTTACTTCTGTATTTTCGAAAAACGTCTATTATTAATTAAAAAACGTACTTGTCTGATATCCAGCATATTAAAAAATATATTTCTATAATTCAGAAGCAGGTTGTATATTTAGAAATGCCATTTAGATTGTTTGTTACACGCTATGGAAATCCTGAAATGGCGGATTAGAATTTCTGATACTGTAATTTAAGCCTGACTCGAACTAAGGCTCGACTCATGTCCGGTTTTACTTATGAAGGTGTATTTAATAAATCCACCCAGGTTGTTAACACTGGGTGCTCTTACTATACCTGTGGTTCCTCCGCTGGGTCTTGCATATATTGCCGGGGCCGTACAAAGTGCGGGCCACGAGGTAAAAGTAATTGATGCTATCGGCTCAGGGGTTAGTATGTTCACTGAGTTTTCTGCAGACATTATTCTGAATGGCCAGCACGACAATGAGATTATTGCACAGATAGATAAAGACGTTGATGTAATTGGACTCGCATGTATGTTTTCGATGAATTGGCTCGCAAATCGTCGGTTGCTGAATGCTTTGGCGGCAAACTTTCCGGGGGCAAAAATTATTATTGGCGGGGAACATGTAACAGCCATGTCGCACCTGTGCATGGAACAATGTCCCGATGTTTTCGCAGTTGTTTTGGGCGAAGGAGAGGAAATTATAGTTGAATTATTAAATGCCATTGATAATAATACTTCAGTTAAAAATATTCAGGGTATTGTTTACCGGGATGATAATTATGAAATAGTTGCTACCGGAAAACGTCAGCGTAAACGCGATATAGAGGCGCTGGCCTGGCCCGCGTGGGAGAGATTTCCCCTCGCTCAATATATGGATAATAATTTTTCGTATGGTGTTTATCGCGGAAAGACTTTGCCTGTTATGGCTACCAGGGGTTGCCCGTACTCATGTACTTTCTGCAGTAGCCCGGCTATGTGGGGCACCAGGTACTACATGCGGTCACCGTCCAATATGGTCGATGAAATTGAGTTTTTGCATAAAGAATACGATATCCGGAATTTCGATTTCTATGATTTGACCGCTATTATTCATAAGCACTGGATTATTGACTTTTGCAAAGAATTAGCTGAAAGAAAATTAAATATTACCTGGCAAATCCCGGCTGGTACACGGTGCGAGGTAATAGACCAGGAGGTAGCGGGCTGGCTTTATAAATCAGGTTGCAGAAATATAACTTACGCTCCTGAAAGTGGCTCGCCGGAAGTACTTAAAACGATAAAGAAGAAAGTGAAGCTCGACAGGATGCTGGATTCTATCCGTGCCTCGCATAAGGAGAGACTTAATATTAAGCTCAACATGATCATTGGTTTTCCTGATGAAAGACCTGCGCAGGTTTGGGAAACGGTAGTCTTTTTGATAAAGGCCAGCTGGGCTGGTGCTCATGACGCACTGCCCGGAATCTTTAATCCTTACCCTGGCAGTGAGTTGTTTGAGCGATTGGTGAAAGAGAAAAAAATTGACCCTGCCAAAGATGCTTATTGGGCGCGGCTTATTTATGATGACGATTATATTAAGGGGATATCTCATTGTAGCTACATAAGCAAAACAATGTTGCTGTTTTATCTGGCCATTGAAGTATTTGTGTTCTATGCCTCTAATTATCTTTTCAGGCCCGGTAGGTTATTCGCTACCATAAAAAATATCGCTACCAATAAGTATGAATCACGTGGTGAGAGAGCCCTTGCCGAGGTAATTAAACGCAATGCCATAGTAGTGGTTCGGAAGCAGCGCGAACTGGAACCCGTAGTTTGAGCATTTGTCAATTTCGGCTGCTCTGCTTATTTTGCTTCTGCTATGGAACTTAAAACAACCGACTTGTGCGATTCGCACACTGATAAAGTAAACATTGCTGAACCCATCGGCTTTATTGATTATGGGGGGAAACAAATTTTTGATGGTAGAATTTATACTGTAAAATGTTTTGAGGACAATTCTTTTGTAAGAAAAGCCTTGGAGCAAAACGGCACTGGAAAAATACTCGTGGTTGATGGCGGTGGCTCAATGCGTTGCGCTTTGTTGGGCGATATGCTGGCTGAACTGGCCATCAAAAATAATTGGGCCGGCATAATAGTATATGGATGCATCCGCGATTCGGCTGCTATTGCAAAGCTACCGCTGGGTGTAAAGGCTTTGAACACCATACCACTTAAAAGCAATAAACGCAACGAAGGCCAGGAAAACATTCCGGTTAAATTTGCAGGCATTGAATTTATTCCCGGTCATTTTGCCTATTGCGACCAGGACGGAATTATTGTTTCGGCCGAGGCACTAACTATCTAACCAGTGTAACCGTACCCTTTCTCTGCTCCTGGCTGTTATCCAGGTAAGTAATGGTGGTTTCATAAGTAAATACTGCCGGCATTTGCATCACTCCCTTGTACGTGCCATCCCATCCGGCTAATGAATTCGTGGTTGAGTAAACCAGTTCACCCCAGCGGTTAAATATTTTCAGATCCAGTGTCTTAATGTCTTCCCCATAAATCTGGAAAATATCATTGTTTCCATCACCGTTTGGCGTAAACGCATTTGGGATAAAGGCTTTGGTATGTCCCAGCACATCAACATATAAAGTAGTTGAACCGTAACAAGTGGCGGTACCATTTTGATAGCTTACCGTAACCACATACTGCCCCGGTGCATAACCGCTCACCACAGGGTTAGGACAATCAATGCAGCTAAAGCCCAATGTATTGGTCCAGTTGTATGATGGATTTGTAGCATTTAAATAAGTTACCAAAACCTGCTTGCTTCCACCCAAAGGCAGGGTAACACTATCCGGCGTTACTATGGCTTCAACAGGCAGCGGCTGAGGAACAACAACAGGTATGGTGTCGCTGCATCCGTTGGCATTCACAAACGTAACCACATGATATCCCGCTGCGAGATTTTGGAAATAACCGGTGTCTTGCAGCGCACCGCCGTCAATACTATATTGGTAGGGTCCGTTTTGAATGGTTGAATCTGTGATTAAAACAGCCCCGTCATTGTAATCAGAACCGTAGCATAGCGTTGAGTCTATAACCGGTGGATAAAACTCATCCGGTATGGCTGGTGGAACATACACCTGCGTTTCGGTTACACAACCATTCTTATCCGACACCTGCAGCGTGTAAACACCGGTGTCAAGACCCATAATTATACCATTGGTGGCGTAAATGAAATTTACATTATCGTTGGTTGCATTATAAAAATACGGAGGCGTGTCGCCGGTGGCCGAAACCTTAACAGTACCGCTGCTTTGCCCGATACATTTTACTGCCGAAGCCGAGTCGCTGATAACCATGGCTGCGGGTTGACCCACACTGTCAGTTAGAATAACCATACAGCCGTGCGCATCTGTTACGGTGCAATCGTATGAGCCCCTTACTAAGCCTTGTGCTGTCTGGGTCGTCTGCCCATCCGACCAAAGGAAACCATATTGTGGCGTTCCTCCTGAAGGGTTAGCATCGATTGAACCGTCAGCGCCGGCATAACACAAATCGTTAATGGAAGTGGGGCTCGTTATAAGCGCCGTTGGTTGGGTAATGATATATTGGGCAGTGTCAGCACAGTCATTCGTATCTAAAACTATCACCAGGTAATTACCAGCCGTAAGGCTTGTGTTGTCGGAACCCACAAATTGGTTGCTCCACGTAAAAGTATAACCTGGCGTTCCCCCGGTAGCGGCCACTGAAAGCTCTCCGTTGTTGCCTCCATTGCAGTTAACGTTTACCTGGTTCAGTTTGCTGATTACAATAGGCAAAGGCTGCGAAATATTAACGGCGGTATCGCTCAAACAGTTGTTGGCATCGGTTACATCCACTTCCAGGTTACCGGCGGTAAGATTGCTGATAATGGGATTGCTGGAATAAGGACCATTATTCCAACTGTACTGGTACGGCGGGGTACCGGTAACAACCGAAACCTGCGCACTGGCATTATTACCTGCAAAGCACGATACATTAACAGTACTCACAGTAAAAGTCAGTAAAGGAATAGAGGTAATAGTATAGGAAGTGGTATCCGGGCATCCGTTAGCATCAGTTACGGCCAAAAAGTAAGTACCAGTGTCAAGATTGGAGATTGTTTGACCGGTAAAAACCTGGGCACTTCCTTCTAATAACCAGTTATACGTGTAAGCAGGCGTTCCATTGGTAACATTAGCTGTAATTGAACCGGTGCTTCCTCCCTGGCAGCCTATGTTTTGAATATCAGGCGCATTAATGGTTAACGCTGCAGGTTGCGATATGGTGAATGATTGAGGCGATGACAAACATCCGTTGGTGTCAAGGGCAATGACCGTGTAAGTGCCGGCAACAAGTCCGGTATCTGTAGCTGTTGAATCGACGGTGGTGTTATTCCAGGCGTATTTATAACCCGGTGTACCACCGGTACCGGTTACTGTTATACTACCATTGCTTAAGCCGTTACACAACGGTTCAGTACTACTAACAAGCTGCACTGAAACCACCGTAGGTTGTGGTATATTAATAAATACCTGTGCCTCGCAACCGTTTGAATCGGTAATAAGCACTTCTACAGGTCCTACTGATAGGTTAGAGATAATTGAATCCGTAATCGGCGCTCCCTCATCCCAGCTAAAAGTAAAAGGCGGGGTTCCACCGGTAACGCTCACTTTGGCAGCGCCGTTATTTCCACCAAAACAAGATACAGGGTCAATGCTGTCAACATAAGTTACAGCAGGCGTTTGAGTAATAGTATAGGCTGCACTATCCTCGCAGCCATTCACATCACTTACCGTAACCACATAAGTATCCGGCGATAAATTGGTGATGTTGTTTCCCGTAAATGTGGCCCCATTCGATGCCTCAGTCCAGTTATAGGTATATGCCGGGGTTCCGCCGGTGCTGGCAGCAGTTATAGCGCCTGCTAAATTGGCTCCGCAGGTCATATTTTGCACACTGGCACTAACCACCAGCGCAAGGGGTTGCGTAATATTATAAGTAGCAGTACCACTGCAACCATTCACATCGGTAACTGATACCGTATACGCACCCGGTGGCAGGTTGTATGCTGAGTCCGCATTCTGTCCGTCACTCCATATGTAACTGTAAGGTGCTACGCCGGTAGTAGGGGCAACTGTAACACTACCATTGGCGGAGGCAAAACAGCTAACATTTCTAAGTGCTGTTTGGGATATAACAATACCATTGCCCCCGGTGCTAACCGTAAACATACCCTGGGCTGTAACAGTACAACCCAGCGAATCGGTAACAGTAACACTATAGTTACCCGATGAAATTGCCGTATCGCTTACGCCTGACTCGCCGTTATTCCAATGATAGGTGTATGGACTGTTGCCACCTACCGGTTGCACGGTAAGTCCACCAGTGCCGGTACCGGTGCAGCTTACCGAACTTGCATTCGGAACCGTAGCGGTTATCTGTGCGGGTTGGGTAATTACCACGGTATCGCTCCTTGTACAGCCGGCTGCGTCATCGGCGGTAAAAATATAAGTGCCGGGTGAAAGACCGGTACGGATTAAGGCATTGCTGCCATCACTCCAGCCATAGGTTACCGGTGGGGTACCCCCGCTAACATGCGCGTAAATGGCTCCGTTATTTAATCCAAAACAGCTTACATTTTTAAATGAATCAACCCCGGCATTCAATGTACCTGAAAGCGTAACGGTTACATTACCGGTAACCGTTACCGGTGTACCGCCGGCGCAAGGTGTGTATACGGCCTTGGCAGTATAGGTAGTAGTTGCGGCCGGACAAACCTGTGCCACGCTATCGGTACTTATTTGCGTGGCTCCGTTATACCAGCTCACATTTACAATAGATGGGCCGTTTGGGGTAAACCTCCAGGCGTCGTTATTGGCATTCCAGTTAGTGGCATTTCTGCCGGGCACGGTATAAGCAACTGTGGCCGAGTTATTTTCAATTCCCTCAATGGCCCAGCCGTTATTCCAGGCATCCAACTGCTGCTTTTGCTGTATATATATTTCAATTACGTTGGTGGTTTCGTAAAGTGCTACCTGGCTGGTAGCAAATAAAGCAACATCGGTATCGCAACTGGCGCATATACTGTTAGGATCACCATAGTAACCACATTGCGACCATGAGGCCACAAATATCCGGCAGGGGGCTGTGCCCAAAATCTGGTAACTAATGGTACCCTGGTTAGTAGGGTCTATGTCTTCCCAGGGAGCTAAGATGCCGTTATTGGTATTATTGCTTGTATCAACAACCCCCGCCGGAATGGGACCCGATATAGACCAGGGATTGAAATTACCCGTATTATATGTATTAAATGAAATGTTAGAATTTGAACCAATAAGCAACTGGTTGTATGCCGTATCGAAAAAGCAAAAGTTGAATGGCAGACTAATAACCGGGCTCCATATATCGTCTATGTTGGCTAAAACAGTGGTACCACCGGTGTAAGGAAACGGGGTATAAGGAATTTGCGAAACCTCATAACTACCTGTTGAGCCTGCATCGAATGGGGTTGCCCGCAATGTGGTGCAGGTAGTGCCGCAGGGCAGCGTAACGTTGTTTCCCGGGTTTATAGCCGGACAACCCGGCTGGGCTTTTACTGCGCCAACAAGTAGCAGATAAGCGGCTGCAACAAAAATCTTTTTCAGTTTAAATCTCCTCATGCGTTATGCTGCTTTGTTTAAAAAAAAAGAGGGGAACTACCACTGCCAAATGCATTCAAACAATATCCAATTTTTCACTGTTATCCCGCTTAAAATATCGGGCAATAGCTGTTGTATTGGGTTCTCCCCGGTTTTTCTTTTTTGAATATATACTGCACCGATAACTCTAACGCGCCCTGGGCCTGGGTAGCTGTTTTGAGGTCGGAATTATTAATATCATAACTTACGCCTACCCGTGTATTAAAAAATTCAACACCTGCCGCCAGTATCACTGCATCGTTTACCCGGTACCACGGCCCCCCGAATATCGCCACATCATCGCTCACCCAGTAATTCAGCGCTAAACCAAAATTATACTGTTCAGCATTAGACTGTAACATGAACAAAAAGGTTGGATCAAGGCTTAAAGTATAATCACGGTTCAGAAAAATTTCGGCACCGCCATGTACATTAAATCTGTATGGCAACCGGTTAATGCCATCATCATTCAAAAACGATTCTTTCGGTCTCGAAAGGTGGTCCATGGCAAACCCGAAATAGTAATGGAAGTTATCAAGCGGTGCGTGCGACCACATGGTGCCAATGTTCACATCGGGATAGATAATGGCTTTGCCGTTATAATTTGTTTCGCCA
>Ga0316217_10001736_pt1 | contig 27581 bp, 22 predicted proteins | sample 1anoAmetaG_FD_203633 | JGI IMG/M metagenome (GOLD analysis project Ga0316217, IMG submission 203633) | Freshwater microbial communities from Trout Bog Lake, Wisconsin, USA - 1anoA | ecosystem: Environmental > Aquatic > Freshwater > Lake > Hypolimnion/Profundal zone | place: USA: Wisconsin...
TGTCGGGCCTCAGCGTATCGTTTTGTTGATACGCTTCGGCCCTCCGCCTTGCATCCGGGCCTTTTCCGGCCCATCGTGAGGCCATTGGCTTCTCACACACCCTCTCAGAAGATTTTCCACGAAAATTTACGAACGCCGTAAATTTGCATAATGAAAACCTAAGCATCTAGCCGATGGAAAGTAAGAACAAAATGCACTATTCGTGTTAAAGCTAGACAAATTTTACTGTGTTTGTTTGTGACTTTACCAACATTGTTTGCGGCACACAACCGCAGTGGTTCGTTCATCATCCATCGTGGCCAATCGCGGTAATTGGGCTTGATTTTCGCGAGAATCGCACGGGAATGGGTTGCCTTCGTCACCCTGAAAATGACGAAAGGGCGTATTAAAACAACCAGGCATGGACCGTCACCCTAACCCTGTACAGGGCCAGCCGGAACCCGTGCGGTAATTTGAAGATGCGCCGCGCGGGCGGCGGTGGTGGCATCCTTGGCCAAGTCCAATTCCAATTCCAGCAGCCGCTCGGCTATTGACGCATCGGCCAGGATATCGCGGTATTCGCGCACCGGCAGCACGGGCTTACCGATGATGGACAGCACTTCAAACCCGGCGCGGGTGAAGAGCTTTTGCAGGGATTGCGGCGTGAAGGTGGTGAGGTCGAACTGCTCACGCTCATCGCGTGTCAGCCAGCGGGTTTTGCTCGTTTTGGCGAATTCTTCCAGGGAGGCAACGTCACCGGCGGCGAAGTAATGATCGATTGCGGCCAGCTTGTTGTCGGCGGTGGCGATGACGATGCCACCGGGGGCGGTGATGCGGAACATTTCGGCGGCGGCGCGGGCGGGATCGCTGCAAATGGACAGCGGATCGCCCATGGCCAGCACCATGGCAAACTGGTTCGATTCCACTTCGGGCATGTGTACGATGTCGGCCACGAGCAAAGTGGCGTGGCGGGCGCGGGCGGGCATGTCGGCCAACTTGGCGCGGGTTTGTTCGATCATGGCGGCGCTATGATCGACAAAGGTGGTTTGCAGGCCGCTTTTCAGCAGTTTCAAGCCCCACTTGCCGGTGCCACAGCCCAGGTCGGCGCAGCGCTGCGCCAGATCACGCGGCAAATGCGGTTTGAGGTAATGCCAGGTTAATTGATCGTGAAAATGCCAATAGGCGTCGTCGTAGATGGCATCGTATTGCCGGGCGACACGGTCGTGATATCGGCGGGAGGGGTGGTGGGGCATGGGAAAATGAAACGTGAAAACGTGAAACGTTACAAATGCATTTTCTTATCACGTTTCACGGTTTCACGTTTCACGCCTGTTCTTATTCATCTTCCATAATCGTTTCTTTGACGACTTCTTCGATGCTGGTGATGCCGTCGTAGATGGCCATCAAACCGCAGGATCGCAGCGTGCGCATCCCCCGTTTTTTGGCTTCCACGCGCAGCACCTGGGTGCTGGCGTGCTGGATGATCAGGTCGCGCATGTCGTCGTCCAGCAACATAATCTCGTACAGGCCAAACCGGCCGCGGTAGCCGGTGTTGTTGCAGGCGTCGCAGCCTTTGCCGTAATAGATGCGCTTGCCGGCGACATCTTCGGGACGAAGATCCAATTCAAGCAACTGCTGCTCGCTGGGCACATATTCGGTTTTGCAGTTGAGGCAGATTTTGCGCACCAGACGCTGGGCCACCACGCCTTCGATGGTGGCGGTAACCAGGAACGGTTCCAGCCCCAAGTCCAGCAAGCGGGCCACGGCGCTGGGGGCGTCGTTGGTGTGCAGCGTGCTGAAAACCAAGTGGCCGGTCAGCGAAGCCTGCACGGCAATTTCGGCGGTTTCCTTATCGCGGATTTCGCCCACCAGCACGATGTCCGGGTCTTGACGCAACATACTGCGCAGGATGCGCGCGAACGTCAGTTCGATTTCCGGTTTCACCTGGCACTGAATCACCCCGTCGATGTCATATTCCACCGGGTCTTCGGCGGTAATCAATTTGGAGCTGATATCGTTGAGTTCGCGCAAGGCCGAATACAGCGTGGTGGTCTTGCCGCAACCGGTGGGGCCGGTGACGATGACGATGCCGTTGGGTTTTTTGATCAACTGGCGCACCATGGTCAGGTCTTCTTCGCGCATGCCCAGCTTGTCCAGGTCGAGGCTGACGTTGCCGCGGTCCAGCACGCGCATCACCACGCTTTCGCCAAACATGGTGGGCAGCACGCTGACGCGCAAGTCGATCGGCTGGTTGTTCACGTTCAGTTCGATGCGGCCGTCCTGCGGCATACGCCGCTCGGCAATGTCCAGATTGGCCATGACCTTGATGCGGCTGGCGATGGCGGCGGCGATGTGCGCCGGCGGCGGCATCATCTCGTACAGCACACCGTCGATGCGGTAACGCATCTTGAATTCGCCTTCAAACGGCTCAAAGTGAATGTCCGAAGCCTTGTCCTTAATCGCCTGCAACAACACCAGGTTGATCAGCTTGCGCACCGGATTGCTGTTGGCGGCTTCTTCCAGGCTGTCGATGTCGATCGATTCGCCGCGGTTCTTTAAGTCCTTCAGCGTTTCGTCGTTTTGCAGTTCGCCCAGGATATCGCTGATGCCTTCGGTGGCCGACTGATAATACTTGGCGATCAGCTTGTCGATCATTTCGCCATCGGCGATTTTGGCGGTGACGTTGTAGCCCATCAGCGAACGCAAATCGTCCAGGGCGCGGAAATTTTCGTGCGTGGCCATCACCACCGTGAGCTTTTTGCTGGCGGCGTCGAAGGCAATCGGCAGCACTTTGTTGGTGGTGGCAATCTGCGGCGGCACGGCGGCGATGGTCGCCGGATCAATATTGATCCCCTCCAGGCTGACGACTTCAAACCCGCGTTGGGCGGCCAGGGCGATGTTCAGATCGGATTCCTTGACATAGCCCATGTCGATGAGGATGCGGCCCAGAGCGCCGCCCTTGGTCTTCTGGAAATTCAGGGCATCGACCACCTGATCGCGCGTGACTTTGCCCATCTTGGTGAGCACGCGGCCAATGGGACGATCTTTCAGTTGTTCGATGGGTGGCAGGCCGGAACCGCCATGGGGAGCGTTGCCGGGCGGCGGCGTGCCGCCGGGGGGAGTGTTGCCTGCGCCGCCCGGATTGCCGGGCGTTTTGGGGTTGCCGGGAGGATTCGGCCCCTTGTGGGCGGCGCCGTTACCACCGTTACTGCCGCTGGCACCACCAGCGCCGGGTTGCTTGGCGGCGGAATGAGCCGGGCGTGCCGGCATTGCTGCCGGCGCAGGCTTGACCGCAGGCTGCGCCGGGGTCTTGGTTTCGGCGGGATTCGTTGGCGATGTCGGCGTCGTCGGGGTCGTGGGCGGCATAAAACTCCTGGAACTTCCTGGGTATCGAAATTATTTCTTCATCGCCGCCATGCGGGCACGGTTGGCGGCCACTTGCGCCTGCCGCTCGGCTTCGTTGGCCGGTTGCGCCACCGGCGGCTGGCCGGGCGGACTGCCCGGCGGACGCGGCACACCCGCGCCGCTGCCGCCCTCGCCGCCCTCGGCATCTTCACCAAAATCCCCCGGTTTGTGACCGGCGGCATCCAAACCGGCACGCGTGAAGCGATCCACCATCTGCCCGGGAACCTTGCTCTTGTCGATGGCTTCTTCGGCGCTGATCTTACCGGCCTGGAAAAGCGTCCACAGCGCATCGTCCAGCAACTGCATGCCGTAACGCTTGCCGGTCTGAATTTCCGAGTCGATGCGGAACACCTTGTTTTCGCGGATCAGGTTCTGCACGCTGGGGGTGATGTACAAAAATTCGTAGGCCGCCACCATGCCGTCGGTGTCCACGCGCGGGCATAGCGCCTGGCTGAGCACGGCAATCATGTTGTTGGCCAACTGCACGCGCACCTGTTCCTGCTGATCGGTGGGGAAGGCGTCGATGATGCGGTTGACAGTGCTGGCGGCACCGCTGGTGTGCAGCGTGCCGAAGACCAAGTGCCCGGTTTCCGCGGCGGTGATGGCCGAGGCAATGGTCGCCAAGTCGCGCATTTCGCCGACCAGCATGACGTCGGGGTCTTGCCGCAAGGCGCGGCGCAGGGCTTCGGAGAACGACGGCACATCCACACCCACTTCGCGCTGCACCACGATGCTCTTAATGTGCTGGTGGTAATATTCGATGGGGTCTTCGATGGTGATAATGTGGCGGTCGAAATTGTTGTTGATGTAATTGATCATGCTCGCCAGCGTGGTGGTTTTGCCCGAACCGGTCGGGCCGGTCACCAGGAAAATTCCGCGTGGGCGGCGGCAAATCTGTTCGGCGATCTTCGGCAGGCCGATCTGCTCAAAAGTCAGCAGCTTGTTGGGGATGCGGCGCAGCACCAGGCTGGCGCAACCCTTCTGCTTAAAGATCGCCACGCGGAAGCGGCAGTCGGTACCGAAGGCAAAACCAAAGTCACCGCTGCCGGATTCCTCGAATTCCTGTTGGATGCGTTCGGGGGTGATCGACTTCATCAGCGCCATGGTGTCTTCGGGTTCCAGCACCTTGGTTTGCAATTCGCGCAGGCGGCCGTGCAACCGCAGGGTGGGTGGCCGGCCCACGGCCAGGTGAAGGTCCGATGCGCTGCGGCGCACGCAGGTTTCCAGAAGACGATCAATTTGAATGGTGCTTGCCATGGCTCGTTAAACCGCGGTTATCGTCCGGCGGTACCAAAATCCAAAAACTCACGTTTGCACAATGCCCTCAACCTGCGCCACCTTGACGATTTCCTCGGCGGTGGTGGTGCCGGCCAGAACTTTCAACCGGCCGTCGGCCAACAGGCTCTTCATGCCCGCCGCCAGCGCCGCCTTGCGAATCTTGTTGGTCGGGGCGCGCTCAAACGCCAAGGTGCGCACCTCGTTGTTCAACAACATCAGTTCAAAAATTCCCTGGCGGCCGCGAAATCCGGTGCCGGTGCAATAATCGCAACCGCGCGGTTTATAAAGCTGCCGGTCCTTGATGTCGTTGGCGGTGATGCCCGCCAGTTTCATCCACATCGGATCAGGTTCGGGGTCGGGCACCTTGCACTTGGGGCACAGCGCCCGGATCAACCGCTGCCCCAAAACCGCCTGCAAGCTGCTGGCCACCAGGAACGGTTTGACGCCCATATCGATCAAGCGGGTGATCGCGCCCGGCGCATCGTTGGTGTGCAGCGTGCTGAACACCAGGTGGCCGGTCAAGGCCGCCTGGATGGCCACTTCCGCCACTTCCTTATCGCGGATTTCACCGACCAGGATGATGTTGGGCGCCTGACGCAGCATGGCGCGGAGAATCTTGGAAAACGACAACCCGATGGCGTCTTTCACCTGGCATTGGTTGATACCGATGAAGTTGTATTCCACCGGGTCTTCGGCAGTGATGATTTTTTTGTCGGGGCGATTCAGTTCGTTCAGCGCCGCATACAGCGTGGTGGTTTTGCCCGAGCCGGTCGGCCCGGTCACCAGGAAGATGCCGTTGGGCCGTTTGATGATCTTCTGGAAGGCCTTGTAATCCTCTTCCTCAAAGCCCAGGGCTTGAATGCCGATGCGCACGCTATCGGGGCGCAAAATACGCAGCACCACCGATTCGCCATGATACGCCGGCAGCGTGCTCACGCGGAAGTCCACGTTGATCTTGTCCACCGTCAGCTTGATGCGGCCGTCCTGCGGCAGACGTTTTTCGGCAATGTCGATGCCGGCCATGATCTTCAGGCGGCTGATCAGCGGCCCTTTCATGCGCAGCGGGATGCGGTCGCGTTCCACGCATTCACCGTCAATGCGATAACGCACGCGCACGCGGTCTTTCATCGGTTCGATGTGAATATCGCTGGCGCGATTGCGCACCGCCTCGGCGATCATCGCCTGCACCAGCTTGATGATCGGCGCTTGCGTGGGATCGTTGGCGCCGTCCTCGCCCACGGTGCCGACGTCGATCGATTTGTCGATCGAGCGGTCGACCGATTTGTCCAGCGATTTGTCCAGCGACTTATCCAGCGAATCGCGCAACCGGTCGATGGTGCGGTCCATGGTTTTGTCGATGGTGCTGGTGGCGCTGGTGTTGAACAACCCGTCGATAATCTGCTTGATCCGCCCTTTGGGCGCCAGCACGGTGCGGACTTCCTTGTTCAAGCGGAAGCGCAAAATGTCCAGCAATTCCAGGTCCAGCGGATCGTGGATCGCCAGCTTGAGTTTGCCGCCTTCCATGCCCAGCGGAATCACCATGTATTTTTTCATGATGTCGTCGGGAACCAGGTTGACGGCGTTGGGGGGTACGCCGTCTTTTTCCAGATCGACGTATTCCATGTTTTGCTGCTGCGCCAGTGCTTTATAGACGTTGGATTCGTTGCACATTTTCAGATCGACGACGGCTTCGCCGATGCGCAGACCCTTGGCCTTGGCGTGCTCCATGGCCTTGGCGACCTCGCGGGTGGTGATGATCCCCCACTCGACCAGAATCTCACCCAGCTTCTTAGCGGTTTTGGACATTGGCAGCACTTCCTGTTTTCAGCCTAACTCATCTCGCGAGGAAAACGCATCCACACCGGAGGGCTAGAATAACTACTCCGCGCACAACCGCCAAGTTCAGCGGCAGCATCGTCCCAACCGGGACGGGGATAGTCTACCGCCGCAGGGGCCGGTCAACAATGCCGAATGGCAAATGCCAAATTGAAAATCTCAAATGCGCCGCGCGCGATTTCCTTCATTCGGCATTTGGCTGGGCATTCGGCATTATTTTCACTTTTCCATCGCCGCGGCGGTGTCGGCGATGTAGCGCAGCATCGTTTCGTCCGATTCCAACCAGTCGCGGCCGCGGCGGCCGAAAACCTGCCGCTGCACCACCGCCATCTTATCCATTTGGTAACTGTGGGCGCCTTTGTCGGTCAGGAACGTAAAACTGGGGACAAAACGCGGTGGTAAACCGCTGATCGAGATCATACTGCCGTAGCCGATGTAGCTGCCGGTCACCAGTCGCGTGCCAATGCCGATCTTGGCGTGGTCGCCAATGAGCGAACCCAGGAAGCGGCGGTCGATGGTGATTTCGCGCGGGCCAATGCGCATCCTGATCGGGCCATACGTGTTCTTCAGATTGCTGGTGATGGCGCCGGCGCCGATGTTCACCCATTGGCCGATGTAGCTGTCGCCCATGTAGCCATCGTGAACCTTGTTGCTCATGCCCAGAATGATCGAATTAAACACTTCACCGCCCACCTTACATTGCGGGCCGATGGAAACGCCCTCGCGGATGACTGATAGCGGGCTGATTTGCGTGTATTTCCCGAGATAGCACGGGCCATAGACCACGCTGTTGGCGCCGATGGATGCCTGGGCGTCAATCATTACCGGTCCCTTGTCGGCGTCAATCACCACACCGGGCGAAAGTTTGGCGGTGGGATCGATAAAAATGTTGTCGGGATTGATTAGATGGTATGGGCCATCCCTGGGCGCTGGCGGGGATTTTTGCAGATGCACGGAATCGGCCACCAGCGCTTCGTCATTCCACTTGATCAGATCCCACAGGAATTCCGGCAACCGGCCCTGCGACATGCCACGCGGTAATTCCAGCAACTTCAGCCAGGCGGGGCTGCGGCGGGCGCAATCTTCCGGTGACAACCCCGGCGACTGCGTGTAGGCAAAACGCACCAGCGAATCTTCATCCACCACCACCGTTGGTTCGGTTAACGGTTCAAACTGCGAGATGAACAGCGTCCGCCCGCTACAGAGCAACGCGGGTTGGTCATCCAACGGCACATTCACGGCGGTGGGGACCGGCAGGTGCGGGACGATCAAGCGGCGAACGTAATCCGCCAGCCCCGGCCGAACCCACAGCGTCAACCGCGTGGGGCGCAGATGGCGAATCTGCTTCTCCAGCAACGTGGAGGTTCCCACCAGCAGGTTAAAAACCGGCTGACTTAACGACAGCGGCGCGAAACTCGGCCAACGCGATCCTTCAAAGACGACCAGGTGCATAAACCTCATTATACAACAAAAAGGCCCGCGGATAGCAATCCGCGGGCTTGACGATGCGATAACATCAATAGCGGTTTACTTCCCCACCACCATGATGAAGAATGAATCCGCCAGCGCCTGCGGGCGGCGTTCGCCTTCAGCGGCCTTGCCAAACTTGGCGGTCGGCAGATAAACCAGATGCGTGGATGGATCCAACGCCAGGGTTTTGGCACCCGGGGCGGTGGTCACGGTTTGCAACTTGCTAAAGGTGGCGGCATCCTGCTCGTGGATCACGGTCAGGGTACCATCGCGGGCGGGGAAAAAGGCATCGCCGCTGGCGGGATCAAACCCGGCAAAATCGCAACCGGCGCCAATGTCAAAATGCGCCAGCACCTTGCCGCTGTCGGCATCCATCACCACCGCGGTCTTGTTACCGTCGCCGACAAACAGCCGGCGCATTTTCAAATCCATCGCCAGGCCGTGTGGTCCGTCCGCCGGGGCGATGGGATACTTGGTCAGCACTTTAAGCGCTTTGGCGTCCACCACCGCCACTTCGCTGGTGTCTTCCAACACGACATACACTTTGCCCGCCCCGTCGGACACCGGTTGTTCCGGCGCGCCGCCCAGATCGATGGTGCCGGTCACCTTATTGGTCGCCGGATCGATCACGCTGAACGCCTTGCCACCGTTGGCGCAGACGAAAACCTGATTGGTGGTGGCATCATAGAAAATGCCGTCGGGTTTCTTGGCGGTTTCCACTTTGGCGACGGTTTCAAACGTCTTCAGATCGAAAACGATCACCTGGTTGTCTTTGCCGCTGGTGGCAAAGCCGTGGCCAACCGAGCTGACCACGGCCACGCCGTGCGCGCCGCTTAGGCCGGTCACCGTGCCCAGCACCTTGCCGTCGGCGGAATCGACCACCAGGGCATGGTCGCTGCGCGGAATATAGAGCCGATGCGTTTCCGGATCGACGGAAATGTAATCCCAGCCGCCCGTGCCGCCGATCTGCAAGGTGTTCACCACCTTGTACGGCCCTTGGGGTTTGACATCGTCGGCGCGTACCGCGGCGATGCCGATGACCAACAAACACAATACGAAAATGCTGCTCTTGAACATAAAACACTCCTTCAGGTAAAAAATTACTTCTTGATTCCTAAGTTAACGGCGTGGAATTGCAGGGCCTGGCGAATATGCTCGTCCCAGTAATCCCAGTTATGTTCGCCGGAATATTCTGCATACTCGTGGGGAATTTTCAGCTTGAGCAACGCCGAGTGATACTTGCGATTTTCCTCGATGAGGAAATCCTTTTTGCCGCAATCGATGCGGATGGCCGGCAGGTTGCCAGCTTTCTTCACCTTGCGGGCCAGGGCAATCAGATCGTGGTCGCTGCCGACAGGGGATTTACCGAAAACGTTGTCACCGTGCGGCAACCATTCCGGCGGCTTTTTGCCGCTGCCGCGCATGGGCGCGCCGCTGTGGCTATTGACCGAACAAAATAGTTCGGGATATCCCAACCCCAGGCGCAGGGCGCCGTAGCCGCCCATGGATAACCCGCCGATGGCCCGGCCATCGCGACTGGCACGGGTGTGGAACGTGCGGTCGATCATGCCGACCACGTCTTTGGCCATGTAATCGGCGTAAGCCGGCCCCTTGTCGTTGTTGGTGTAAAATCCGCGATAGCCATCGGGCATGACCACGATCATCGGATACGCCGCAGCATAAACTTCGATGCGCGTGCGGCGCAGCCAAATCGTGTAATCATCGGAAAGGCCGTGCAGCAAGTAAAAGACGGGCAAAGGGCCGGTGGCATTGTCGGGCAGGATGGCATACGCGCCCACTTGCAGGCCAAGCACACCGGACATAAACCGCAGTTCACAAAGTGCCATGGGACGAAGTTCTCAAAAAAAGGTCAAATCGGTCATGGGGTAAAATAATCGACCGGCGGGCAAGATGCCAATGGTTGACCAAACATTTACATGACTGCGGATTTTTTTGCACACCACCTTGAAAAACCCCCATAGCGCGGTAGGCTATTTCCCAACCATCCGGCGAGGATGCTTTTCCGCACCGCCGGTCCTGATTTGCTATTGCTACATGGAGGTAGCCGATGTTCAAGCTTATTTCTCAATTGACTGTCCGCCTGAGCGTGGTGCTTTTGGCCGCGATGCTGCTGTCGTTAAGCGGCGGCTGCGGTTCGGAGGTGCTGACTTATTCCCAGGATTCCAAGCAGCAAGGCATCCAGAACATGAACGACGGCAAATATGTCGATGCCGCCGCCGACTTCCGCAATGCCATCCGCCAGGATCCGAGCAATCCGCAGTTTTTCTATCTGCTGGGCCAATGCAACGAAAAGCTCGCCCAATGGCACGAGGCGGTCGATGCCTACAAGACCGGCATCAAGCTGATGCCCCGCCCCGGTGTCTATCGCTATGACGGTGCGCTGAAGGAAAACATGATCGATCACTTGGCCAACGTGATCGCCAAGAACGATGCGAATAATCAGGAGACCGATGCCCTGGTGAAGGAAGCCAAGGCGAGCAATTCCGCCGAAGACTACCGCATGTTGGGCCGGATGTTCCGCTATCGCGGCGATGCCGACTCGGCCATCGATGCCTATACCCATGCCGGCCAACTGGATACCGACGATTTCGCGGTGCGCAAGGAGTTGGGTTTGTATCTGCAAACGTTGAACCTGAACCAGCGCGCCGCCGATACCCTGCGCGAGGCCTATCGGCTCAATCAGAACGACGCCGAGGTCAATCAAGCATTGACGAAACTGGGCGTGGTTCCCGGCCCGGCGCTGCTGCCGCAGAATAGAATGCCGGGGACGTAAGCCACCATTTCCCTGGATTCTGGTTGACTCCCCAAACCGCCGGTGGGATAATCCCACCATGACGACCACCGCTGACAGCAAGAAGCGTATTGTCCTCCCGACAGCCAAACCGGGCGATGTCTTCGACGTGCAGCGGCAGGGTGAAGGGCATTTCATGCTGGTGCGGCTGGCACGTCCGGAACCTCAAGCACGGCTGACGCAGGCGCAGTGTTTGCGGGCGATTGCCGCTGCGCCGCTGCTTCCGCGGATGGACTGGCAAACGCTGCGAAAGTTGACGCGCGAGCCATGATATTGCTGGATACCAATGTGCTGATTTACGCCTCGGACGAGCAGTCCCAATTCTGCCGCTAGGCGCGGCACACAATTGCCGAGGGCGTTGGCGGCGATGGTGCCGCCGTCAATGCGGTGAGCGTGGCGGAGGTGTGCGTGGGGGATGCCGAGCCGGATACCGTGGCCGAGCGGATTCGCAGTTGGGGCGTGCTCGTGCTGGACGTGCCCGCCGCTGCCGCGGAAGTTTGTGCGCGGGCCTATCAGGCCTACCGGCAGCGCCGCAAGGCAGACTCGGGCAAAGATGCGCCGGCCGTTCCGCTGCCGGATTTTTTCATCGGTGCCCATGCGCAAATCATGGGCTGGACGCTGGCGACGGCCGACCAGGGCCGATTCAAGACCTATTTCCCGATGGTGCCATTGAAATCGCCCTAGCGCGGGTCGCCCCTTGCTTCAACACCCCGCACCGCCGCCGGTATTACAATCACTTGTGACAACTAAAAAGGATACTTTCATGCGTTTTGTTTCCACTGCTCTGGTGGTGCTTGTTTTGCTTGCCAGCCCGTTGCGGGCGGATGTGAAATTGCCGGCGATTTTCGGCGATCACATGGTTCTCCAACGTGATGCCAAAGTGCCCGTGTGGGGATGGGCCGATCCCAATGAAGCCGTCACGGTTACCGCCGGCGACGTGAAAGCCGACGCCACCGCCGGTGCCGATGGCAAGTGGTCGGCAGCGCTGGTGGGCCTGAAGGCCGCGGATAAGCCGATCGACGTGACCGTGGCCGGTAAGAATACGCTTACGCTGCACGATGTGCTGGTGGGCGATGTGTGGGTTTGCTCGGGGCAGTCAAATATGGAATTCCAACTTGGCGGCGGCAAGTGGGGCTTTGGCGGCGCGCACAATGCGGCCACCGAAATTGCCAAGGCCGATCATCCCACTATGCGGCTGTTTATCGTGAAAAAGAAGATCGCCTTGGAACCGCAAAAGGATTGCGTGGGTGAATGGATGGTCTGTACCCCGGACACCGCGCCGAAATTTTCCGCGGTGGGATACTTCTTTGGCCGCGACATTTTGGAAGACCAGCACGTTCCGGTCGGCATGATCGGCACCTACTGGGGCGGCACCCCGGCGCAGGCGTGGACCAGCCTGGAAGCGCTCAAGGCCCAGCCGGAACTGGCCGAGATGGCGGCGGGATTTGAAAAGACGACGGCCAACCTGGCCGAGGCCAAACAGAACTATGAGACGACAGTTCTGCCCAAGTGGCAAAAGGCGCACGATGCCTGGGCGGCGGAGATGAAACAATGGAACAGCGACGCCGCCGCGGCGAAAGCGGCCGGTCAGCCCGAGCCGGCCAAGCCCAAATCGCTGCTGCAAGAACCGCGCAAGCCCAGCGCCCCGGATAACAATCCGGGCATGCCCACCGTGCTGACCAACGGCATGATCGCGCCGATTGTGCCCTACGCCATCAAGGGCGCCATCTGGTATCAAGGCGAAGCCAATGCCGGGGCGGCCAAGCAGTACGAGACGCTTTTCCCGACGATGATCACCGACTGGCGGACGCGCTGGGGCGAAGGCGATTTCCCCTTCATCTGGGTGCAATTGGCCAACTTCATGGCACGCAATCCCGACCCCACCCAGCAAGCCGAGGGCTGGCCCGGCCTGCGGGATGCGCAATCGAAAACGCTAAAACTCCCCAACACCGGCCAAGCCGTCATCCTCGACATCGGCGATGAAAAGGACATTCACCCCAAGGACAAAATGGACGTCGGCCTGCGGCTTTCGCTGGCGGCACGCCATGTAGCCTACGGCGAAGATTTGATCTACTCCGGCCCGACCTACGATTCCATGCAGATCGACGGCGACAAGATCCAGGTGAAATTTAAGAACGCGGGAACGGGCTTGGCAATTTTGGCCGCGCCTTCCACCCAAGTCGATGTGCCGCAGGCGCAGCCGGCGAGCGAACTGAAAGGTTTTGCCATTGCCGGTGAAGACCACAAATTTGTCTGGGCCACCGCGACCATCGCCTCGGCCGACACCTTGATCGTTTCCAGCCCCCAAGTGAAAGAACCCAAAGCCGTGCGTTATGGCTGGGCCAACAATCCCGAGGTGAATCTCTACAACAAGCAGGGCTTGCCGGCGTCACCGTTCCGCACCGACGATTGGAAGTAGCGCTCGGCTCGGATTGGCAGCCCCGCATGTACATGCGGGGCTACCTCAAGCCGCGGTCTTTACTTCCGGTAAAAATCCGCCCTCTTCACGCAGCCGCCGACGCAAATGATCGGTATCCACATGATGCGCGTTATGGTCGCCCAGCGCCGCCAGCGCCGCGGCCAATCCGGCGGCTTCGCCCATCACCAAACAGCACGGCATGGTGCGGATGGCGCCCTGCACAACCTGCTCGGCCGAGACACTGCGCCCGGCCACCAGCACATTTTTCAGATCGCGCGGCGTCAGGCAGCGGTACGGTATGCCGTGCGCTTCGCCCTTGCCGTAGCGGAACATCCGCTTTTCCCATTCCAACGCCTGCTCGTTTTTCTTCAGTTCTTCGACCACATGCGGATGCACATCAATGAAATAATTATCGCGGGCGATTTCATCGGCAAAGCTGCGCCGCTGCATGTAATCGTCCAGCGTCAACACATAATCGCCCATCACCCGCCGGGTTTCGCGGATGCCCAGCAATGATCCCGTCGCCACCAGATGCGCCTGCCCGAACGCCGCCGGCGCGAATTCCGCCAGCGCCTTGCGATAGGCCTCGGCAATCCGCCGCCCTTGCATCAGCGCCGCCGACACACTTGCCGGATCGGTGCCATCCACCTTGTAAACATGCCCGGCATTAAAGCCGACAGTTCCCGGCCCGATCAGTGATTGGCAAAAGTGGACGTCGGGAATTCCCGGATATTTCCCCGAAGCGATAATGGCGTGAATCGCGCTTTGCTTGTTGGCCCCGTGCAGGTTCGGGCCATTCAGGTATTCGACGGCATTCACATTGCTCAGGATAAAGCACAGCGTGCCGGGCATCAGATCGCCGCCGTGGTCGTCGCCCTTATGAAATTCCGCCCCGGCCCAGGCGCACAGGTCGGCATCGCCCGTGCAATCGACGAACACTTTGGCGCTCTTGGCCGATAGCCCGCTCTTGTTGCTCAGCACCACCGCTTGCACGTTGCCGGCATCATCGGTTTCCACGCCAGACATAAACGTATTGAACAGCACCGTCGCCCCGGCTCCGGTGACCAGTTCATCGTAAACGCGCTTGAGCCGCTCGCCATCAATGGCCACCCAATCGACGTCCTGGGGCTTGACCACCGACATACCGCGTTTGGTTTCGACGAAGACTCTTTCCGCCAGTCCGCCGTAAATGATGCGCTCTTGATCGGAAAACGGACACCAAGCCGGTATCAGGCCGCTGGTGCCCATGCCGCCCAGACTGCCGGTTTGTTCGATCAGCAGCGTGCGCGCCCCTTCGCGTGCCGCGGCGGCCGCGGCGGTACATCCCGCCGGCCCGCCCCCGGCGACAATCACATCCCAACGATCATCCACCGGCAGCGAACGCGAAAACGATAACGACCGACTCATGTCAAACTCCTGGAAAATAGTCCAATCCAAACACCGGGGGATTTTGGCATTACCGGGGTTGAAGAGCAAGCCGGGAGCCATCCTCTACCATTCGATCAGTGTGGCGGCGTCTGCGCCGTTAAGTTGACACTATAAACGTGGATAAACGGACTGCCCGCCGCCGTCAGGGCAAACATCGCCGGCACTCCCTGCGGATCGCGCGTCGGCAGGACACCGGAGCTAAAGAGAGGTTCTTTGCCCTCTTCGGCAATGGTGTACTGCCAGCCATGCTGCGTCTTATCGCTGAAATCCACCGTGAATTCGATATGGTACTTCTTATCCGGCGCGAGGTTATGGCCGTTGATAAAGCTCTGCGGCATCATAATCGTACTGATGCAAGCTGGCCCGGTGGTGAAACGCTGCGGATTGCTAAAAAGGATGATGCCAAGCGTGCCGCGGGTAACGCCCGCCGGCAGCGGCAGCACCGAAAGCAGGACCGAGCCTTTCATCACCAGGTTTTCCTGGTTGGCGATTTCCTTGGGAATCAGTTTAACCGCCGCGTAGGTGGCATGGGCCGTGGTGGAATGGCCATCGCTGGTAAACTCCAGCGCGTGTTTGCCGTCGGCTGCCGCAACGCTTACTTTCATGCCGGGGTAATCCATCATCTGCACGGTCAATTGGCCCGCGGCATCGCCGGTGCCGATGACTTTATCTTTCTCATAAGAGGCCGCGTCGGCATTACTAAAATCGGTAGCGAGGATGACTTGCGTAGTTACTGGCCCGATTGGCAAGCGCATTACCGGCACGGCAGCCGGAACAGTGGTCGGCGGTGCTGCCGGCGCTGGCGGCGCGACCGGAGCATGGGCAGCCGGCGTAACTCCCATCATCGCGCACAGCAGCGGGTCCATGTTCTTAGCCAAAATCTGGTAGCCATACGGCGTGGGATGCAGGCCGTCTTTCATCACTTCGCGGGAAATGGAGCCGTCCGGTTGCAAAAACTGATCCCACAAACCCAGATAGCGCGTTTTGGTCCCATCGTCGAATTTACTGATGATGGCATTGACGGCCACGCACGCCGCCCGCGGGCCGCTGTTTTTGTCGCGATAGGGAAACAAGCCTAGCAGCAGCACTTTAGTCTCCGGCAATCTCTCATGGATGGTGTCGAGAATCTTCTTGATGCCCGCCGCCGTCTGCTCCGGCGTATTGCCGGGATTGTGGTAAAGATTGTTGATGCCGATCAGCAGCACCACGACCTTGGGATTGATGTCCTCCAATTCCCCATTGTCGATCCGCCACAGCAAATGCTGCGTATAATCGCCGCCGTCGCCAAAATTGGCGGGATCGTATTGGCCATAATACTCTTTCCACACATCCGGCGCGTTGGCCCAGCCGGCGGTAATCGAATCGCCAAGGAATAGCAGTTGGATTTTATTGTCGTCCTTAATCCGCTGGAGAAACTTGGCGTGAACACTCTTCAGATGATTATCGGAAGTGGGATGGTGGATGGAGGGCACATCGGCCGGTTCAACCACTTTCGCCGTGGTTGGCTCCCCGGCAGCATTGGTGCAAAGCGACAGCATGGCCAGCCAGAGGCACGCTACAAAGGTTGCTGCGGCGATCACTCGTAACTTCATGGCTTCATTCCTTTCGGTTCCTCTCACGCCATTTGCAGACGAAATGGCCGGACGTTCGAGCAGTAGTATCCTGCCTTGTGTCCGCGCGGCGACCAACTGCCGGAAAACTGTATCCAGCCGCTAACGCCATCGCTTTGCATCCATTTCACAGGCAGACGTGGACAATACGGATTGAACTCCTTGCCTTCCCAATATTCTTCCAGGTGGACCAGCGAGAACGGCCCCCATGGCTCGGGCGATTCCAGAATCAGCAGATCAGTGCCGTCATCCGGCGAGAAATCCTTATGCAGCCGCCAGGTCAGCAGCAGATACCGCTTGATGCCGGCCAGGTAGACCATTTCCGGCAAGCCGATCCAGCGGTGCAGACTCAGCACGGGAATGGCATCATGCAAATCATAAGTCCAGGCCGGCTCGCGCGCCGGCGTAAACGCGCACACCCATTCCCAGGCTTCGCGGCGGACGATGCTATCCACTGGCACCCGGCCCAGACGCAAGTTGCTGCCGTTGTCCCATTGATCAGAAGAAACCGCATAAACATAACCATCGCGAGCATTGGCGTTGTTCTGCCCGAAATTAATAAACGCCGGCCCGCCGAACTTATGGCCGGCAAACATCGGCGCGGCGATATTCGCCAGCGCCGGCACCCACCACGCGCCTTTGGTGGTGCTATAAACGATATGGGCATCCGCGCCGGCTTGCGAGATCGCACTATAAGGAGCCTTTTGCGCCCGCAGCATATTCTGAAACGCCAGATAGAGAATGCCGCCGACACTAATCATCCCGCAGGGTTTCGGCCCGTTGCCGCCCCAGCCGGTATAATCGTTCATGGCGTTCACCTGGGTAATCTTATAATCGGTCGGCCCGCCGGTGAATTTCTCCACATCCAAACCGTTGGGACTTGTGCCCCAGCAAGGATCACCGGCGGAGGTATAAATCTCGCCATCATCGGCCCAGGTCATGGGAAAGGTATCGCCCATGATCTCCACACCCTGCGGATAGCCGCTGCGCGGACCGAGCCATTCAAAACCCTTGATGTAGGTACTGGACGGAAGCAGGAAACGAGCGGTCATTACGAAACTCCTTATGTTGCTGGCGGGCTGAGAGGTCAGGGATACGCGCTGGTGTTACCCGCCTGGCTGGGGGGCATCGGGCAGCGGGCGGCGTTACGCGGACTCAGTTGATAGCCAACAATGTCTTCGGCCGATAACGATTCCACATGCCCATCCAAAAATGCCGCGCTGGTTCGCTGCGGCGCCTTTTTGGCCATGAAGATCGAATCACCGCTGCTGTTGCCATGGTAGAAACCCACCATCAGCCAGCCCACCGGGCTATGGCCGTTGAACAGCCCGATGATCGGCTCGCTATAACCGCCATTGCCGGTGCGCCCGGTTGCCACCTGCATAGTCCCGACCGGCAGCATGTCGCAGAACAGCAGAAACTCCGACGATAGCCACCAATTACTCTTGGCGTAGCCGTAGGCCCCATCGTGATCCTGGTTATACGAGCCGGAAACGATCGCGTGGGTGGTGGGATCGACATAATCGTCCGAGGCGTAGTAGGAGATGGCGTAGGTAATCGGAAACGGCACCGCCGATGTCCACCAATAGGGATATCCGGAGGTAATTTCCCAGATGTCCGGGGTGACCGCCGGGCAGTTATAAATGGCCAGGTAGCGAAAGGTGGATTGGTAATTGCCGCTGGCGTCCTGATAACGGCCGACCAGCATGCCGTTAACGTATGCCGGCGGTGTCTCCGACACCAGGTATTTCGCCAGGGTATGGATCCAATGCCCAGGGTCGGAGAAAGCGGTAGCGCCGACGGTGTTATACGCCGGCATGACACCGTTATTGTCAGTGGCATACATGATGGCCGCCTGGGCCAGTTGTCGCAGGTTAGATTGGCAGGAGACCGAGACCGCCGCCCGCTTGGCCTTGTTCAATGCCGGCAGCAACATGGCGACCAGCACCGCGATGATGCCGATGACCACCAATAGCTCTACGAGCGTAAATGCACGCCTTTGTCGCACCATGATCAATCGCCTGCTAAACCAACAACTCTAACTCGTCCTCTGAAGTTGCTTAATCTCATCCTCAAACAGTGCCGGCACGGCAATGCACTTGGTCACGGGCTTGCCGGCACGCCATTTATCGATCAAATCGACGCACTCGCCAAGCACTTGCCGCACATCATAGCCCAAACGCACCGTGGGGATAACCGGATTGCGCGGCGTGGGCCAGTTGCAATGGGAGAGAATCTCCAAATCTTCCGGCACGCGCCGGCCCGAGGCCACCACGCCCGCCATGGCGGCATCCACCAGATTGTCATTGGCCACGATCAAAACTTCCGGCCGCTCCGGCTGGGCGCAACAGAGCAACAAACGCACGATCGCCTCGGCACAAGCCGGATCGGTTATGGAGGCCGATAGGAACCAATGCGGCCGATAGTCCAGACCGCGCTCCTGCACCGCCTTGCGCAAGATGTTCAACACCGCCGACCCATGCGAGGAGAGCACGGCCACCTTCTTATGCCCGCGCGCTTGCACCCAATCCAGCGCCTTGGCGGTGAACGATTCGCGGTCGATATCCACCTTGGGCAGATCGGCACGCTCGGAAACCTCTTGAATCACCACCTTGGGCAGATCGGGCAGGTCCACGCACTGTGGCGAAATATGATCCGGCTTGCCGACAAAAATCAGCCCGGCATATTGGTCGGCGGCCACTTCCTCCAGCAGGCGCTGGTGGGCCGGGTTGTTGTATTCATCGCGCACGCCATATTTGACGGTGATGGTGCAGCCGCGTTGTTCCTGGATTTCCGCCGCCCGGTCGGCCAGCCCCCACCAAAATTGGTTCCAATCGTCAAACCCCGGCTTATCGTGGAACAACAAGGCATAATGATGCAAATGCGGCGGCCGCGGCACCACATACGTCCCGCGCGTGCTGGAAGAATAAATGTACCGCTGGTTTTTAAGCTGGCTGATGGCGCGAACCAGGGTATTGCGGCCCACGGCATATTCGCCGCCTAACGCGTCCCAAGTGGGCAACTGGCTGCCGGGCGCAAATTCCCCGGCGACGATCCGCTTGCGGATTGCCGAGGCCACCGACGAACTGCGTTTACCGACCATCATTTGCCGCACCGGAACGTTGAGGGATTACGCACGGCCACGTTGGCCATTAGTCTACTTAGACACAGCATACATGAGACTAATTGGACGTCAAGGAAAAATATGGATTTCCCCAAGATCGTAGGCAACACATTTCGGCGTGATGGCCTTCAGCCCCGGCGGGACGCTGGACTGTAGCCACGGGTGGAGCATCGGGGCGATCGCCCCTGAGGCGTAACCCGTGGATGATCGCCCGCGCGATCTTGCTCATTATAGCAGCAAGATTAAACCATGTTGCTTGAGACGGGAAATTTCGCACCGCTTGAGGCGGGTTTCGTCCATTGGGCTGGCGCATTCGGCCAGGTACGGACAATTTTGATCCGGCAACCTTCAAAATCGGCGACAAAAGCCGCTTGGAGCCTGGAAATAGCCTGAAATAGAGGCATGTTAACGATAAATAGGCCCATGTTAAGGGGTTGTTAGACCCCTGATAGACCATTATTAAGCCGAATTAGCCAACACTGCCACCCGCGAAATTTTGACGCCAATGCGGTTTGTTCGGAATGGGAGACCCATTTTTAGGAATTTCAGACCCCTTTGGCAAGACGAAAAATCTGACCCCAAATGCAAGCTGACTGGGTAAGTCCTTTGAAAATGAGTACTTACGGCAAAAACAACGTGCGCGCCACGCTGCGCGAAAATGGAGCAATAGTCAGTAGATCAGGAGATAACCCGTCGCGGCAAGGCCGACACAAAGAGGGTGCCACCGCTCTTGTGCCGCCCCTTCAGGGCTGGATCGTCTGGCGGCCAATAAACCCCGCCCTTCGGCTTGGGCTGAAAAATGCCGGTGGGGCTGAACGGCTGCTGCATTCTCTTCCTATTTCATATCATACGGAATGATCCCGCCCTGGTACGCTTGGCCATTCACGCTGATGTGGTATTCGCCACCACGCCGCAGGATCACCACGTCGTAAAGCTTGCCACGCAACTGGCGCTTGACGTGAACGTGTTCCCAAGCCGTCGGCAGGCAGGGCTGGATGCTCACGCCCTTATAGCCTGGTTTGATGCCGCAGAAATATTCCACCACGGCGCGGAACATCCAGCCGGCGGTGCCGGAAATCCAGCCGCTGATGGAATCACCGGCCCGGCCGTTGGTGGGGCCGAGGTATTGGTTGGTGAAGGCGTAAGGCTCGCAGCCGGAAACCGAGGAGGGATGCTCGGCGTTGTCGGGCATGACCTTGTGATAGCTGGCCAGGGCTTGATCGGCGCGGCCGGCGGTCAGGTCGGCGACGATCTTGAACGAGGTGCCATGGCAATAGGGCGTGCAGTTTTCGTACATGCCGGGCAAAAGCATGGTCACCCGGCCGACGTTGGGATCGGCGCCGGTGTAGTGCGGCCAAAGCGTGAGCGAGCCGTGCTGCGATTCCAGAATCTCGTCGATGGCCTTGAGACACAGCCGGCGGCGCTCGCCTTTGGCCAGGCCGGTCATTACCGCCCAGGTTTGGCTGTTGAGATAAATCCGGCCTTCCTTGTTCGATGATGAGCCAACCGGGTTGCCAAGATCGCTGTAGCCGGCCAGATACCATTGGCCGTCCCAGCCGTGCTTTTCGATGGCGTCGGCAATGCGCCCGGCGCGCTGGCGCATTTCGTTGGCCAAGGCCGGCTCAGGGAGCAGATCGGTGAACATCTCGGTCAAAATATTCAGGCTGTAAAACAGGGCGATGGAGGTCCAGACGCTCTCGCCCTTGCCGGCGCGGCCCATCCAGTTGAGCGAATCATTCCAATCACCTTCATGGGCCAGCACCAGGCCGTGTACGCCCAGATCGCCGCTGAGATGGCGAACGCCTTGCAGCATGTGTTCGCGCACGCTGGCTGAACCTTTGTCCAGATAAGGCACCACTTCATCCAGCAGGGCAATGTCGCCGGTTTCTTTCAGATACGCGGCCACCGCCGGTGTGATCCACGCCGGGCCATCGGAATAATGGTGCGGCTGGAGCGGCAGCCAGCCGCGCACACCGTGGCCATCGCTGTGCTGATGGGCCAGGGTTTCCTTGATTTTGGCCTTGGCCAGCGGGGCGTTGAACGGCAGGATGCCCCAGGCATCCTGCAAGGTATCGCGGAACCCGCGTGCCCCATCGCGGCCAAATTCCACGCACAACTGAATCTGCTGCTTGGACCAGATATTCACCAAGCGGTTGATCTGCTGATCAGGCGTTTCCACCCAGACGCGCGAGAGCATGTCCTGTTTGTCGGTCACCAGCTTGTCCCAGGCCTGGCGGCGATAGGCGGCCGGCATCACCTTATGAATCAAGCGGTCTTTTTCCTGCTCGGTGTCGAACGAACCAAGCAGCACGGTGACTTGGGCCGATTGGTCGGCGGGAATTTCCAGGCTAATAGCCATGGCCCCGGCCAGTTCTTCGCACCAGGCTTCTTTGCCGGACATCTTGCCTTGCACCAGGCTGCGCGGCTCGGAGACGGTTCCGAACGGCCCGAGGAAATCGCGCCGCCCGCCGCACCATTGCACCACTTTTCCATCGGTGGCGACGAAAGCGTTGTAGCGCTGGTGCGGCCGCTCATCGGAAGTGTTCCAGCTCAGCACCGCGCCGTTGGCCGGATCAAACGTGCTGCGCAAATAAGAGTAGGCGCTGGAGAAAGTGGCGTAACCGCCCAGAAACCATTCGATGTACGGTGCCAGCCACAATTTGCGCGGCCGGCCCGAGGCGTTCTGTATGCGGAATTCCCAAATCTCCACCGGTTCATCGGGAGCCAGGCACACCCGGCTCTCCACCGCGATGCCGGAATATTCAGTGACAAACCGCGAATAGCCCAGGCCGACATAGGTGGTGAGCTTGGCGTTTTTCTTGTGGATGGGGAACTGGCCGGCGTTCCAGATATCGCCGGAATCCTGGTCACGCAGGTAGAAATACCTGCGGCCATCGCGGATCAGCCGCACCCGGCCATCAAGGTGGTTGTACATGAGCGTCTGGTTATTGAACACGCCATCGCCGCCGCCGAACTGGTTCAGGCCGGAGATGAGCGTGTCATTCCAGAGGAAATTGATTTGCGCCCGCGGCGGAGCGAAGGGTTCGGTGATGACGAATTCCTTGCCATCGGGGCTGAAATGGCCATACGGCCGGGGCAGTTGATCTTGCGACATCGATAATTCCTCCAAAGCCACTGTTGTTACACGGGTCACGTGCCCAAAAGGTACGCAGGATTGCCCGGCTGTCAATGCGGCGTCCCTCCGGCAGCGGGCATCCGCTAAAAATGGGGCACTACTTAATGGCACTAAAACCATCTCCACTTCCGGCGGCGCAGGCGCTTCCGCATTTCCACGCGTGGCTGGTTCCGCCGGGTGTATTGCTTACGCCGCCGCTTCACGGCATGCGGCTCAAGACGCTCGGGACGCTCCGGCACTACCAGCCGTTTCGCCGCCGACATCGCCGGCGGCACGCTGGCCACACCGCTTTACTACTCGTACACTGCCCTATGGCTGACCGATGGCGCGTGCCTGAATCGGCGGCTTGAAGGACTACTGCCATGAACCGTATTTTACGCTACCCATTCTCCGGCCTGCTCGCACTGTTGCTTTGTATGGCAACCAATCGTCACGTGCTGGCCGATGCCGCCCCGTTCAAGTCGGATGATGTCGTCTGCTGGATCGGGGACAGCATCACCCATTTCGGAACCTATCCCGAGCAAATCCAACTGTTTTACGAAACCCGCTTCCCTGACCGCTCGATTGCTTATTTCAATTGCGGCAGCAATGGCGATGCCGCCTCGCCTATCGTGGACAAAAGAGCCTTCCGCATCGACCGCGATATTCTGGCCCACAAACCCACTGTGGCCACCATCATGCTTGGCATGAACGATATCGGCCGCAGCTTTTACGAGCCGCACACCACCCTGCACGATCCGGAAGGCAACAAACGCAGCCGCCTGGAATCCTACGACCAGAAGATGCAGATGCTGATTCAGATCCTGCAAAAAGCCGGCGTGCGCGTCATCCTGCTCACGCCCTCACCTTACGACGACACCATGGTCCAGCCGAACGACCGGCAGCCCATTGCCGTCGGCGCCAACGACGCCCTGCGTCAATGCACCGCCAAGATGCGCCAGTGGGCCGAGCAATACCATTGCGATCTGGTCGATTTTCACGACCGCATGACCGCCATCAACGCCGAGCATCAAAAGGCCGATCCCAGCTTCACCATCGTCAGCAAAGACCGCATCCATCCCGGCCCGGTGGGCAATCTGGTGATGGCCTACGCTTTCCTGAAAGACAGCGGCCTGACCGCCTGCGTCTCGCAGACGACCATCGACGCCGCCACCGCCACGGCCACTTCCAGCGAAAATTGCACCATCACCAAGATCCAAGCCGCGCCAGGCCAGAGCGTCAGCTTTGAATCGCTGGAAAAAGCCTTGCCGTTCCCGGTCACCGCGAAAGCCAAACCCGCCCTGGACCTGGTTCCCTTCACCCAGGATTTGAATCAGGAAACCCTGGCGATTACGCATCTGCCGCCCGCCCATTGGCGGGTATCGATCGACGCTGCCGCCGTCGGCGATTTTGACCAGCAGCAATTAGCCGCCGGCATCAATCTGGCCACCCTGCCCGTCACCCCGCAATATCAGCAAGCCGAAAAAGTCATGCAAGACCTGGAGGCTCTGAACGCCCTGGTGGTGATGGATCGCCGCGTCTTCACCGATTTTTACGGCCACTATGGCCAATGGAAATTCGATCCCGACACCGACCGCCCCCAGGCTGTGCAAGCCATCAACCAGCTCATCGACCAAGCCCGCAAAGACAACACGCTCAAGTGGCACGATGAATGGACGACCTTCGTTGACGACAAGGCCCAAGCCGCGCACGTTAAACAGGAGCAGGATTTGCTGAGCCGGATCGATAAGAATAAAGCTCCCACGCCACACCGGTATGTAATCGCCCGGCTGAAGCCCGGCGAATAATGGTGAAAGCGGCAACCATGCTGGCGTATTCCGCGCCGCGTCTTGCGTGCAATCCCGACTTGGATGGGCTGTTCTACCAGTGTCGCGCGTTGAGCCTTAAGAGCATAGGCAATGCCGCGTGCCAGGGCGTTGGTGGGATGGGCCGAGATGCGGCGGTAGAGGTCATAGGTTCCCGCCGCCGTGCTGCCCGGCAACCCGGTGTCGCGCTGCTGGCTGGCAGTGGTTTCGGATTGGAGATTGCGTGGGGTGGTCATAAGGATGCTCGATGAGTAAAGCCGCTCATTTCATTCGCGGGGTTGCAATGGATTCCTTGTGTCGTTAGGCTATAGGAAGATGGACGACAATGGATAAACCGCCAATCAAGCTTGACTATGCCACGCCGCAGCCACCTGAACGAAGGGAAGCAGATCCTAAGCGAATGTTCTTCTATCTGTTGCCCGGTGCAATGCTCATCGCTGAAATCACGTCGATGATTGCTATCGGACACGCCGCGGGTTACGACACGGGGAACGTTACCGACATGTGCTGCCCGTTAGTCACATTGCCATTTGCTTTTGGGTGCAGCGTGGGAGCCATTATGGAGACGATACGGCCAAATGGTTTTCGCGTGTTGTTGCGTACTCTGCCGCTGATCGCAGTCGTGGCATTCTTGCCGTGGCTTTTGTTGCAGATCGCTATTGATTTCAATTTATTCCGGCATGTCTACTAAGCCTGCCGATACCATCGCCGGCTTTACAACGTTGCCACCACCCCGCCGATCCCACTCCTCTCATCCATCATCGGATACTCCCTTTCCACGAAATACCGAAACCACGACAAGGCATGATGCGGCTCCAAATCTCCCGGCCATAGCGCGGTGTTGAGATCATCAATCAAGCGATGGCAGCGCGGATCGATGCTCACGTGTACGCCGCCGGCGGCATCCTTTAATCTCGCGTTTACCGCGTTGATCGTATCCTTGATAGGTGGATTGGCGCGGGGGACTTTGATGATGGGGCAGAGATCCTTGAGTCGATTGCGGACAATCGTCCAATCGGTGGTGCCGCTGGTGCTGTCGCGGGCCGAGCCGGTGGCGTCGCCATAAACGTGCAGGCTATGCAGGTTCCAGCCTTGCTGCTTGGCACGCTCCAAAAACGCTTCGCAGGCATAGTCGGTGCGCGTGTCCGGCAAGGTGAACTCGTCAATGACATAGATCATCCCGGCCCGGTGTTGCAACACGCCGCTGCACATGGGGTTGATGTTGAAATCCAGCGCCCAGCAGAGCGGCAAATCCTTTCGGTAAGCCGTCGGCTTGACGTGAATCGCCACGTCGAAATCGGGAAACGCGCGGCCGCCGGCGACGATGAATTTGCCCAGGAATTCCTGCTCGAACAGCCGCGGGTCCATGCGATGGCGCGCGGATTCCACTTCGGTTGCGGGCAGGATGTCGCTGGATGGCCAGGAGAACGCCCGCCACTCCGGATCGGCACCGCTGACGCCTAGCTGATAGAAACGCTGATACTCGATTTGTGATGGCCCGTGCAGATCGGGCACGCCGATGAGCCATGCCCAGCCCTGGCGGTCGGCCAAAGCGGGACGGATGTTGGCATCCCAGATGCCGGCTTTGCAGTCGGCCAGTTCATCGATGACGCAACCGTCCCAGGGGACGCCTTCAAGGCGCATGGGTTTGTCCAGCCCGATGACATGCAGTTCCGCGCCGCCTTTGGTGCGGAGATACAATTCACTTTCGCTGGTGTAGCCTGTCCAGTCGCGGGGCACCAGCGCTTTAAGATCCTGCCAGAAGATCCGCTTGGCCTGGTCGCGCGTGGGCGCGGCGGCAAAGTACCGGCCGGGCAGGCCGTGCCGGGTGATTTGGAACAGATGCTCAATGAGCATGCGTTTGGCGAGTTCGGTCTTGCCGCTGCGGCGGCCGGAGGTGACGACTTTGAAGCGGGCACCGTCGCGCCAGAGCCGCCATTGCTCTCCGTGAAAGCGCAGTTTAAGCCATCTTAAGCTCCAAGCGCGGTTCGGGGACTGCTTCGAATGTTTTTGGTGCTTGTCCAAGTTCGGTGTTTCCTAAAGAGTGTGAAGGAGGACGCGGCTCGTATAGACAGTTACACACGACGCGGCCGGAAATGAGCCATTACGCAAAGATTTCTACATGGATGAGCAGGATAGACAGGATGATGTCATGGGTTCATATCCTGTCCATCCTGTCGATCCCTGTTAAATTGTCTCTTCCCCATCCGTAGACGGTATAACGGCGGAGTTACGGATTACCGCCCGCTGCGCTAGAGGGCGCGGAGGAACGCAGAGGAATTCGGATCGGCTGCCGCCGGGGGCGCTGGGGCATTTCCTCTGCGTCACTCTGCGACCTCTGCGGTAAACCCGCTGCGACAATCACAGGAACGAAGATTGCTTGCCACTGCCGAAAGGATCAGTGCCAAATATGGCAGTTCGGTAGCGCATTCTGCAACTTCGCCACGCCTGCGTTGGTAACCTGCGCACGCCCAAGGGCGAGCATTTGTAATTCCTTCAGGTCTTTCAGTCGTTCCAACCCCGCATCGGTAACCTGGGTACTGCCAAGGTTTAGGAACTGCAATCGCTTCAGGTCTTTGAGATAATCCAACCCCGCGTCGGTAACGTGCGTGCTTTCGAGGCTCAGCGACTGCAATCGCGTCAGGCCTTTGAGATGTTCCAACCCCACGTCGGTAACCTGTGTACCCTCAAGGCTCACTCCCTCCAATTGCGTCAGGTCTTCGAGATACTCCAGCCCCGCGTCGGTAACCTTTGTCTTATCGAGTCCCAGCCCCTGCAATTGTTTCAGGTCTTTCAAATTCATCAAAGCTGCGTCCGTCAAGTTGGAATCGCCGTCCAGACCAAGCAGTCGCAGGTGCGGCAATCCCTTCAGCGTTGCCAAATCGGTATCCGTGATCGGCGCGTTCTCGACGCCGAGAACGACCGTGCGCTGCAGCAGAAAACCGTCGCGCTTTCCGAGCAGCCATCGCAGCCATCGTGGGCCGATCGTTCTTGTTTGTAGGTAGCTGCGATAACCGCGATAACTCTGCACCATTTGCATGGCGGCTTGTTCGCGGTGCCAGGGATACCACAGGCTTACGCCGGCGGCGGTGGCGAGGATTAGCAGGGTTAGCAAGGCCACGATGCTGCGTTTGGCCCAGCGGCGGCGGGTCAGGGACGCGGCATGTCGCCAATAGGTTTTGGGATCGTGGGGATCGAAAGCGTGGCCGCATTCCGGGCAGCGGTTGGCCGGCAGGCCGTGCAGGTTGTACCCGCAGTGCCGGCAGAACATCGTGGAAG